>Ga0208641_1000348_pt1 | contig 29813 bp, 29 predicted proteins | sample ETN02SmetaG_2_FD_185789 | JGI IMG/M metagenome (GOLD analysis project Ga0208641, IMG submission 185789) | Marine microbial and viral communities from oxygen minimum zone, Eastern Pacific Ocean - ETNP2014F10-02SV253 (SPAdes) (version 2) | ecosystem: Environmental > Aquatic > Marine > Oceanic ... | reverse complement strand
AGTCCTGAATGCTGCCACACCTTCCAGATATTCCACGTCTGTTTCAACCATGAATGGGTTATTACGTAAAACACTACTTTCATTGGTGAAACTCCAAAGATCTTGATTAACAGATATCTCACTTTGTGTGACTCGAACAAATTTCCCTTTCACCTTTAAATGTGAGAAATCAAACCCAAAGCCTGCTTCGAAACCGGTTTCATCCCATCGATCATAAAAATCCTGTCGACCTAAAAATCCTGCCCACGAATTCTCTTTTTCAGGCAATCGGAATTCATCATCAGTTCGTACCGTTTTAAATCCACTGGTAAAAATTGTTGCAGATCGATTTTTCAAAAGGGAAGATTCTAATGTAGTTCGCCCAATGAAATCACTTGAACTAAACCTATATCCCAGTGAAAAACTCAATCGAATCAAGGATTCATTTCTGTGATCCCAATTCCAGTTCAATGGTACAAAGCGCAATCCTTCATTCCGGTTATATTGAAAAATCGTCGGTTTAGGGTGCACCCAGCCATCGCTTGTGTGTTGAGAGAATGTTGAGACTCCGAAATCCTTTTCTCCTGATGCTGAAGAGTCTGTAAATGTTTCTCGATAGATGAGACCCTGATCCAAACTGGCCTCAACAATTTTACCATTTATCTGTGCATTTTTGTCGGTTTGAACATCGCCACCTATAGAAATAATTTTACCATTAATGATTGCGGATGATAAAATATGAACATCACCACCTATAACGGTAATCTGACTTTCTACTGTACCATAGACAGTGAGTCCCCCACCTAAAATTCTGATATTATTGGTTATGATCTCTGAAGAATCAATGATTACATCCGAATAGAATCGAATTTCATTTGTGGTGAAAGATGTAGAATCACTTAAGGATGAACTGAATCCAAAAACTAAATTTATTGTAAGTAATGTTATAATAATCTTCATAGATTATTCTTGTTCAATAGTTATAGTTCCAAAAGTGGCGCGTAAGCGCATGGGAATGATGCCATTTTGGATTTGACCAATCCCGGATATTCGATTTTCGATTGATGAAATGTTTAAAGGAATGTCAGAATTCAAATTCTTGGTAGTGCCTGTTCCAAATATCTCTGCGTCAACATTCACAGGCATTCCTTTGGGGACACGGATAAAAATATCACCGGATCGTGTTTCTAAATTGAAACTGTAATCCTTCATGGATGAATCATAAGACAATTCCAGTTCAATATCGCCTGCAGTGGTATAAGCATCAACGGGTCCAATAATTCCCTCACCCTCAATATCGCCACTTGATGTATAACAGGTGAGTGACCCGGTGATTTGTTCTGTATCAATATCACCACCGGATGTACTTACATCCACATGACCTTTAATAGATTCAAGGTCGATTTCTCCACCGGATGTACTCCCTGTGAGATTAGCAGAAATGTTTTCCGCATTAATATCGCCACCGGAAGTACGGCATTCCACAGTTTCTCCTTCAATATTGTCCAATGTGATGGAACCGCCGCTCGTCTGCGCATCAATATTCCCAGTCAAATGACGGAACTCAAGATCGCCCCCCGACGTAGATGCATTAAATTTTCCATTGGAATTCACAATTTCAATATCACCACCGGATGTGTGAATGCGAATCAATCCTTCTACACGGGAGACGTCAATATCACCACCGGATGTGTGGGCTTCAATGCGGCCCATCAAATTTTCAAGGTCCAAATCACCGCCGCTAGTTTTTAACACTGATTCACCTCGGATATCCGTTACATCAATATCCCCGCCAGCCGTTTTAAGATTCAAATTAATATTCATAGGCAGTTTCAATTCAAATTTTGTATGAACACCACGTTTATAGCGGATTTTCTTTTCGGAACGAACTTGGATCAGTTGATCATCTTCCAAATGATAAACTAGGATTTTTGCATCTTTCACCAACCGTTTGGCTTTTTTTTCTGTACGGGCTCGAATTTTCCGTGTAATAGTTATTTCTGCTCCAGCACCTGCATGGGTTCTTACTTCGATACTACCTTCAACATTTTCCAATAAAATTGTGTAAGAGCCATCATCCGGGACTGTATCGAAACGGAAGGTTTCTTTAGAATGATAGTTATTATGTCGACCTTTCTCGAATTCATCAAATATTTTTTGTCCGAAAATGATGGATGAAAGTTGGCAAATGATTAATAATCGAATCATGATTCCGCCTGTACTCGGGAATCAGTTTCATCGAGAGAAAATATACTTAATATTTTTTTAATATTTATTTTGGCTTTTTTCATGTCACGAAAATTATAAAGAAAAAAGCATTACTTTGATTCAACAGAAAGACCAGATCTTTAATATGAAAATAAGTTTTGAAGAACTTGGAGTTCTCCATGTTTGAAAAAAAATTATAACCCGGTTTCGGCCACTGTTTTTTTAACTGCGTCCAGTGTTTTATTCAACCCTGCTTTCTCTTCGTCCGTTAGAGAGAATTCCAAAACTTTTTCAACGCCTCCGGCCCCAATGACTGTAGGCACGCCAATAAAATATCCATCCACTCCAAATTCACCTTCACAAAGGGATGCACATGGAATGACTCGTTTTTTATCTCTAATATAAGATTCAGCCATTTCTATTGCAGATTGTGCAGGCGCATAAAACGCAGATCCATTTCCGAAGAGTTTCACGATTTCACCACCGGCAACCCGTGTTCTATCTTCAATCTCTTTCAATCGTTCGGCAGAAATAAGATCTGTAACAGGAACCCCACCAACAGTTGCCAGCCGTGTAACAGGAACCATGGTGTCACCATGGCCACCCAAAACCATACAAGTTACATCTTGGACAGAAAAACCGGTTTCCATAGCAATAAAAGCGCGAAAACGTCCACTATCTAATGCACCTGCCATCCCAATAACCTGATTCTTAGAGAAGCCTGATACTTTGTAGAATGCATAAACCATAGCATCTAATGGGTTTGAAATAACAATCACAAATGCATTGGGTGCTTGCTCTTTTATATTGGTCGCAACATCTTTCATAATACCGAGGTTTATTCCAAGAAGATCTTCCCGATCCATACCCGGTTTTCGTGGAATTCCAGCAGTAATAATAAATACATCTGTTCCTTTTACATCATTCCAATCTGAAGTGCCTGTGATATTGGAATCGTGACCATCATGAGGTCGAAGTTGCATCAGATCCAGGGCTTTCCCTTTTACCATTCCTTCTGCTCTTGGAATATCGAAAATGATTACATCTCCCAATTCTTTCTGTGCTGCAAGAAGAGCTAGATTTCCGCCGATTTGCCCACCGCCAATCATAGTAATTTTTTTACGAGCCATAATGTATCCTTTGTGTCATGAAACAAAAAACCCCCCGATGTCGGAGGGTTTAGAAGTTAATTTTCTGTAACGATTGTTACAATTTTTCGAGTTCGGCCTTTTCGACCAAATTGAACTATCCCGTCAGCGGTTGCGAATAGGGAATCATCATTTGCACGTTGAACATTCATTCCAGGATGAATTTTAGTCCCACGTTGTTTCAGTATAATCGTCCCCGCTAAGACAGATTGCCCATCAGCTACTTTAAGACCGAGATAACTTGGGTTTGAATCGCGACCATTTCGGATACTACCTTGTCCTTTCTTATGTGCCATGAGTTATTCCTCTTCTTTTACTGTTTCTTTGACTTTGGGTTCTGCTTTTTTTGCAGGTTTCTTTTTCTTGACGGCAGTTGCTTTAATTTTTTGAATCTCTATTTCGGTAAACCACTGTCTGTGTCCGTTTTTGCGCTGATACCCTTTACGTCGTTTTTTCTTATAAATAAGAATCTTTTTTTCTCGACCATGGTCAATTACGGTAGCAGTTACCGTTGCGCCTTTCACTGTGGGCGCTCCGATTTTTGTGCTCGATCCGTCATGAACGAGCAATACATTGTCAAAAGTTACTTTGGCCCCGGCTTCCCCGGTTTGTCGAGGAACGCGTACTCGGGCACCTTCAGTAGCTTTGAATTGTTTTCCTGATATATTTATGATAGCATACATTTTACGTCTCCAAAAAGCCGGCAAATTTACGATGTGGTTTAGCCCTTTTCAAGATTCATTTCATTGGTAACATCAGCATTGTCTTTGGTACGAAAAAACCGGAATTCATCTTGTGAGAGTTCTACGTTTTCTTCAATTTTTAAATGGACAAAATTTTGCCACATAAGTCCGCGAAGAATATGTTTCTTTTCACCCCCCAGGTATTGAGCATTTTCCGGATGAAGTTGTAGTCGTAGCCTTAAAGAACGATGTTTACTCTTATAGCGACGTAACCAATGATCAATACGTGTCACCAGCGTTTCTCTGGATATAATCCGTCCAGAGCCATGACAAGTTGGGCATTCTTCACTCATAGAATCCAACAAACTTAATCGAATCCGCTGTCTCGTCATTTCTAAAAGTCCAAATTCTGTGATGGGTGCCACGGCCACTTTAGCTCGATCTTTCTTGAGTTCTTTCCTTATTTCGTGATATACTTTTTTTCGATTTTCTTCATATCTCATATCGATAAAGTCAATTACGATCAATCCGGATAAGTCACGGAGTCTGAGCTGTCGTGCAACTTCTCTTGCCGCTTCAAGATTAATTTTAAGTGAATTCTCTTCATGGAGTTTTTTCCCCACAAATCGACCACTGTTCACATCAACCACAACCATGGCTTCTGTTTTTTCAATGATCAGGTATGCACCACTTTTCAGCCAGGCTTTTGGTCGCATCAACTTTTCAATTTCGGACTCAATACCAAAACTTTCAAAAAGAGGAGACTTAAGTTTATAAAGTTCTAATCGTTCCAATAGACTTGGGGATATATCATCAAGGTACTTTTGTGTTTTCTTGTAAAGACGCTTGGAATCAATAATAATTTTTTCAACATCCGGTGTTAATAGATCCCTAACCACGCTTGATGCTGTTTCTAAATCTTCGTAGACAATTACTGGAGCTTTCTCTCTAGCTGAAATTTTTTCCATTTTGTTCCAATTTCCCATCAATTGGTTGAAATCATTCTCTATGAGTTCTTCTGATTTCCCTTCTGCAACAGTACGAATGATTACACCCGTATTACTTTCACGCAGTTGTTGGGCAACTTTTTTCAGTCGTCGACGTTCATATTTGTCCCATATTTTTTTAGAAATCCCAATATAATTTTCATTTGGAACAAGCACCAGTAGTCGACCTGGTAATGCTACCTCTGTAGTCACGCGGGGACCTTTTCCTGCAAAGGGCTCCTTAATGACCTGTACATAAATTTCCTGACCCTTTTTTAGGTCAACTTCAATGTTATCATGTCTACGATTATTATTTCGACTGCGTTTATTGCCACTATCTTCAATTATATATTCATTATTCCCAATTTCGGAAAAGGGGAGGAAAGCATTCAGTTCATTGCCTATATCCACAAATGCGGCCTGCATCCCGGGAAGAACATTTTCAACTTTACCTTTGTAAACATTGCCAACCATCCGATGTTTATCCTGTTTTTCAACATAAACTTCAACCAATTGGCTATCTTCCTGAATCGCAATACGGGTTTCACCCATACTCTCATTTATAAAGATTTCCTTCTTCATATTTGTACCTATATGTTACACGACTCTCGTCTGTTTATAGCAAAATTAACTCAAGGCGTTTCCTTGAATCTGCCGACGAAGTCGTCTGTTATTTTTTCTTTTATTGGGACTTAAGAAGGAAGGAAAATTTTGGCCCTGAAAAGGGTGATAAAAATCGTGTCAATTGCGTCAGAAAAAAATGATTAAAATTTGGAATCCTTCGTATCCCGACCTGGGGGAAAATACAGGATTTCTCCTATTCTATCCAAGAATATAAACCACTACTTTGTATTAAATTTAACGCACCATGAAACACATATTATTACTTTTTACCCTGTCGATTTTAATGAGTTTACCAGAACCAGAGCAAATTGGGATCTGCACGAATGTTACAGGCGAAGTGCACAGATCAGGAAAAATTCGATCAGGAAAAATTCGAAAGGGTGAATCAATTTATAATGGTGATAAAATATCTACGGACAAGAATGCCTTCCTTTCTTTTCTAAATATTCAAGATAAAAGTGTAATAAGTTTGTATGGAAATTCAGTAATTAAAATATTTGGTTCTGCTGAAAAGGATTCTATCAAAACGGAGATAAATATTTTTGGGGGACGGGTGAGCGCTGAATTAAGAAAAACAAGAAATAGGGAATTTGTTGTTAACACACCTTCAAGTATTGCAGTGGTGAAAGGAACAACCTTTCTGGCAGGACACCGAACCATGAATGACCATGGTCCACATTATCAAGGTGTTTCAGATTGCATTTTTTCTGTATTAACCGGGAAATTAGAGGTACAAAATACAAAATCAGGAAAAACTATAGAGGTAGAAGAAGGAAAGACAGTAATCTCAACGTCGAATGGAGAATTCCTCATCTTTGAAACAACAGATGAATTCACACAATATTTTAAGGAACCAAAGTAATCCATGACAGAAAAAGGACATATCATTGCCATTGGTGGTGGTGGGTTTGGCAGAAATCCGAATCATAGGAAAATTGAGAAATATATTTTAGAGCTTACGGGAAAGGAGAAACCCAATATAGTATTTTTCCCAACAGCCAGTGCAGAAAACCAAGACTATATTATCAAGTTTTATAAATGTTTTACAAAAATGAGTTGTGAGCCAAGTCATGTTACATTTTTCCAGAGGACACCTAGGTTAGATAGTATTATTAATAAAGCAGATGTAATCTATGTCGGCGGCGGAAATACCAAAAGTATGTTAGCAGTCTGGAAGGAATGGAAATTGGATAAACTTATACTCAAAGCCTATAATAATGGTAAAATTTTATGTGGCGTAAGTGCTGGTGCAATCTGTTGGTTCGAGCAAGGTATCACTGATTCCTGGGCCAGTAATCTCAATGTGATGGATTGCCTTGGCTTCCTTCCGGAAATGGCTTGCCCTCATTATCAGGAAGAAAAGGATCGTAGGCCAAATGTTCATAAAATGTTGAAACAAGGGAAATGTGGCTCCGGTTGGGCCATTGATGGTGGCGCTGCCATCCATTTTAAAAATGGAAAATATTACAAATCGATTCAATTTTATGCTGATTCTTATGTCCATTATGTTTCGATTAAAAATGGTGTAGTGCAAGAAGATAAAAAAGAAATGTACCTGATATAATGAATGAAGTAAATCACTCCCAGTTTTGGGAGGACATATATTTAGAAAATGATACAGGTTGGGATTTAAAAGGTGTTACACCTTTTTTTGATTCTATTTCAAATGAATTAATTCAAGGGAAAGTTTGTATCCTTGGCTGTGGCAGAGGATATGATGCCATCATGTTTGCCAAAAAGGGATTTGATGTTACAGCTGTTGATTTTGCGCCAACACCAATTTCCGAATTAAATAAATTAGCAATTGAAAAATCGGTAACTATCACCACAGTTCAAAATGATATTTTTTCTTTAGTGGACAAATTCCCTGACACTTTTGATTATGTGATAGAACAAACCTGTTTTTGTGCTATTCATCCCAATCGTAGAAAAGAATATGAAATATTAGTAAGAACAATTTTAAAACCAGGTGGGAAACTCGTTGGACTTTGGTTTCCTTTGGATAAAAGTCAGGAAGAGGGCGGACCTCCCTTTGGAACAACAATTGATGAAGTTAAATCCATATTTAATTCAGGTTGGAAAATTGAAAAAGAAGAATTTCCGTCACAATCTGTTGAGCCCAGAAAAGGAAGAGAAAAATTGATCATATTTAAAAAGAATATCAATCAATGATATTAAAATTCACTTTGAAGTTTTTAACACATCACCATAAAACCAACACCAGAGACTGGTTTCCCTTGAACCAATTTATAACGGAGGCAATTTCATGAATAATTGGCTTTTAAAATGTGAACCGGACCACGATTACAGTTATCAGGACTTGGAAAATGACGGACAAACTTATTGGGATGGTGTCACCAATAACTGGGCTTTAAAGTTCATTCGTGAGGTGAAAAAAGGTGACAAGGCATTTATTTATCATACAGGAAAAGAACGTTGTATAACTGGTGTTGCAAACATTATATCGGACTCGTATCCTGACCCCAATGCAGATAATGAAAAACTCGTGGTATTTGACTTAACGCCGAATCATACAATCGCAAATCCTGTAACCTTAAAACAGATTAAAGAAGATGAACGTTTTGATGAATTTCACTTGGTGAAATTCGGTCGTTTGTCCGTGATGCCAGTATCAAAAGAATATTGGGATATGATACTTGAAATGGGAAAATGAAAAATTTCTTCTTTGGCGCATTAATACCCTAACTCTGAAATGCTTTCATTTCTAAATTTCGCCCCATGAATTCTGACTTATTACTAGCAAAAGAGGCTGCCCTGGAAGCAGGCGGACTTATTCTTAATTATTACAAAGCGGAATATGAGATAAAGGAAAAAGGGTATCATAATCCAGTCACCACAGCAGATCATGCAGCGGACTCATATTTGAAAAAAGTTTTAAAGGATGCATGCCCAGAATATGGCTGGCTTTCAGAAGAAACAGTTGACTCACCTGAAAGGCTTGAGAAAGATCGTGTTTGGGTTGTTGATCCCCTGGATGGAACAAAGGAATTTATAGAAGGAGTTCCCAATTTTGTAGTTAGTGTTGGATTGGTTGAAAATGGAATACCCATTGTAGGTGTCCTTTACAATCCGGTCACAAAAGAAATGTTCACAGCTGCTAAAGATGAAGGCGCCCATTTAGATGGCGTATCGATTCAATGTATGACAAAAGATGATATTGGTGAAATGACTATATTAAATAGTCGTTCCGAGACACGACGTGGACTATGGGAGCCCTTTAATGGTGTCTTTGGCGAATTGCGTGCCATTGGTTCAGTAGCATATAAATTAGGACTTACGGCGGCAGGTCATGCGGATATTTTTGCTTCCCTTCGTCCAAAAAATGAATGGGATATTTGTGCCGGGAATTGCATTATTAATGAAGCAGGGGGAAAATTAATTGATCTGAACGGGAATCCACGGAAATACAATCAAGCAAACACATTAATAGAACCGGGGTTAATCGCAGGGGATGTGGATGCGGTGGATAAAACGTTCCAGATATTAAATAGTATTTAGGTAATGATGGATTTAGTTTCAAAAGAAATAGAACAATATTGTCAAGATTATTCTTTGGATGATACAGATCTTTTAAAGGAATTGTCTAAAATAACTTGGGAAACCGAAGATAAACCCCAAATGCTTTGCGGTTCTTTGGTAAGCGGACTTTTACAAATGTTGATAAAAATTTCCGGAGCAAAACAAGTTTTAGAAATTGGGATGTTTACGGGATATTCCACATTAAAAATGGCAGAAGCGTTACCGGCTGATGGAGAGATCCATTCTTGCGAATTGATGCAAAAACATATTGTTACAGCTAAGAACTGGTTCAAAAAATCAGATGTGAATTATAAGATTTCGATTCACAAGGGTGAAGCAGATAAATCTTTGGAAGAGTTTAGAGCAGGCTCTTTTGATCTGATGTTTGTAGATGCAGATAAAATAGGATATCCAGAATATTATCGTAAAGGAACGATGCTATTAAAAAATGGTGGGATAGCGATTTTTGATAATATGCTTTGGAGTGGTTCTGTGCTAAACCCGGACGATGCTGACGCCAAGGCACTAAGGGAAACTGCTGAACTCATAAAAAATGATGGTAGATTAGAACAATTACTTTTACCCGTTAGAGATGGTTTAATGATCTATCGAAAAATAATTTAGAGAAATAATAATGACCCAAATACCAGAAAATGCAATTAAATGTTTAGATAAAGGTTTTGTCCGGCTCGTTGATTCCATGGGTGGAGATGATGCCATCGTTCAGGCCGCCCGTGTGAGCTATGGGCAAGGAACCAGTAAAGTTTCTCAAGATCGCGGCCTTATCCGTTATCTGATGCGCCACCGCCATACTACGCCTTTTGAAATGGTGGAATTCAAATTCCATTGCAAAATGCCAATCTTTGTGGCTCGGCAATGGGTTCGTCATCGGACAGCCAATATAAACGAATATTCACTCCGGTATTCCGAAGCACGGGACGAATTTTATATGCCAGATCCGGAGCATATTCAATTCCAAAGTGCACTGAATAAACAGGGGCGGATGGGGGAAGTCCCGAAAGAATTAAAACAAAAAGTATTGGATTCATTCAAAGAAATTTCTGAAAGAAGTTTTGCCATTTATTCAGAATTAAATGAAGCAGGTGTTGCCCGTGAATTGGCACGGTCTATACTGCCAGTCAACCTTTATACAGAATGGTATTGGAAAAATGACCTTCACAACCTTCTTCATTTCGTTGGATTACGATCGGACAGTCACGCTCAATATGAGATACGAGTTTTTTCTGATGCAATGGCAGAATCTGTAAAAGCAGTTGCACCTTTCGCTTGGGAAGCTTATCAGGATTATGTCGTGAATGGGATGCGCTTTTCACGAATTGAACAAAGTTTATTGGAAAAGAATCTCCCTCATCGTGTAATCGAAGACATTGGAGAAGACATTGCCTATCAACTGACAGCAACCTTACATGCAGCCAAACCACGTGAAGAAGCTGACCTCTACTCACTCTACCAAAAACAAAGTGGTTCAGATTCCGAATTAGATTTCAAATTAAAATGGGATTCAGGGGAGATTGAGATAGGTAACATTCGGGAACTCCGGGAATTCAAAGAAAAGCTCATGAGTTTAAAAAACTAACTACTGAGACGAGAATTACGCTGAGCTATAATGTCCAGTACTCTACCTAGTGAACTCTGTGGCTAATCCCAATGAAGGTCACCGTCAGCGACTCCGTGAAAAATTTCTTAAAAGCGGGCTAGAGGGCTTCCACGATTACGAAATCATTGAACTTCTGCTCACCCTGGGAACACCTCGCACAGATTGTAAACAACAAGCCAAAGATGCTCTAAAAAAATTTGGTTCTCTCAAAGCGGTTTTGGAAGCTGAACCCACTGGATTAAAAGAGATTAAGGGTATCGGTGATAAAAACGTATTAGGGCTAAAGATTGCCCAAGCCGTATCTCGAAGGTATCTAGCAGATCGAGTATTGGATAAAGATTTTGTGCGATCAGCAGATGAAGTATTGGACTATCTCAAACATAATCTTCGGGATAAAAACAGAGAAGTTTTTCTCGTTATTTACCTTAATGGACGAAACCAGATTCTCAAAATGGAAGAGCTTTTTGAAGGCACTTTATCCACATCAGCAGTTTATCCGCGGGAGGTCGTAAAGCGAGCGCTTGTGAATGATGCGGCTGCTTTGGTCTTTGTTCATAACCATCCCAGTGGAAACCCTAACCCCAGCCAGGATGATCTTACCATCACCAAAAAGCTAAAAAAAGCTGCTCAAGCCATTGATGTGTCTGTTCATGATCATTTGATCATTGCTGGAAATGATGTGTATTCCTTTGCAGACCATGGATTGATTTGAATGATTTCTACCACATAGATACGAAGATTATTATAATAAATCGAGGTGGAATATAGATGCTTTGTGGTTAATAACTATTCAAAGTGTGATAAAACACCCAGGTTTATTTCAGTTATTTTCGGTTTCTGAATTTGGCGTACAGCATCCTTTAAAGCTTCAAAAGGAAACAATTTCAATTCTTTTGTTAGAAAACCTGCAGTTAAAGCGGAGATGTTTTTTCTGATATCTTTTTTGGCACTTTCAGGAAATTCCAATGGCAATTGATTCGCTGGTGAATCAACGTTGCCCAAACCATCAGCAAAATAAATTGTGCCTGATGCTTCCATAGCCTTGGTGAGCCGGGCAATTTTTGCTTTTCCTTCTGTGGCGATCAGCACTGCTACATCCGGTTTGATGATACCGGAATAAAGGACAGGTTCCGGACTGATCACAATTTCTGCCACTGAAAATCCGGTTTGAATGGTAATTGGGAAATCCGCTCTTCGGCTGGTCCACAATCCTGAAAGAGTGGCTGCAGACGCCAGTAGATTCCCGGCAGAAACCACTTTTTGTCCTGCTGCCCCCGCCAATACAATTCGAACGGGCTTTGTTAAATCCGATGAAAATTTTGTTTCTAAAACAAGTCCGCCCATTGGATTTTGTGAACTGGCTTGTTGTTGAATATTTTTGTAGCTTGTTTGGAAACTTGGTCGCTCTGTCTCCTGTAAAATTCCTGATGACATTTGCATGCCACCCATATATCCCAACATCTCTTTTCGACCAAAATCATTTCTAGGTACAAAATATGCTGTGCATAATTCCCAAATGTCGATAAGGGAGAACCCATCATGTTTCATGGCTTTTTCAATAACATCAGGCAAATCCTTATCGAAAGCTGTTGCCCGTGCGATAAATCCTCCACCATTTACTTGCGCTGTTCCCGCAATATCCATGGGTGCATCCGTACTACCTAAGGTAGTTGTTGCGGTGATGCTGTCCAAAGGTGTAGTGACGGAATGCTGCCCGCCGGTCATACCAAAATTGAAATTGTTAAACACCAAAACTGTAATATCAGTGTTTAGCCGTGCTGCATTCAGCAAATGATGCCCACCAATTCCACAACCTCCATCACCAATCATGACAATAACATTTAATTTTGGATTTTGCATTTTTATTCCAGAGGCGTAAGTAATTGCACGGCCATGCAAGCCATGAAATGCATGGGTCACGAAATATTTGTCTGAAAGCCCAACACAGCCAATATCAGTAACGATAACAACTTCACTGGGATCCAGATTTTGTTGTTTTAAACTATCGCTCAAGGCACCTAGTATTTTCCCGTGACTGCATCCCGGGCAAAACTCATAAGGCAAATTTTCTTCTGCGATAAAAGTATCAAGTTGTTTATCAGCCATGGTAGGCATCCATAATTTCTTCTGGTGTAATCAAAATTGTATCTACTCGGTTTACACCAATCACATCAACGTCTCTATCGACAAATCGTTCAATTTCTTTTCGGTATTGTCCATGGTTCATTTCAGGTACAATTATACGTTTTACACCTTTTAGGTGTTCTCGAATTTTATTTTCAGGGCTTGGCCAAAGAGAATAAACAGTTAAAGATGAAACTTTTTCACCTTGGTGACGAAGGCGGTTAATTGCTTCTTCCATGGATCGAACGGTAATGCCATAACTCAGGATCAGAGATTCAGCTCCTACATCTTTGTCTGATTTTATCAATGATAATTCATCGACTCGGGTTTCGATTTTTTGGCGGAGCCGCTCATTTAGCTCCGCAATAATTGTTGGATCTTTAGTAATGTGTCCTACATCATTATGGCTCGAACCGGTATAATGATGTATTTGTCCATTTACTTGATATGGATCCAATGGTTGGCCAATTGTCTCTTCAGGAACTTCAGGCCAATCTGGACTATTTTCCATGTCTTCCACAGCAACGGATTCAGTTGTCATCACAGTATCTTTATCCGTAGCAACGAATATGGGGGCTCTAAACCTTTTGGCAAGTTTAAAGGCTCTTTTTGTTAGGTGGTAGCATTCAGAAATATTCGTGGGAGATAGAACTATCATTGGATAGCCGCCTGAAGTACACCAGCGCATAAACTGTATATCGCCTTGGGCGGAAGCTGTAGCAGCTCCCGTGGATGGTCCGAGGCGCTGTGAAATTGCAATCACCAAAGGAACCTCCATCATGATTGCCAGCCCTAAATTCTCTGAATAGAGAGACAACCCAGGACCACTAGTGGCTGTAAAAACTGTTGCACCTGTCATGGCAGCGCCAATGCAATGGCCTAAGGAGGATATTTCATCTTCGCCTTGGAATCCGATCCCTCCAACTTTCGGAAGTTCCCTAAGCATATGGGTTAAAATACCGGACGCAGGTGTGATTGGATAGCCTGCATAATAATCACAACCGGCATCCAAAGCACCTCTTGCGATGGCGGCAGCACCATCAACCATTTCTCTTTTTTGAAGATTCATTTTAAATATTGTTTTAATTGAGTCCAAAAATTACAATACCAAATTTCATTGATGAACTTAAATTGTTCCAATGATTGAAGATATTTAACTTCACAAAATGGATTCTTACCAAAATATTGAAATTTTGGATTCTACGCTTCGGGAAGGTGAACAAACGCCGGGTGTTTCCTTTACATTAGACCAAAAAATAGCGTTGGCAAAACGCCTTGATGCATTCGGTGTGGATTTCATCGAGCTAGGTCATCCAGCCGTATCTCCTGATGTATATGAAGCGGTTGTATCCCTGAACGAATTGGATTTGAAAGCGAAGAAAATGGCTCACGGTCGAGCATCCAAATCAGATATCAATGATGTTGCAGCCATTGGTGTTGGATGGATGGGAATCTTTTTTGGAACATCTCCATTGAGTTTGAAACACAAATTCAATGTAACAAAATCTGAAGCCTTAGATCGAATTGAAACTGCGGTGAAATATGGAAAAGATAAAGGACTCAAACTTCGATTTACGGCTGAAGACGCAAGTCGGACCGATTTGGATTACTTAATTCAAGTTGGACAATTGGTACAAAAAGCAGGCGTAGACCGATTCAGTTTGGCTGATACTGTTGGATGTTTAACACCAACAAAAATGAAGGGATTGGTTAGCCAAATGGTTTCAGAGTTGGATATTCCCATACATGTTCACTGCCATAATGATTTTGGCATGGCTACGGCCAATGCGCTCTCGGCTCTAGAAGCTGGTGCACAGTGTGTAGATGTTGCAATCAATGGATTAGGAGAGCGTTGCGGGCTGCCGCCATTGGCAGAAGTTGTGATTGCTTTAACCAACATTTATAAAGTAAATGGGAATTGGAATTTGGGATTGATTCCAGAATTATCTGAATTGACTAAGGCATTTTCTAATTTGGATTCAAATGCCAACCAGCCTATCGTTGGAAAAAATGCATTCACTCATAAATCAGGCCTTCATGTGAAAGCAGTCGTGAAGGAGCCAGAATCTTATGAGGCTATTTCTCCGGAATTGGTTTATCGAAAACGTCATTTTGTGATTGATAAATACACAGGAAATTTTGCACTTAATAATCGATTAATTCATATGGGAATAAGCGTAACACCTAAAGAATTAGATAGAATTTTAATCGAAATAAAATCTCATCCTGAAAAATTGAACTGGAATGATAAAGACCTCATTTCTCTTACTAATTCAATGGGAATAAAATCGTAATTTCAATTTCAAATTTTATGGGAATTTTATGAAAAAATTAGGACCTGATTTTTACAATATAACTGACCTGCTCACGGAAGAAGAACTCCTGATCCAGCAAACGGCGTATGATTTTGTACAAAAAGAATTTATGCCCGTGATCAATGAGCATTATGAGAATTCAACTTTTCCCATGGAACTGGTTCCTAAATTGGGTGAACTGGGATTCATGGGATCAGCTCTGCCGGAATCATCCGGTGGTGCTGGCGTCAGTAACGTGGCCTATGGGCTCATTCTTCATGAACTGGAACGGGGCGATTCGGGCCTGCGATCTTTTGCAAGTGTCCAGGGGGCTTTGGTCATGTATCCCATCCATGCCTACGGTTCCGATGAACAAAAAGCCAAATGGCTCCCAGAACTGGGTTCAGGAAACAAGATCGGCAGTTTCGGACTAACGGAACCTAACTTTGGTTCTAATCCCGGCGGTATGGCGACACGATGTAAACGAGATGGTGACGACTGGATCATTAATGGCAATAAAATGTGGATCACCAATGGATCTTTGGCAGATGTATCTGTTGTGTGGGCTCGGGATGAAGATGGACTTGTTCGTGGATTCTTATTAGAAAAGGGAATGGAAGGATTCACAACCAGTGATATTCATGGAAAATTGAGTCTCCGCGCGTCCATTACATCTGAACTTTCTATGGCAAATGTAAGGGTGCCAGATTCTGCGCGGCTCCCTAATGTTGAAGGATTAAAAGGGCCGCTAAGTTGTTTAACACAAGCGCGGTATGGCATTGCCTGGGGAATGGTTGGTTGTGCAATAGATTGCTACAATATAGCTTTAGAATATTCCAAAGAGCGAAAACAATTCTCCAAGCCTATTGGCGGATATCAATTAACTCAGGCTAAGTTGGCAGAAATGATTACACGGATTACAGAAGCACAATTATTGGTGTATCGATTGGGAAGATTAAAAGATGAAGGGAAGATGACCTTTCAACAGGTGTCTTTGGCTAAACGAAATAATTGTGAATTAGCTAGAAATGTTGCCAGAATATCCCGAGGCATTCTTGGGGCAAACGGGATTACAGAAGATTATCCTATCATGCGACACATGGCCAATATTGAATCAGTTTATACTTACGAAGGCACCCACGAAATGCATACATTGATCATTGGGCAAGATGTGACTGGGCTGGCTGCATACGACTCTTAAAATCTCTGATACAAAAATACAAAATTTAAAAAGTGTTTTTTTTTGTTGCCTTAGGAGTGTTGTGGTTAATTCATGGTTATGTTGCCTGGCGCACTATACCTGCGATGGGGCTTTCTTTTTCGTATACTCTTTTGGTTTACATAACAGTATTTATTTTTAGCCTTTTACCCATTGTACCGATTGTCCTGCGAATAAGTGGAACTGAATCAAAAATTATTGACAAATTTTCTTTTTTGGGCTATACGAGTCTAGGCTTTTTCACACTATCTTTTATTTTTTTATTTACAAAGGATTTTTTGATTCAGTTTCTATCAATTATTAGTAATCTAGTTGATACTGAGCAGCCAATTGATAATTCAAAAAGAGATTTTATTAAAAAATCTATCACTCTGGGAATAATTGGTATATCGGGTACGGCCACAGGTCTTGGATTTTACAATTCCAGGAAAGGCCCATCGGTTATTAAGCATGATATATTTTTGGAATCCCTTCCAGAAAGTTTTAATAATTTTACAATTGCTCAAATTTCTGATCTTCATATAGGACCAACAATTAAAAGACCTTATGTAGAAAATGTATTAGATAAAATATCAATTCATAATCCAGATTTAATTGCTGTAACTGGTGATCTTGTGGATGGCTCAGTTCAATACCTTCGTTCTGATTTGGCTCCCTTAAAGGACATGATTGCACCTTTTGGAACATATTTTGTTACTGGGAATCATGAATACTACTCAGGTGTTGATTTATGGTTAGATGAAACAGATAGGCTTGGTATGAAAAATTTAATTAATTCAAATGAATTAATTTCAAGATCGGATGACCAGATCGCAATTGCCGGTATTACTGATCTTACAGCGCATCAAATTAAACCTTCCCATAAATCTGATCCAGGGCTTGCCCTTCGTTCGGTGCCTGATAACATAACAAAAATTGTATTGGCTCATCAACCAAACAGCATCCATTCGGTACATGAAATCGGGGCAGACCTGCAACTATCTGGGCATACCCACGGTGGACAATTTTGGCCATTCACATATTTAACAAAACTTGCAAATCCATACATCGCTGGATTCTATGATCATTATGGTACTCAAATTTATGTGAACCGAGGAACAGGCTATTGGGGGCCACCATTACGAATCGGAGTCCCTGCAGAAATCACTCTGATTCGTTTAAAGAAAAAAGAGGTTCTATAAATCTAAAACATCTTTTTATATGTTTATAAATAAGAAGAGATACTATTCTATTCATTTAGCCTTTCATTATGATGAAACGTGCTTTTCAACGATTTGCAATTAATTTTTTCGTAAAGACATTGCCAAACTATGTTTCTTCGATTTTTTATTTATAAATTGCATCCTTGAACAAATAGGGATTATAATTTGATGAAACGTAGAGATTTTTTAAAGACAGGCGCAATTGGGATTACAGCACCTTCTGCTATTTTTGGAGATTCGAATATTATTACAAATAAAAATGATCCAATCATTCTTTCTACATATCACCACGGCTTGCCAGCGAATGATGCTGCGTGGGAAACTTTAGTGAATGGTGGGAATGCCATGGATGCGGCAGAAGCGGGTGCACGTGTTGCCGAAGCAGATCCAACCATTACGTCTGTAGGTTTTGGCGGGCTGCCTGATGAGCAGGGTAATGTTACCTTGGATGCATGTGTTATGGATTCCAGCGGGAATGCCGGTTCCGTGGCATTTTTACAAAATATCAAACATCCTGCTTCCGTGGCTCGAAAAGTGATGGAAGATACCAAACATGTGATGTTGGTTGGGGAAGGGGCGCGGCAGTTCGCTGTATCTCAGGGGTTCGAAGAAATAGATCTTCTTACGGTAGAATCTCGGCAAGCTTTGGAAGAATGGGAAAAGAATCGTCGGGAAATGACACCTCATGAGACCCACGACACAATTTCTGTTTTAGTACAGGATAAGAATGGTGATCTTGCCGGCGCATGCACAACCAGCGGTTGGGCTTATAAATTACATGGCAGAGTGGGGGATAGCCCCATCATTGGTGCTGGTTTATTTGTGGATAATGAGATTGGCTGTGCCGCGGCCACAGGGCTAGGAGAAGAAGTAATTAAAACCACAGGCAGTTTTCTTGTGGTGGAACTGATGAGACAAGGATATGACCCCACAGTGGCTTGCGAAGAAGCGCTAAATCGGGTTATTAAAGCTCATAATGGAAACCCGGATTTTCAAATTGGGTATATCGCATTACGTAAGGATGGACAGATTGGTTCCGCCTGTCTTAAATGGTCATTTGAATATGCTTTATCTCGGGGCGGGGTGAATAAACTGCATAAAATAAAAGGAATGATTTAATTGTCATGTTTGAAGGACTGACCAACCGATTTATTCCTAACACAAAAGAATCGGCAAAGATATATCGTACTAAAATTGGAGTTTTCCAAGGATGGATCTCCGTTTTAGTAAACAGCATTTTATTTATTCTTAAATTATTAATTGGAATTATGGTAGGGGCCGTTAGCGTAATCGCCGATGCTGTCCATACATTATCTGATGTTGTTTCATCGATTGTAGTGATTTGGGGGTTCAAACAAGCGGAGAAGCCTGCTGACGTTGAGCATCCTTATGGGCATGGTCGTGCAGAATACATAGCAACATTGATTATTGCGATTCTTTTATGTGTCGCTGGTATTGAATTCATTAAAGCATCCATTGATAGAATTCAAAATCCTGAACAAATGGTAGCTGAATGGTGGATGATACTTATCCTTATGGTGACTATTATTTTGAAAGAAATCACAGCAAGATATGCGGAATTTCTTTCTTCCAAAATTGCTTCTGGGGTACTCCATGCTGATGCTTGGCACCATCGTATTGATGCCATTTCGAGCATTTTGGTTGTTGCAGCAATGATTGCAGGGAAGTATGGTTATCCAGTTGTTGATGGTTGGGCGGGACTAGGCGTAGCATTATTTTTGATCTTTACTGGGTTTGAAATAGCAAAAGATGCAGTGGATGATTTAATTGGTAAACCGCCTACAATGGAAGATGTTGAGAATATTCGGAATATTGTAATGAATATAAATGGAGTATTAGGTGCTCATGATATTACAATTCACAGTTATGGGCATGACAAGTTTGTTAGCGTTCATGTGGAAATTGATGCAGATAAATCCACGGCTGAAGCTCATGATATTTCAGAGGAAGTAGAGCACAAATTGCATGATGCATTAGGTGTTGAGCCCACCATTCATATGGATCCAGTCCACCCAAATGATCCTTTAGTGCAAGAAGTTAACAAGGTGTTGTCTCTTTTATGCGAATCTGATGAAAGAATTGCCGATATACATGATGTTAGAATTGTGAATACGGAAAATCACCACGTAATTTTATTTGGTATAAATATTCAAGTAGGCATAAGCCAGAAAGAGATCATATCATGCACCTTGAATCTTGAGAATAGATTAAAAGAAAAATTTAAGGACTACGAGATTAATATTAAGGTTTCACCCCTGCACAGGTTTTAATGATTAATTCAATAATTTAAAATAATATCTGAGATTAGGAACAGATCATAAATATCAACGGTCAGATCAGCATTCAGGTCCGCAATCACGAATTGGTCTCCCCTTAACTCAATATTTCCCAAAATATGAAAGATGATAGATAGCATGTCCAATATTGAAACAACACCATCCTCATTAATGTCACCAGGAAGGTTTTTATATTCATCTACAATTTTGATTACTTCTCTTAATGTTACTTTTGCAGCTTCCCGGGCTATCTCCCAGTCAATGAGCCCCCCCACATGAACATGACCGGCGGTATAACATGGAAGATTAAGTGAATCCATCATGGTTTTATACCATACACCATGATATCCCATGAATTCTGATAAATAACCACCGGCTCCATCACTGTAATCAATATAAGGATTTAACCCCAAGTTTGCAGAATTAATAGCAGTAACAATGGAATCCATGGGAAGAGATGAATTTCGTTGAGTTTCTGCAGCTACGCTAGAATCTGGTGGTGTTGGTGTCGGATAATAGGGTTCAGTAAAATCTGGAGACCAATAAAATCGGTTATAATATTTCCATTCCATTTCCCAACTATAATCAATGAATCCACGGCTGAAAGTGATGATAGCCACAGGATGTAAACTATCTACAATATTCCACCAATCATTGGATGTATCCTGATAATCCACTTCAAAATAGCCCATTCCCTGACCGCAATCATCACAATCTGGTTGAGCGAATTCTGGAAAATAAGAAATCACATTATATCCACGATTTTCCCAGTTTTCGCCCACCCAGCCTTCAGGGTTGGTGAGTGTATTCCTGCTAAAAGGGCGAATGCATTCGTTAGAAGGTGGCCAATACCCACAAAGTAAAATTGTATTACTGAAATCACGTAAAATAGGATCTCTGTGATTTAAAGTTTTTTCAAAATTTTCAGGTCTTTTTGGAAGAATCAATTCTTGAACGGGGAAGATGGGCTCTGTGCCTTTTGGAACAGAATATTCAATCAAAATTCGATCACTTTTCATTTGCCCAGTAACATTGGAAGATTGATTTTGGAGGATATTTCTTGAATATGGACCAACCCAACCATTGGTTATTAGGTTAATGAAATAAAGGGTCATTCCATTTGGTAATGGCGTGTCGATCAGTTTAAAATGGAATTGTATATTGTCATTTAATTGGAGTTCAATAAAATAAATATCCTTATTATCAAATTCATACGGTTTAATGGAGGAAATGATATCGAAAGGGAAAGAGAATGGAACCTGAACATCAATCTGGAGAATATTTGTTTCAATTTCCATTTCAAAATAATTGGGTGTGCCAAATGGTAACTCCTGGGTAGTAAGAATTCCTAATAGCAGTATATGAAATGTAAAGAACTTTTTCATTTCTAAAAATTATTCCAAAATAATAGAAGGGTATACCTTTTCATCACCACCATTGGTGATACAAGCCTCACCTTTGTGATTTATTCTTTTGAAAATGCCTATCTGTTTTTCTCTATTAATATTGAATGTAATTGGTTTTCCCAAATGCCCGCAAAGTGATGTCCAATCATTAATAATATCTTCAGGAGATTCCTGTAACCTTTCCCAATATTGTTCGAAAAAAGTGGTAAAAATTGCTGCCACCAATTCTCTCTGATGCGTATGACCGCTCTCAATTGAAAGAGATGTTGCAATTTCTTTTAATTCATCGGGAAAATCAATTTCAGTTTCATTCACATTTATCCCTATCCCAACAACCATCGACTGAACTGATTTTCCGGATATCTTACTTTCGCACAATATTCCACCAGTTTTTTTCCCGTGAAATAATATGTCATTTGGCCATTTTAATGTAGGCGACCCACCTCGATTTTTTAATGTTTTTGCCATTGCTACACCTGTAGCTAAGGGAATTAACCCTGCTTTTTCTAGAGGAATGGACTCTAAAAGAATAAGAGATAAAACTAAGCCCTTACTGGGACTCATAAACCAAGAATTACCACCTCGGCCTTTCCCCTGAGTTTGATAATCGGTAATAACAATCATCCCGTGACTTGCTTCTCCATTTTGAATGAGCTCCCATGCTTCGTCATTGGTGGATCCCAATCGTTGGTAATATTCGATATCTCTCCCAAACTGTTTTGTCCGGAGATTAGTTTTTATAAGATTTGTGAGAATCATATATATTAGAATAAAATCGTGAGTTCAAAATAGGCAAGACTCATTCCCAACCCTAATCCCACGATTACTTGTGCGGGCGTATGCGCTTTCAGAATTACTCTGGAGACGCAAACTAAAACAAGAGCGATTCCCATTATAATTGGATAGTGAAAACCGTGAAGCCAAAGAGCGACTAAAGGACCACTCAGCCCTATGGCATGAATAGATATTTTCCATTTTCGTGTAATAAACCACACAATCGCTGTATTGATAGCATAACAAAACATAAGGCCTTGGACAAGAGGCGATGCGTTCAAATATTTTAAAAGGAGAAATCCCACTCCACAATAAATCGTTCCATATACCAGCGGTTGAACTCGTTGTTCACGAATAGAGACATCCACATCGCTAACAATGCCCTGCTTTTTTAAATAAATGACAGTAGAAATGGCCAGCAATGTAGAAAAGAAAAATGCTATGAAAAAAGTAAGATGCGGATTTTTAGGAATTGAAGTCCCTGTATAAATAAGTAAACCAAATGTGATGGGTGCAACCATCATAGGATGAAGCAATATTGATATAATTGAAGCCGCTCGTGTCACCGGTAATTAATGTGGATTGTGTTCTCCAAAAACTGATCGAAATGAGTCCGAAATCTCTCCCAGCGTACAGTCATTTTTCACACAATCAATGATATAAGGCATTACATTGTCATCGGATTCTGCAACCAATTTGAGTCGGTTTAATTGTTGAGTCACCTGATCGTTATTCCGAGACGATTTCAGAGTCGAGACAGACTCAATTTGGGCATGAACTTTTTCAGGGTCAATTTCCAATAATTCAGGGTCAATTTCATCTAGATCTTCGTATTTGTTTACGCCTACAATAATCTGTTTTTTTGTATCAATATTTTTCTGATATTCGTAAGCACTGCGTGAAATCTCATCCTGGATCCAACCACTCTCGATTCCAGAAACGGAGCCGCCTATTTGATCAATCGTTTCAATAATTTTCGTTGCCTCTATCACTAAGTTCTCTGTCATCTCTTCCACAACATAACTTCCACCAAAAGGGTCGGGGTAGTTTTTGATTCCACTTTCATGAGCGATAATTTGTTGCGTTCTTAATGCTAGTTTTACTGCATCATCTGTTGGTAATGCCAGTGCTTCGTCCTTACTGTTGGTATGGAGAGATTGTGTACCGCCAAGAATAGCAGACAGAGCCTGAATGGAGGTTCTGACAACATTATTATCAATTTGTTTAGCGGTGAGTGTGGAACCACCTGTCTGGACGTGAAACCTGCACATAAGTGCTTTTTCATTAGTGACACCAAAGCGATTTTTCATAATGGTCGCCCATAATTTTCTAGCTGCTCTGAATTTGGCAACTTCTTCCAAAAAACCATTATGAGAATTAAAGAAGAAGGAAATTCGAGGTCCAAACTGGTTAGGATCAAGACCTTTATCGATGGCCGCTTCAACATAGGCAATACCATTGGCAAAGGTGAATGCTAATTCCTGTTCAACCGTACTTCCAGCTTCTCGGATGTGATATCCCGAAATGGAAATGGTGTTCCAATTTGGTGTATGACTCGCGCAAAATTCAAAAATATCTGTGACCAAACGCATGGATTTTATTGGGGGATAAATATAAGTGCCTCGAGCCACGTATTCTTTCAAGATATCATTTTGGATTGTTCCTTGAAGTTTATCCGCAGGTACGCCTTGTTTTTCTGCCATTGCAATGTATAAAGCTAGAAGAATGGGTGCAGTAGCATTGATGGTCATGGATGTGGATACTTGGTCTAAAGGAATATCATGAAAAAGTGTTTCCATATTTTGTAGACTGGAGATGGGAACACCTACTTTTCCTACTTCTCCCAAAGACATGGGATGATCCGAATCATATCCTATCTGTGTGGGAAGATCAAAAGCGATAGACAATCCCATAACGCCATTTTTTAAAAGATATCTGTATCGTTTGTTTGATTCTTCAGCTGTTGTAAATCCAGCATACTGACGCATTGTCCAGAGTCGGTGATTATACATTTCTTCATAAATTCCTCGGGTAAATGGAAATTGGCCTGGTTTTTCATGATTCATGACATGCCTCTATCTTTTTTTATTTGATGATAGGCATCATTTACAGCTTTGAATTTTTCTTCGGCTAAATTCTGCATTTCTTCCCCGAGATGCATCACTTTATCGGGATGGTATTTGTTGGCCATTTTTCGATACGCTTTTTTCACATCTTTGTCAGAAGCAGTTTTTTCAATCTCAAGAATTTTATAATGTGCAGCCTCATCTTTAGCGAACATAGCTTTGATGGATTCATAATCCCGGGCATTGATATTTAAATAATTAGCAATGGTTTGAATTACACGAACTTCATCGGGATGAACGTGTCCATCTGCAGCGGACAATCCAAAAAGAACGTGAATCAATTCTAATCGGCTGGGATGATCCATTGAACGTTGAATTTGGCGACATACATCTTTCAACGGATATTCCTGCTCCAGGATATCTTTAAATAGGGCCATGAACTCTTTGGTCTGCTGAACACCAAATTGCTGCTTTAAAAATCTTTTTACATAATCCAGTTCAGATTTCAAGAGTTGTCCATCGGCCTTCATTATCTTAGCGAATAACACCAGGATGGCAATCACAAAATCAGCAGGTTTTGTCTGGGAATAGGATGAGCCTCTTCGAGTGGATCCTGTCCATTGTGTCGATTGATCACCGCTCATGGATGCAAATGCGTATCCAAGAATCGCACCAATGGGTCCGCCCATGACCCATCCGAGACCACCCCATAATAATTTTTTATTTAATGACATATAATTTTTAAATGGAAAATTGAAAAATTCAATTCATGTTATCCATGAATTTATCCGATAATTATAACCATATAACAGCAGTTTTAACGAGCTATTACTCTCCTTATATTAGCCACATGAAAATCCCATGGCGAATTCAATTTCTTTTTTGGTGGTATACTTTATTGCGAAGAAAGTATAATCATGAACATGTAATAAAAATTGGGAAAAAGGGCCGAGGTGCATCCAAAATATTATTTTTACTTCCGGCCGAAAAGGAGCATGCTCAGATTGCGTCACATTTTGTAAAAAGAGACTTTGTAGATGAAGCGCTACAGGTACAATATGCGGTACATCAAGACGGGATTCAATATTATCCGAATCAATTAAAGCCTTATATTATTTCGTTTTCCAACGATGATATGAATTGGCTTGGTGCCATTGTATCTGAATCAGTTCTGGATCGTATAAAATCAATTCAGTATGACGCCATGGTAGATCTAAACCAATCAAATGAACAAACCTTGTCGCTTTTGTCAATGGAATTGGATATACCTGTTAAAATTGGGTTTCAATCTCCTTTGTCAGACAAACTTTATACGCTGGTCATCCAACGGTCAACCACGGGGTTTTTGGAAACAAATTATGAAACCATCGAACGAATATTAGGACTTTAATTGGGTATAATGTCTCGGCTAACACTTTTTCAAAACGGCATATCTCATCCTTTATATTTTGTCATCACGGAAGATAGAATAAAATTGAATAATCTCTATTTAACACATATTTTATTGAAAAATAGCCTTAATTAGAAATTTTCAAAAGTAGAAAAAAATAATAATGGGTTTAATATATTTATCTCGGTAATAGTCTTGCCGATGGTGGTGCACTCAATTATATTATCCGCCGATTTTAGAAGGAAAAACAAATGCTTGAAGGCTTAATATGTCCTGTTTGCGAAAATACAATTGAAGAAATAGACCTTAAAGATTCTTTAAAATGTCCCAACTGCAGCGTTGATTTAAAAAATAGAAAATATCTCGATTTTCTTGAATTTCTAATGGCGAATGGTATTGTGGAAAATCTAGATTTCTTTGATTCAGAGGTCTATAGTGACGATATAGATGACTTGGATCAAACCAAGCAGGAGGAAGGCGACCCCAGTGAGTTCGAAAAGAAAAAAGATGTTTATAATATTTATGAAAACGAACTTCATCCAAAAAATGTAGAGGAAAATGAAGGGATCAAAGATTATACGGAATTTGATGGTATTAACGATGACTGGGAAGAATTTAACGAACGAGATACTTCATTAAAAAAGAAAGCATAGGTGTTATAATGGATAAAGAAAAAAAAAATATTCAGCAGATTAATATTGAATTGGATGAAAAAGTTAGCTCAGGTGAATATGCTAATTTCGTAGTGGTTACCCATTCTCCGGCAGAATTCGTTTTAGACTTTACTCGGATTCTTCCCGGTGTACCTAAAGCCAAAGTCCATTCCAGGATTATCATGGCACCCCAGCATGCAAAAGCATTTCTCGGTGCACTAAATGATAATATTAAAAAATTTGAAGTCAAGCATGGTGAAATCAAAATGCCAAGCCGTGACGAGGGCTTTTCATCTTTTGGCGTAAAACCACCCAAAGATGCTCTGCCAAATTAATCTACTTATTTTGTAAATCTCCTTCATACCAAACCCAGGTTTGTCCCCGCTTTAATTCTCTCATTTTTAGAATCACCCATAGAGTGAGAACCAGCCATGCCATTCCATAGCCAATAAGTCCACCAAGCAATACATCTGCCGGATAATGTACACCCACATATACCCTGGAAAATGCAATGATTATAGCCAAGGAGTATAAGGGTATTTTCATCTTATCATAGAAATAAGATAAAACAACAGCAATTGCAGATATGTTGGCAGCATGATTTGAAGGCATGCTCCATTTCCCCCCTTTTGCGACAAGCAGATTAATGTATTCATAGATGTCATGAGATGGGCGAATTCTCCCAAAATAGGGTTTCAAAATAAAAGTTGAAAAAGAATCTGTAAGCCCAACCACCACAATTAAAATTACGAATGCGATTTGTCCACGTTTCCCATTCATAATAGTCAAATAGAACAACAAAACTAAAATAATAAGGATCCAGTTATTCTTATTTGTTATTAGGGGCATAATAGAATCAAACACAGGATTTGATAAGGTTTGATTGATTAAAAAAAAGATCTTTAGATCTAGTGCTTTGAAAAGATGAAACATTGAATTATGTATTAATTAATGATTGAAATATTAGAATTTGCTTGACGGAACTAAGGACACCACCTAACTTACATATCAGATTTAATAGCAGGATAATGTAAGAAAGGTCTGGCAGTTCCCCCGATTTCCAGGGCTTGAATTATCCTGCTCTTGTTTCATAAAAAAAGCCCTTCGTTTTTTGCGGAGGGCTTTTCCACATTAGAATTTTGTTTGTAGCCTCAAAAGAATCACACGTCCTAATGATGGTCCACCAACAATCTCAGTATGGTTGTGGCCTAATACATTTGAAATGGTAAAATTTGCTTTCACATACTGATTGATTTCATATCCAAAATGCATATCAAAAATTGTATATGGTTTAATATCACCAAAATAAATTCCAGAAGACCATTTAAATCCATCCACGTAACGCGCATTCAGAGATGCTGTAAATGGATAACGCCTCGGATTGAACTGTAATTTCATTCCAGCCTTATGTCTAGGCGCATTAACTGGGTCTTTAGCTTTGGTAATGGGGTTATAGAAATCTGTCATCCCTAGATGAGAATAACTAAGATCCAGTGACCATTCGAGATTAACGATGGTTGTAAGGCTCGCATCCAATCCCCACATATCCACTTCTCCATAATTAATATAACCAACTACTACAGGCGGCGTATAGCCGGGAATTGTATCCATAGCTACTACACCTTGAATATTACTTGACCAATGATTAAACGCTTCATCATAATCATCTCGATCAATAATATTATCGTTTTCGAGATCATTCATAGTATTCATAAGACTATCCCCATTGTAATCCGTTTCCAGAACCGATTTATCAATAACAATAGGCGTGATAAATGTCACTGGACTTACGAAACTACTGTAATGACTTGTATAAAGGTCCAGGGTTCCAAACATTCGTTGATTTAGTCGGCCTTTATATCCCAATTCCCAGGATCTTACAGTCTCAGCTTGAATCTCTGGAAGGTCTGTCACATTTTGTCCGAAGAATCCAGGAATTTTTGGATCAGTTGATGGATAGAAAAAAATACTTTCACTAGTATCAACTGGTTCATATTTCCCTTCGTAAGGTAGATAGTAATATGGATTTCCAAGAGAATCCCGCGGGAAAACATAACCACCATCTGCTCCTCGGGCATATACCTTAAAAACAGATACACGTGTTACAAAAATATCAAGAAAAAGGGCCTGGTTGGATGGTGTATTGAATGCCGTAGCCCAAGTGAGTCGAAAATTTTGATTTTGTTTTGGTCGATATACGATTCCAATCTTGGGTGAAAGCTGGATGCCTTCTTTTTGGTCAAAATCAAATTTCCAATCGAAAGGACTGTAACCCATCCCAAAACCCTGATTATTAAATTCAATCATATTGGTAAGTCGGTCATGGATATCATACCGAGTAGCCTGGATAAATTCCCACTTTTTATTTAGTTTCCAATTAACTTGGTAATAAGCACCTAATTCATTCACAGTATAGCGATTGTCTTCTGAAGCTTCATCAATCCCCTCATCAATATTCTCATCTATTTTTCCGTCTCCATCATTATCCTTACCGTCTGCATAAACTAAAAATCTTTGATTACCCATCCACTGGACACCCGGTTCTACTATTTCACCTAATTCAAATTCACCGTTGCCATTTGAATCATCATAATCTGGAATACCATTTCCGTTTAAGTCTTGGTAATCATCACTGTCACCATCATTGTCAAAGCCGTCAGCGATTGCACCTAAAACTGCATCATCATAAATAATTGACCCATCATTTGCCAGTCCAATCGAATCTTTTATCATTCCTGTATTTTTACCATCATCAGTACTCCATGAGGTATAACTTTCACCCAAATCGTACCAAGTGTCATCGTTACCATCATCAAAAATATAAGGTGAGCCTGCTTCACCATTTCCATTATTATCTCGATTATCTGTATAATTCTTATCAGATAGAATGGTGCCGCGTGTATCCGGCAGAGTCAGAAAATAATCAACTCCCCAGACAAATCGTATATCACCATTTTTCCATTCATTCACCTGCTGGAGTTGGGCACTGAATTTTTTTGATCTATCATAGATTATACTACCTGTGGCCAGGTTTCTGGTTGGGTGGCTTGGGTTTCCGGAATAACTTGAATTTAAGTATGTTTGAAAAAAGAAATTTTTATAACGCATTTTTGCTTGATAATATCGGTAGATCCAACCATCAGCTAAATACCGTGCAATACCGGTAATATTAATATTTCGTGCCCAGGCAAACCCGTGGGATAAACTCACAGTTAAATCAGAACTAGGTTCCCAATCCAGTCGAAGATCATAACGATAATTCCTAACTTTAAATTCTGGATAATCTTCAATACCATCATCATTTGCATCTTTATACACATGGGGGAGTCCACCATAATTAATGTTAAAATCTTTTTCATCAAACTCATCTACTCCATTTTCACCAGGGCTGGCAATACCATTTCCATCTGTATCATTATTACTAAAAATATCCCAGATCGGTACAGTAGTATCATCAATAATTTCAGTATTACCATTCAGGTTTTCAAATGTTTCTCCATCCCAGACACCATTTCCTTCCCCAAAATCCCCTGTGTCCGGTAAACCATCCAGACCAAAGTCTAATAAGACTTTGGTACCAAAAATGTCCGCATACCCTTCTC
>Ga0208641_1000344_pt1 | contig 30038 bp, 18 predicted proteins | sample ETN02SmetaG_2_FD_185789 | JGI IMG/M metagenome (GOLD analysis project Ga0208641, IMG submission 185789) | Marine microbial and viral communities from oxygen minimum zone, Eastern Pacific Ocean - ETNP2014F10-02SV253 (SPAdes) (version 2) | ecosystem: Environmental > Aquatic > Marine > Oceanic ... | reverse complement strand
TTATTCGGTCAAACTGAAAGCACGCAAGAAGAAGCCGAGCCGCAAGATATCTCCCCAATTGCTGCAGTCCAATTTTCGGGTTCTGGAATAACCGATTTGGAAACTCAAACCTTATTCAATCGATTTCGTAATCACACAAATAGTTTGTTTCTTAAACATGGAATGAGTCCTGTAGGTTACTGGACAATTATCGAAGGAGATAACAAAGAGAACACCCTTTTTTATATTATTGCCCACTCCGATCGATCTGCAGCGAAAGAGAGCTGGTCCACATTTATTGCTGATCCAGAATGGAAGAAGGTTTATAAAGAATCAAGAAAAAATGGACCTCTAGTGTCAAAAATAAAATCTGAGTTCATGCAAATAACAGATTATTCTCCAATCAAATAAAAAAATATAATTCAATATCAATCGTTTTATTGATCTTATCAGTCCAGACAGTATTGATCCTGTGATTATTATTTTAGTATATTTTGTTTCAATGGAGATAGTGTGAAAAATTATTTTATTGTTTTTGTAGTTTTATTTTTTTCCTGCACTTCAAAAAATAAAGAACCTTCAAAATTTAATACCCACCCAAAAGCAAGCACTTCGGTTTCCAATATGTATGCTGTAGAAATTTGTGCGATTTATTTTAACGAATCTGACTTCAATCTTAATACTCTGGGTACTCCATATCCTGTGGTTTTTCGTTTATTTGAGGATAATAAACTTATATGGAAAGAAGTACTAGGAAGTCTTAGAGGGAAACATTCTTTTAGGCATAATGATGCGACAAAAATTCTTTCATATAACAAAAATAGTACCTATCGAATAGTAATTAAAGATGATGGTTTAATTACCTTTCCAGATACATGGGGTGGAGGTGAATGGGAAGTAGGTGTTTGGCCATTTGATAATTTAATTGATAATAAACTCCAGAAGGGTTCATCTTGGATAGAAGTTAAGAATCATCATCTGCCGAATATGAATTACCGTCGAAATATGGAAATAATTGACTCATAGATAATCAAATATATTCTATCGGGGTAATCCGCTGTGCTTTTAGCCAAACATAATTATTATTTTGGTACTCACTATTTTTTTCGTAGAAAATTTCCTTTCCAGGTGAATTTCAGGTCTTTATTTTCAATTTTCAGTTTCATACTCTGATTATCATATTCTCAGCAATTAATTTGATGAGTACTTTCATTAGTTAATGGACAATATGAACTGTAGTTTATCGGCTTGCTTATTAGAAAAGTGTTCCAAGAAAGCAAAATGAATTTTAAATCATTAATACATAAAATTCTTAGATCTACAATCCTTTTTAAAAAAACATATTTTTTGGTGCCTCTGCTATTTTTATTTATTATTAATGGATGTGAGCAAGTAAAAACCCCAGAAATAAATGATTTAGCTCAGGTAGGAATTACTTATGGTGGCAGACAAATTGATGTTGGCTATTTTGGGCAACAAACCAAGGATGGTGGATTTATTATAACAGGTTGTATTGACTGTGAAAGCTATTCAGATCTAATTATAATGAAAATCAATGAATTAGGTGATACCCTTTGGACAAAGACATACGGGGGGTATCAAGATGATATGGGTGCCCATGGCATACAAACTTCAGATGCAGGCTATATTGTAACTGGTCAAACCAGTTCTTATGGTAATGGAGTTAATGATCTCTGGCTGATAAAGACAGATGCTTCCGGTGACACTCTCTGGACTCGACTTTATGGTGGAAGTTCTTTAGATGAAGGATCGTTTGTTCAGCAAACATCAGATAATGGTTATATTTTAACCGGCATTAATTTTTCTCAGGTTTTGCCTGACTATGGTGACGTTTGGTTAGTCAAAACTGACAGTGCTGGTATTAAATTATGGGAGAAAACGTTTGGGGGGCTTGGACTTGACTGGGGAAGAACTGTACAGCAGACATCTGATGGTGGTTATGCTTTGACCGGATGGAGGGAGAATGTATTGAACGGAGAACCTGATTCACAGGCATGGCTTATTCTGACGGACAGTGAAGGCGAAGCATTCTCTGGTGATTAAAGCCGAAATTAAATATCAGTTCTGGGAATTATTTTAAACTCTAGTGATTGGGAAATTGTAATTTATTGGGATATGATATTTTTTCAAAAAAATCTTGCGTCCGACTAATATTTTATATACATTTAATCAAAGTAATTAAACGCATCCTAATACATATGAACAAACGATTGTTCATATGAAGACTCGATACGATTACTTGATTGTTTTGATAAAATGTTCCATAGTAAACATGGAACATAAATAGCTGGGCTGGGCTTAGATTCCTGCCCATGTGAAGCAAATCTAATCTAAGGAGTAGACTATGCATTTAAGTCATCGCCAGATCGGCCGTTTTCTTCAATCACTAATCATCATTCCTGCGCTTTTTATTGGAATACTATTTGCTGGTACCACCGGTAAAATAGCCGGAAAGGTAACGGACGCAAGCACAGGTGAGCCTCTCGCTGGTGCGAATGTAATGATTCCCGGTACTGTTTTTGGTGCAAGTACAGATGAAGTGGGAGACTATTTTATAATCAATATACCTCCCGGTACATACGATGTCTCAGCTGGTTATATAGGATATGAGAAAAAAGTGTCATCCAATGTCAGGGTTTCTATTGATCAAACCACCTCGATTGATTTTGGATTAAATGCTTCAGTGATTGAAGGTGCTGCCGTTGATGTAATTGCGGAGAGGGCTATAATTGAACAGGATATTACAGGAAGTAAGTCTGTTCTGACTTCTGATTTTCTCGACAACATGGCCGTTGTTGATTTAGAGGATGCTCTGTCTCAGCAAACAGGATTTGTAGATGTGGGCGAAACTCAATATATAAGAGGTGGACTAGCTAATGAAGTCTCTTACATGGTGGATGGTATCTCAATGGTCAGCGGTATTCTTGGTGATAGCTGGTCTAGGTTAAATACCAGTTCTATGGAAGAAGTTGAAGTCCTTACTGGTGGCTACAATGCTGAATATGGAAATGCAATGTCCGGTGTTGTAAATATTGTATCAAAAGAAGCAAGCTCCGGATCAGGTGTTCATGGAAGTGTTAAGGTAAGAACCCGTCCTGCAGGTAAATACCATTGGGGGATGAATATGTATGATGACCGTCTCTGGTATCGTACGAATTATGATCTAGCCCACTGGCAGAGTGAGCTCACAGATCCTACGAAAGTTGCGGGATTTAAAACCTACCTAGCTCTCTGGTATCCGAATGATTGGAATGAAAACTCTGCGGATCCAACTGCTCAGCAATTATTAGACATTTATACCAAGCAGATAACTCCAGACCCTGTGCTTGGTGATTACACAAACCGAGCAGAGAATGAGCTTGAAGCGACTATATATGGTGCGGTTGGGAGCAAATTGAATTATTTGCTTTCTGTAAGAGGAAAAAATGGAGTAAATATTTATCCTCAGGGTGGAGAATACAATCCTGAGCGTAATATCCAGGTAAATATTAATTATTACATAACAGATAAACAGAAGCTTACCTTGAATGTTATGAATGGGGGCTATACAGCCTATACTTATACTGAGAGTAACTGGAACAATAGAGAAAGCTCTAAAGAAGCTGCGTGGCAGCCAAACGCTGATGTTAGAAATCCATATGTAGGTATGGCTCTAGCTCCATGGGGTGGCTACTGGCACAAAGGTCCGCAGACTAAAGATATTACGATGTGGGGTATTACATATCAGAATACATTGAGTCCAAGGACATTCTTCACTGTAAAAGTAAATGGACTTTCTGATAATATGAAGGAAGAGCAGGACTACGATAGATTTCAGACAACAGAGCAGCAGATGGCCTGGGGTGGAAGTCAGTTTGATCTGGCAGGGAACTTCCGTATAGAAGCACGCCAAATCCAGGTTAATAATTACACTGAAAGCTCCCAGACAAATTTTAAAGCAGATTTAACAAGTCAGATGACAAAAACCCATCAGATAAAAACGGGTGCGGAGTTCTCAATGAGTGCTTTAGACTATCAGCACTACTATATGGAGTTTGCAGCTGGTGATGTGTGGCACTTGGATAATGTTTATGATTCAAAACCCAGCGAGTTTAATGCATACTTGCAGGACAAAATGGAGTTTGAAGGTATGATTGTGAATGTTGGAGTCCGTATTGACGGGTTCAATGCGAACCACAATTATCCGGAAAATATTTTTGACCCGGTTGGGTTCCAAGAATGGAATGGTGGTGTTGATGGAAAGCCATCAAACACAGCGCCTATTTGGCAGTCATACCTAACCAAGAAAGACTGGTTTGCTGTTTTGCCAGGCGTTACGCCTGCTGATTACCAATCAGTTTTTGATGGTGTAAGAAACGACGATATGCCTTTTGCATCTGAGTGGAAAACTGTTATATCTCCTAGACTGGGGATATCATTTCCAATTACTGCCAAGTCAAAATTGCGATTCAATTATGGGCACTTTTATCAGCGTCCAAACTGGTCAAAGATACTTGGTTTTCCAACCAGCTGGTATGACAGTGACCCCTACGGCTCGGTTCGCATGGATCAGTGGCAGGGCTGGTATGGACAGCCTGGGGTAACTTATGAGAAAACAATCCAGTATGAAGTCGGTTTTGATGTTAACTTTGCAGATGTCTGGCGCGTATCAAGTGCGTTCTACTATAAGGATGGTTCACAGCTTAATAGATTTAATCACACCAGTTCATATAACAGAGGTGGTGGTGGTGTAAATGCGATTGGATGGGGCGTTGCGTCTTTCAGGGATAATTATAGCAGATCCCGTAACATTGCCGGTGACGGTCACGATAATATATTTTACACCAATAACGGTTACAAAGATTCCCGAGGTATAGAGCTAACAATAGATAAACTATACCGAAGCAACTGGTCTGCAAGTTTCACCTATAATTACAGTTTAACTTCAGGGGGCCTTGCCGGTTATGCATGGTATTATGAAGACGCAAGCCGCCCTTACCAGCCTCACTCATATGATGAGTTGAAAGCTACCTGGTTAAGTAATTCAATTTTCAAGACATCTCTTAACTACGTTACGCCCAAGTCACTGGGATCAGTTAATTTTGGTTTGTATAATGAATATTTCTCAGGTGCAGAGTATACCTACTACGCGGATGATTTTACCGGCCTAAGAACGCCGAATAACAAGCGCTGGTTCCCTCACAGGAGAACGGACCTGAAGATCTCAAAAGCTTTTGATCTTGGTGTTACTCGCCCAGCTTTAGCGCTTGAAGTCATTAATCTTTTTAATGACTATGATATGATCATCCCAGGCGGTGATAATCTCAAGCAGTGGGAAGAAGACGGTATCAAACCTAAGGTTGGTAAATCTGGAGAGACTGATATATGGGGTTTTTATAATTCTATCAGTAATCCTATGCGCATGATGTATCTATCATTAAGCGTAGACTTCTAAGAGAATTGAATCGGTAAATAAGGAGAATCAAATGATTACTAAAAACAATTATTTAATAGCTGGAATTACCGCGCTAATGATTTGGACATCGGCCGATCTTTACGGTGCGGCTGTGACGGATTCTACGGTGACTGGTTCTGCACCGAAGACTGCGAAGGCGGGCTGGAACTTCGAACGAACGAAACGGGCCAAACTTTGGACCCGTGTTTGGAACAGCGGAGGTATTGGCTTGCCTACAATGTCAGGGAATGATCTTTTTAAGTATGATTATCCTGGGCACGAGCTTACCACAGATATCAATGATCACACCGGTGTGGTTATGTGGGCAGGCTGGATGACTTGGGCAGACGTGGATGGTGTAGGAACACCTTTCCGTCTGTGTATGGCCTACGACCCAAACCCGGCCTACATTTCCCCAACCCAGGATGCAGCACTGGTAACAAATTATAACATGGCAGACCCTAGCCTGCTGGCTGAAGAGATTATTACTGGTGGTGCTAAAATTGTAGAGTATGATCTTGACTTCAGTTACAGGACTTTGGCTTGGAGCTATCCTGAGCTTGACGACTTTATTATTTGGGAATTTACTTTCACTAATAATGGATCAAAAAACCTGACGAATTTTCGTTTTGCCCCAACCGCTGAGATGAATATAAGTATCCCAGGTGGCTCTGATGTTACAAGGGATGATGATGATTTTGAGTGGGATGTTGCCCATGAAGCCTTTTATTTTCATGATGGCCAGAGTGTAAACACGGCAGGTGAACTTATAGCTGCAGCGTATGGTCTTACTGGTGACGATATTGGCGGACCCTCAGATACTGAGTTCGCTGCATCGTTGGATCATAGCTTTAGGGCAGCCCATTATTTTACTTATTACTGGTTAGATAAGCCCACTAAAAGTGATCCAACAGAACGTGACCACCTGAATATTGTAGATAAGAACAACCTTAATCAGCATGCAAACAGAATACAACCAGATCCAATGAATGATAACCCCGAAGTAGATTTTGATACTGACGATTATGTTCTTGCAGCTCTAAAGTATGATAACCCTCTCCCACTCACTTCAGAGGATGGTGTTGATTTAACTTCAGAAGCTACCCGCTTGGGACTGACAGTTGCTGCTCCACAGGCCCCGTATGAGAAACATATGAGCTATCTTTATTCAACTGGACCTTACTCAATAGCTCCCGGTGAGCAACTTAAGTTTGTGATGGTTTCTGCGATAGGTATGATGGACAATGACCGCGTAATGGCAGGTGGTGTAGACAATAAAGCTCACCTAACAGATGGTGCAGATAGTCTTTGGAAGAATGTAGATGCTGCTGCTACTCTGTATGCACGTGGTTATCAGGCGTTTGATCCTCCTCCAACCCCAACAAATGGTAATAATTCATTAACACTAACTCCTATACCAACTGGAATTAAAATCCAGTGGCCTCAAATATCTGAATCTTATACCGATCCAGATTATGGAGTGAATGACCTCGCAGGTTACCGGATCTATCGTTCTACAGTTAGAAATATTGGTCCATGGACGCTTATAGCTGATATTCCTAAAGGATCGGAGACTATTGAAGGTAGTATGGTCACTTATGAAGATATTGGTCTTAGTCTAGGTGTAGGTGTTTACTATATAGTCTCTTCCTATGATACAGGTCATAATACTGCGCCACCATGGGATTGTGGCGGTTGTACCGGCATAAAACCATTGGAAAGCGGACGAGTTAATGTTAACACAGATCCGGTCTACCCAATGGCAAACCCAAGCAATAATCTTGAAGATGTCCGTGTGTATCCAAACCCATTTATTCAGGATAGTGGCTTATTAGGCAGTGGTGAAGGTAAAAGAATTGAGTTTGTCAATATTCCAGGTGCTTGTACAATTAGGATTTATACCTTGGCTGGTGAAGTTCTCCAAACTATCGAACATGATGACGGAAGTGGAGACTCATCCTGGGGATCAAAGACTCTTGGTGACTATCAGGTAAATAAATATCTTCAGGCGGTGGCACCAGGGATCTATATATGGCATATTACAAATAATGTCGACAATAATAAAGGCGAGACAAAAGCTGGTACTTTCGTTATTATTAAGTAAAACAATTTAAATGTTTCATAACTATTCGGAGGAATGTATGATTACTATGAAGTCTTATAAGAAAACTGTTGTAATAGGTGTTGGTCTGGCAATGATCTGCTCGACATTGCTGGCTCAGACTCCTAGGGATCCAATCTCAACAATTGATCCACCAGATTTTAATAGAACAGGACAGACTGGTTTCCAATTTTTGCACCTGCCAACCAGCGCGAGATCAGCTGCGCTGGGTGGCATTATGAATGGAATGAGAGATAACAGTGCTACATCATTATTTAATAATCCGGCTAATCTGGTGGATGTAAAAAATACCGATGCGGCTTTTACCAATATTACTTATATCGCAGATATCAAGTATATGACTGGTGCGGTTGCAAAGAATTTGGGCGCGTTGGGTACAGTTGGCGTTTATTTTGCAAACCTGAGAACATCTGATATGGTAAGAACAGAAAATGTTGTCGATGCAGATCTAGGTATTACCGTGCGCAGTGCAGACCTTGGTACATTTTCTGCTGGAGATGTGATGTACGGTGTTTCCTTTGCTCGAAAAATAACTGATGTACTGTCAGTTGGGGGTAATCTGAGCAGGATAGAAGAAGACCTTGCAGATCTTAAAGTTTCTAATACAAATATAGATTTTGGTCTTTACTATGAGACCGGATTCAATAGTTTAAGGCTTGCTATGGTAGCGAGAAATTTTGGTTCTGATACCGAGTTTACCGGTTTTACCGATCTTTATGGTCTGCCACAGTCAGTACGTATGCCAATTAATTTTCGTATAGGTGTAGGATACGACGTTATTGAAAATCTCTCTGTTTACGCGGAAGGTGTACATCCCAACGATGGTCCTGAAAGATTGCACTTGGCAGGCGAATATAAGGTGATGAATTTTTTAAGCCTTCGTGGTGGTTACAAGATGGGGTATGATGAACAAAGTTTAACCTTTGGTGGTGGACTAAATTTTAATATGAGCGGTATAAGCGGCAGAGTAGATTATGCTTTTCTTGACTACGGACGTTTGACAAATGTTCAAGTTATAAGTATAGGATTTGCTTTTAACTAGTTAGATACCAAATACTTTTATTTAAATAAAAATGGGTAGGTTTTCTTACCTTTCTGATTAATTATGTCACTCACAGTAAAATTTCGTGTGTCAAATTTTCCACCCATTGTGAATATTTTTTTTCTTTTCTTTATTGCTATAACTTAATGATTGATTGAATATTTTAGTTTATTTGATAAAAGATAAAAGTATAATTAATCTGGGTTCTAGATTATTATTGAACTATCAATTTATAAATTCATTGATAAAGTCTATAGTGGGTGCAGATGGTTGAGCACCCAGTATTGTTACTGAAAGAGCAGCTGCCGCATTCGCGTAGCTCACAGCACTAGGTAAATCTTGCTTATTCGCAATTCCTACAGCTAATACCCCATTAAAGATATCCCCTGCACCAGTGGTGTCGATAGCATTTACACTATAAGAAGGAATAAGCTGGTTTGTCTCCTGATCAGATAAATAGGCACCCTTTTCACCCATGGTAATTATTACAGTCTTGACACCAATTTGATGTAGTTTATCGCAAGCTAATTTTGCGCTATTTGAATCTCTAATCTCAATACCAGTTAACATTTCAGCTTCGGTTTCATTGGGAGTGATTATATCAGTATTTTGGAGTAATTCATCGCTGAGATCTTGAGCTGGTGCAGGATTTAATATAAAAATAGAATCCTGTGAGTGGATTATTTTAGCTAAATATTCTACTGTATTTAGTGGAGTTTCTAATTGAGTTAGGATAACATCTGATGAATGAATAGAATCTATTGCGCTATCAATATTTTTTGGTGATAAATCAAAGTTTGATCCTGAAGCTACTCCTATACTATTTTCACCATTATTATCAATAAAAATAAAGGCCACTCCAGAAGGATTTTGTGAATCCCGAAATATAAAAGTAGTATCAATATTTTCCTTTCTAAAGCCTTCTACAGCAGTATCTCCAAGGACATCATTACCTATTGAAGCGATAAAATTGACATTTCCTCCTGCTCTAGCAGCTCCAACAGCTTGGTTAGCACCTTTTCCTCCAGCAGCAGTCGAAAATTTATTTCCTAACAAGGTTTCACCAGGTCTTGGAATATTTTCTAATTGCATGATCATATCAGTATTCGAACTTCCAACTACAGTGATTTTTCCCATTACATTCTCAATAATTTTTTTTATCTAATTTTTTAAACTTACAATAATCTTGCAGCAATTATTAAAGATAGTCCTATAATAAAGGATAAAAACATTATATTTAATAATTTATCGGTTTCAGGGGGTGCATTTTCAAATTCTTTCCATATAAAAACGCCCCATGCTGCGGCTATCATTGTTGCACCTTGTCCGAGACCATAGGAGATTGCAAAACCCGCAGCTCCAGATGCAATGATGCTAAATGACATACCAACATTCCAAATAATTCCGCCCAAAATGCCAATGAGGTGTAATCTTGTGTTACCATCTGTAAAATATGCCGAGTATGATACTGGCTCACCGATAAAAGGTTTATACATTACAAAAGTATTAAAAATAAAATTTGATAGAAATAGTCCGATAGAAAAAACAACAATTGCCGTATAGGGACTTATTTTTCCTGCTTCCATGACAATAAAATCAGTAGACATTGATGCTGCGACAAAACGGTAAAAGAAACCCATAAGTATCCCAGCTATTGCTGAAATAATTAGACCTTTATTTGATGCTTTATTATCTTTACTACTGGGAAGCTTATTATAGGCAAGCGCATCAACTATGATTGCAATAACAACTAAGAGAACGCCTAAAAATATGAATAAAGGGTTTCCGACTGGAGCTGCTAAATAATTCGTGAGTACCCCAATAATTAAAGCAAGACCAACACCGACAGGGATAGCTACAGCCATACCTGCAATATCAATTGCAACAACCAAAAGTATATTTGAAAAATTAAAAACAATACCACCGATAAAAGCGCTGGTTAGGCTAGAAGTATCTGCCTGGTTAAGATCTTGTAGAAAACTTCTACCGCTTTCTCCGATGCTTCCAATGCTAAATGCAAATATCAATGAAAGTAGTAGAACGCCAATGGAGTAGTCCCAATAAAAAAGTTGAAATGGCCAGGATTTACTGGCCAGCTTTTGTGTATTTGCCCATGATCCCCAACAGAGCATAGTTATTAAACACATTAAAACTGCGATTAAATATGATTCTACAACAAGCATAATATTTACTCCTGAGATTGCAAAATAATTTTGTCTACATTTTTTTACTTTTAAAATTTTTCACTGATTGTCTTTTTCTTAATTTGGTTGGAAGAGTAACAAATTTTGCACTGCTTAAAGAAGCATTTGAATTATTAGCATCTTTATTATTGATTTCAGCCATTAATAGCTTAAATGCTATTTGACCCATCTCACTGGTTTGTTGATTAATAGATGTTATGGGCGTTGCTAAGAATTCAGAGTATGGTTGATCATGGTCAAAAGATATAATAGAAATATCATTGGGGATATTTAGATCTTCTTCGTATACAGCTCTGAGTGCGCCTAAGGATATTGCATTACTAAAGGTAAAAATGGCAGTAGGTCTCGGTTTCATGTTGATAAGTATTTTTGCACTAACATATCCACTTCTTAGTCCAAACTCATCTCCAATAATTAGAGCTGGATCAACTTGAATATCATGTTCATCTAATGCATCCTTGTAGCCGCGTAATCTTTCATTATTTACTGAAGTATTTTGTCTTCCTTGGATACAGGCTATTCGAGTGTGATTATTATTTATCAAAAACTCTGTCGCATTAAATGCCCCGCTATAGTTATCTGAAAAAACTTGCGGACATTCTATTAAGGGGAAATGCCGATCAGCAATAACTAAAGGAATTCCAATATCAATTACATTCTTTAAATGACTAGATTTATTTCCTATCGGAAGAACAATTAATCCGTCTACTTTCCTGCTGATCAAAGAGTCTATCGATTCAATTTCTAGTTCTAAAATTTCCTGAGAATCAGAAAGCAAAATAGAGTATCCTATTTTTCTTGCTGCTATCTCAATCATCCTTGATAAGGAACTGAAATAATAGTCAGCAATATTAGGCACAATGACACCGATTGTTTGAGAACGATTTGTGCGAAGGCTTACTGCATTGCGGTCAGGCTTATAACCTTCTTTTTGGGCGGTGGTAATTATGAGTTGGGCAGCGTTATCACTAATACGGTATTGCTTTGCTTTACCATTGAGAACACGTGAAATTGTTGTTGTTGAGAGACCAGTCTTTTTTGCTAAATCCTTTATGCTAATTCTTTTCATGTATTTTATCTTTGGATCAAATGATCTATTATAAGTTTACGGTTAGTGTAAGATTGGACAATTGCTCAATCTTCATGATATTTGGATAATGGAAAATGATGATATAGTGTTACTTAGTATCCCTCTATATTCCGGCTGAAAATTAACAGATTATTATTTTAATTACCATCATAATAAGAGAGAAACAGTAAATAATATAGAACGAATTTTCTAGGTATCAGGGGTTTAATATTAAATTATTTAATTATTAGACAATCGTTTGTTCATTTATTTTAAATTTATAGGTAGGATACATATGAAAAAATTATTATTTAGATTGAAATTGCAGAAAAAAAGAATATATCACTATTTGTTTTTCAGATCAGCAGTTTAATTATTGACTATCGTTAACATTATTGGTGATTGGAATGATGAGAATATTTTTCATATTAGTTTTAATATGTGCAATTATCATTGGAATAAACGGATTAATAATTTTGGAAAAAAATCAAAAAAAAGCAGCCACTATAACTAAATCAAGCTTTGGTCATACAGCCGCTGGAGAAGAGATATATCTTTACAGTTGCGCAAACAATAATGGCTTAAAACTTAAAATGATAACTTTTGGTGCGATTGTAGTTTCCTTAGAAGTCCCAGATAGAGATGGCAATCTTTCGAATATTAATTTGGGATTCAATTCATTAGAAAAATATTTAAATGGACATCCATATTTTGGTGCAACTATAGGGAGATTTTGCAATCGTATTGCAAAGGGTAAGTTTACATTGAATGACTCTACATATTCTCTGAAAACTAATGATGGTAAAAACCATTTGCACGGTGGTGAGCAGGGATATGATAAAGTTGTATGGGAAGCAAGGGAATACGTTAATGAAGATGGTGCGAATATAGAATTTAGTTATAAAAGCTATGATGGTGAAGAAGGGTATCCAGGTAATGTTGATATTAAAGCAACTTATTCACTCACAAATAACGATGAGTTAAAAATCGCATTTGCCGCTACTACAGATAAAGCTACACCAATTAACCTAACTAACCATAACTATTGGAATCTAAATGGCGCAGGGAATGGAGATATTCTTGAGCATGAACTAATTATCAATGCGAACCATTACTTGGAAGTGTATGATGATTTAATACCCACCGGTGGGTTAAATAATGTTGAAGAAAGTGCGTTTAATTTCAGAACCGCCCATAGAGTTGGTTCTCGATTTCAGGATATACCTAAAATCGAAAATTTACCATTAGGGTATGATCATTGTTTTGTTATTAAAAAAGATGACCTAAATGATTCATTAACGTTTGCGGCCATGGTTAAGCACGTTGAGACTGGTCGCATTATGGAAGTATATACTACCCATCCAGGGATCCAGTTTTACACGGGTAATTTTCTTGATGGAGGGATTGGCTCTGGTGGTTTTCAACAGTACTCAGGTTTTTGCCTAGAGACCCAGCATTTTCCTGATGCTCCAAATCAACCAAAATTTAAATCAACAATTGTTTATCCCGGTCAAGAATATAATGAAATGACTATTTTTAGATTCTTAAATGAGTAGATGTCTTATTAGATAATAAGTAGAACAAAAGATCTAATAGATTCTTTATAAGAATTGATAATTAATTGATAAGGAATATTTTTTTCAAATTTATCTTGTTTTTCCCAATCACATCTGAGTACCTTAAGACATAGAACAAACGTTTGTACTAACTACAATAATAAGCTTAGATTTTATGTTATTACGTAAAATACCTAGGTGTCGCTTGTTCTTAATTGAAGTGGAACATCAAAGCAAAATTTTGTTAACCCGAAGGCCCGCGAATCTTTGATCCGGGAATTTCACCACTCCTACCTTTAATACCCAAGACTAAGGTGGTTCAACAGGTGCCCTATATGGGCTCAAAAGGTTTATGCGGGCTTCGGGAGACAAAAATCAGGGAAAATTAGAAAGATATCATTTATTGGGAGTCCACATAAATACTTGTTTTCAAAGAAGAAAACCTAGGAGTTTTATTTATCATACAATTGTTAAATTGAAATGTAATGCAATAACTCAAAAAAGGTGGGGAATATGAAAAAACTAAATAATTTAACTGAAAAACAGGCCAACTGGCTTTTCTGGGGGTGTTTTGCCGCTCTTACGGCTACGTCAGTAGGGTTTATGGTAAGAGCACAAATTATTGGAGCTTTAGGTGCAGACTTTGGTTTAAGTGAGACTCAAAAAGGAGAGATCTTTGGTGTCGGCCTATGGCCGTTCAGTATCAGCATCATTTTTTTCAGTCTTGTGGTTGACAAAATAGGTTATGGCCTCTCAATGCTCATAGCTTTCTGTCTGCATGTTCTCTCGGCTATTGTCACCATATTCGCAGATGGTTACTGGATGCTATATTGGGGAACATTTATTCTGGCCCTTGGTAACGGAACCGTTGAAGCTGTTATCAATCCTGCTGTTGCAACAATTTATCCTAAAGAAAAGACTAAATGGCTGAATATCTTACATGCTGGTTGGCCTGCTGGTTTAGTATTGGGTGGATTTCTATCAATTGTAATGGGACCTGATGTTAGCTGGAAATGGAAAGTCGCTCTCGTTCTTATACCTGTAGCAATTTACGGCATCATGCTATATGGGAGAAAATTTCCTGTTCAGGAACGTGTTAAAGCAGGAGTTTCTTACAAGGATATGCTCAGTGAAGCAGGTGCGGTAGGGTTCTTTTTTATTTTCTATATCATTTTATTGGAAATTAATCGTGTTGCAGGTCTACAGCCCATGTATGAAAGCGGCTTTTTGAGTTTGCCCCATATTTCCTTAACAGCATTGCTTCTATTAGTAACTGGAGCATACTACTTTTATACTGAGTCCCTGGGACGGCCAGTCTTCGTTATTCTTTTATTAATTATGATACCGCTTGCAACCACTGAATTGGGAACGGATAGTTGGATCACTGATTTACTTGTTCCGTTTCTAGGTGATAATGCTGGGTGGGTGGTCGTTTATACCGCACTTATTATGATGGTACTGAGGTTTTATGCAGGACCAATTGTGCACAGGATCTCCCCTCTAGGTTTATTAACAGCAAGTAGTGCCATTGCCTTAGTAGGACTATTTGTTTTATCAAAAGCTACCGGTATTATGATATTTATCGCCGCTACTATTTATGGGCTAGGTAAAACATTTTTTTGGCCAACTATGCTAGGTGTAGCAAGTGAGCGCTTTCCCAAAGGAGGGGCACTTACTTTAAATGGAATTACTGGTGTTGGTATGCTTGCTGCTGGTGTTTTCGGAGTAGCATTTTTAGGCAATATACAGGATAAGCAGATTGATCGTGAATTGCAGGCTCAGAATCCAGGTATTCATTCAAGAGTCATGGGCCAGGAAAAATCTAGCATTTTTGGTAATTATAAACCAATTGATCAACAAAAACTTCAGTCTCTTGCTTCATCCCAGCAGGATGGAATTGTAAGTATACAAGCATCTGCAAAGCAAGGTGCACTCGCAACTGTAGCAATTTTTCCAGCAATTATGCTACTATCGTATATTGGTTTGATGCTCTACTTTAGATCTATTGGAGGATACAAAGCCATTCATTTAGATGAAGAAGAATAAAACTATTCCATGTTTAGTGATATTATTGTTCTGAGAAAGATCACAAACAATATTGGGAAATGAATTAAAATATTTGAGTAAAGGATGAAATTATGACTAATGATAAAAAAGTAAATGTTGCAATTATTGGTTTAGGCTTTGGCGCAGAGTTTATACCTATTTATCAAAAACATCCCAATGCTAACATGTATGGAATATGCCGAAGAAATGAAGATGAGTTAAACAAGATAGGACAAGCATTTGGAATTGAAAATAGGTTTACTGACTACAATGATGTTTTAAATGACCCTGCTGTTGATTTTGTCCATATTAATTCACCAATACCAGACCATGGATGGATGTCTATTGATGCTCTTAAGGCAGGAAAAAATGTGATGTGTACGGTCCCAATGGCTACTACAATTGAAGAGTGTGAAGAGATAGTAAACTTGGTAAAAGAAACAGGTTTAAAATATATGATGGCAGAAACAGTCGTCTACAGTCGTGAGTTTCTATATATCAAAGATTTATATGATAGAGGTGAGCTTGGTAAAATACAATTTATGAAGGCATCGCACCCCCAAGATATGGAAGGATGGCCAGAATATTGGGAAAGAATGATCCCTATGCACTATGCCACACATGTTGTTTCCCCCGTACTTGGAATGGTAAACGGTCACGCAGAATATGTATCTTGTTTTGGTTCCGGAACAGTTAATGATAGAATTGCTGAAAAATCTGATAACTCTTTTGCTGTTGAGTCTTGTCACATCAAAATAAAAGATTCTGATATATCAGCTCAAATCTGGAGGTTTTTATATGATACCGCGAGACAGTATAGAGAATCAATTGATGTATACGGTTCCAAAAAATCTTTCGAGTGGACACTTGTTGAAGGTGAAAAGCATGTTCTTCATACTGCAAAAAAACCAGAACATGAAATTCCTGAATTAGTGGATGTCCCTGATTTTGCCCACCTATTGCCAGAAGAGATTCGTTTATTCACAAGTGATATACAAGATGCAGATCATTTGTCTTTCATTCAGGGAGCAGGACATGGTGGATCACATCCGCATTTAGCAAATGAATTTGTGAATGCCTTAGTTGAAGATCGAGATCCATGGCCCAATGCTGTTACAAGTGCTAACTGGACATGTGTTGGAATTTGTGCTCATGATTCAGCCGTCCAAGGTGGTAAAATTATAAATTTACCTGAATTTACGATTTCTGATTAAAAATATAATTTTATGATACTTATTAGAGAATTCGTTTTTAATATTGGATGGTAGTATATGGATTAGCAGCTATTGTATGCTACTTAGCATCGATGAACCAATTACATTGGATGCTGCCGGCTACGATTAGTGTTTCGGTCTTGACCTGGGGAATAATATTAGTAATGAAGATAGAAGGTAGAATTTCATTCTATGATTTATTTCTCTCATCATGGACAATGAAAAGTCAAACAGTAGAGCTAATGCGTGAAGTTGGAGGTCTGACTATTATACTATTTTGGATGATCACACTTAGTTTGTCGAATAATCCTCTATTTATCAATTTTTTAAATATTAAAAAACTTAACAAATATTAATTGAGGTAAACATGGATAAAATATTTAAATCACTTATGATGCTTCTAGTAGCTATATTAGTATCCTTTAACTGTTCAAACCAAAATACAGCTCAGTATGGATCAATCTCTGAAACAAATTTGGTCGTAAAACAGAACAAAGAGCTTGGTACAATTGAGGTATACCGTGCAGATGGGAAACTTCCAATTGTAACCGCAAATGCCAGGCAAGATCATCGCCCTTATATACATCCCATTATTGCACCAGATGGTAAAGGACCAGTAACTGAATATAGTCCTGGACACCACAAGCATCAGACAGGATTATTTTGGGGTTTTACCCGAGTCAATGGGAACTTTGATATTCACAGTGTTGTCAAGGATAGTCTTTTTAAATGGTTTTATAGAGACAAATGGAAAGATGAAAAAGTTTCAGAATTAATGGGCAGAGATTTTTATCACAAGTACGAGGGAGATTATTGGCAATTGCAATCAGCTTCGGTTATTGATTCGGTGGGTGAAAGAGTGTCGTGGAAAACCGTATATAATATGCTAGATAAAGATGGTAAAACTATTATGGTAGAAACACAAAAATGGTCTATGCGCATAGTTGATGGTGAGTATGATTTGGATCTAGAATGGCAAGGTGATGCACAAATTGATATTACCATTAATGAATTTGCATATGGTGGAATGTTTCTACGGATGCCATGGAGAAAAGGTATGCCTGCAGAAGTGATGAATGCAGCTAGACAAAAAAATAAAGAAGCGGATACACAACGATCAATGTGGGTGAATATCGGAATGCAGCTTGAAGGACGCGATGATTTTGCAAACATTGCTATTTTTGATCATCCATCAAATGATGATTCCCCAGTAGCTTGGCGGGTTGACGGCCAATTTGGTGTCGGCCCGTCCCGTGCAATTTCTGGTGATTGGAAAATAGATGAAGGCACACGGTCAACATTTAAGCATAGGATCGTAGTCCATACCGGTAAACTGAATGACTTGAAGCTTACTGAAAGATGGGTGGACTGGAGCGGAAACTCTTATCCTTATGCAACACAGCTCTGGCAGATGGCTCAGGAAGAAGGAAAAAAAGAAAAGTTCTTAGGTCCAACTGAAGCAACTGAAGCGATGACTTTAATTGATGGTTTTGAAGTCAACGCTTGGGCTTCCGAGCCAATGATCACTCAACCAATGGCTTTTTGCTGGGATGATCGTGGTCGTATGTGGATCGCAGAAAATCGTGATTATGAGAGCCGAGGTAGTGGTTTTTCTAATTTTGGAGACAGCCGTATTTTAATTTTAGAAGATACCGATAGAGATGGGGTAGCTGATAATATGAAGGTCTTTTCTGAAGGGATCCCCTTCCCATCAGCTATTGCAGTAGGTTTTGATGGATTATTCTTAGGTGCCCCTCCAAACTTACTTTTTATTCCTGATCGTGATGGTGATGATAAAGGAGATATGGATGATTTAGAAATATTGCTCACTGGCTGGGGAATTCGTGATAGACACGAAACAATTAATAGTTTGCATTGGGGTCCAGATGGATGGCTTTATGGCTTAGAAGGTTTTGCAACCCCGTCAAAAATAAGGAAACCAAATGGTAAGGGACGTTTATATGGGCACAAGGACCCCTTCCCTGATGATCTTTTAGAAGCTGATGGTGTAGATATAGATGGAGGTGTTTGGCGCTATCATCCAACCAAAAGAAATTTTGAGGTTGTTGCGCATGGGTTTAGTAACCCTTGGGGTGTTGATTATAATGAAAAAGGCCAATTCTTTCTTAGTGCCTGCGTAATCCCCCATCTATTCCATGTTGTGCCCGGTGGAATATTCCATCGCCAAGGGGGACAGCACTTTAATCCATATGTTTATAGTGATATTCGCACAATAGTTGACCATAGACATAGGTCAGCACATGGTGGGGCAAGGGTTTACCAGTCTGATGCTTTCCCCAAGGAACATAATGGCAGGGTATTTATGGCCAATATTCATGAGCATGCATTATTATCAGATGAGTTAGTTCGTAAAGGTTCTGGTTTTGTCGCAGAGCATGCTGATGATTTCCTCTATGCGAATAATGCACAATTTATCGGTTTCAGCTTGGAAGTCGGTCCCGAAGGTGGAGTATATATTCTTGATTGGCATGATGGTGACATTTGTGGAAAGGAAGTTCTCCATAAAGAAACTGGGAGAATTTACCGAGTCACGCCAACAAATTCCTTGGCGGAAGACTGGGATGGTCGTTATGGTGATCTCAAAAAGTTAAAAGATTTGGCCCTTGCTAAGTTACAAGTGAGCAAGAGTGACTGGCATGCCCGAAGAGCTCGTGTTATACTTCAGGGAAGGGCGGCTAAACAAGCTATAGATACTCAAGCAATTAAAGAACTAAAAAAAATATTTAATAAGAATTCAAATCCAGATTATCGCCTGAAGGGAATGTGGGCTTTACACGTTACAGGTAGTTTTTCAGAAAAGGAACTTATTAAGTCGCTGGGAGACAAAGATGAATATGTTCGTGCTTGGGCAATTCAATTATTAGCAGAAGATAAAAACCTTTCGGACGTTGCTTTAAAAAAGTTCTTAAGCATGGCAAACAAAGATAAATCAGCAGTTGTACGTCTGTACCTAGCCGCCGCAATGCAGCGTATTGATAATAACGATCGGTGGGATCTTGCTGAAGCTCTCATTGGTAATGGTCAGGATGGTGATGACCATAATATCCCCAAAATGATCTGGTTTGCGGTTGAGCCTTTAGTCGCTGAAAACCCAGAACGTTCAATTGCCCTTGCAGAACAAAGCAATATTTCAATGATTCCTGAGTTTATTTCAAGGCGATTGGTGGATGCTGGAGAACTAAATGTATTGGTTGCTGGTCTTGAAAGTTCATCAAAGGTACGTCTAGATATGCTAAAAGGAATGCGTGATGGCCTAGAAGGGCAATCGGATTTATCCGCCCCCGATAACTGGAGTAATGTTTATTCCAAGCTCAAAGCAAATGATAAAACATCTAAGGCTGCTCTGGATGTTGCTCAGCAGTTTGGCAGTATAGAAGCAACAATGGAGCTTTTGGCAACACTAAAGGATGAAAATAAGCCAATCAAAGAAAGGAAGAATGCGCTAAATGGTCTCGCACGTAAACAGTGGGATGGATTACCAGATGAGATTCCAAAATTGCTTGAGGATCCGAAACTTCGAAAAGAAGCTATTCGAGCTGTAGCAGCGTATAACAGTGGAAAATTAGGAAAATTGCTATTGGAAAATTATGCTAAATACAATACAGCAGAAAAATTAGAAATAGTCCAGGCCATGTCTTCAAGAAGCTTGTATGGCTACTATTTGACAGAAGCATTAAAACGTGAAGTGATTCCTAAACGAGAGGTTCCGGCATATACGGCACGTCAGCTTCGCAGAGTTGTAGGTAGTGGCTTCCTAGAAGTCTGGGGCCCACTATCGAAGGAATCATCCGAAAATTTAGCCGCAATGGAAAAATATAAAACCCTTCTAAACCTTCATAATGTTAGTAAAGCTGACCCGAATAAAGGCCGCTATTTTTTTGACGGTTTATGTGCAGCATGTCATAAAATGTATGATAGTGGTGGCATATTAGGACCCGAATTAACTGGTGCAAACCGTACAGATATCGATTACCTACTTAACAACGTGATGGATCCAAGCGGTATTATACAAGATGACTATAAAATGGTAATGATTACAACCAGGGATGGACGTACCTATGCAGGTAATATAGCAAACCAGAATAAACGTTCAATAGTCCTACGCGTGGTTGGACAGGACGCTGTGGTGATAAGTAAATCTGATATTCAATCAATTGATAATTCAGAATTATCCATGATGCCTGAAGGAATGTTAGATGATATGTCTACATCTGAAGTTCTTGATTTATTCTCATATTTAATGTTAACAACATCCCAAGTTGAACCATTGGAAGAATAAAGAATAATGAAAAAAAAGCGATTCAATTATATTTTAATAATTTATATCCTATTTACTAGGAATAATAACCTATAAATGGAGGGATTATCTATGTCAATTGATGTAACTATAGGTAGTAAAGAGTATTTTCAAGGTATTGATAAGATTCAATTTGAAGGACCAGATTCTAGAAACCCGCTTGCATTTAAATATTATGATGAAAATAAAATTGTGGCAGGTAAAAGGATGAAGGAACACTTCAGATTTTCCGTGGCCTACTGGCATTCTTTCTGTGGGACAGGAGGTGACCCCTTCGGTCCTGGTACTAAAATCTTCCCATGGGATGAACATCAAGACCCAATGGTTGCTGCTAAAGCACGGCTGGATGCAGCATTCGAATTTTTTACTAAACTTGGAGTACCTTTTTATTGTTTTCATGATCGTGACATTTCTCCAGAAGGAGATAATGTAAAAGAAACAGAAAATAATCTAAAAGAGATAATTGATATAGCTTATGAAAAGCAAGTAAAATCAGGCGTTAAGCTATTATGGGGTACAGCAAATCTTTTTTCAAATCCGCGTTATATGAATGGAGCAATAACAAATCCTGATTTCCAAGTATTAACTCATGCTGCGGCACAAGTAAAAGCTGCCATAGATGCAACAATTAAGCTTGGTGGTGATAATTATGTTTTTTGGGGAGGGCGAGAAGGTTACTATTCATTATTGAATACAGATATGAAACGGGAGTTAGATCATTTGGGATTGTTTCTTCAAAAGGCAAGGGATTATGGCAGAGAATCTGGATTTGAAGGAACATTTTTAATTGAGCCCAAGCCCATGGAACCTTCAAAGCATCAGTATGATTTTGATGTAGCGGCTGTGGTTGCCTTTATACATAAATATGGTCTTGAAAACGACTATAAATTAAATATTGAAAATAATCACGCAACACTGGCAGGCCACACCTACGCTCATGAAGTACAAACTGCTATTGACTATGGATTATTTGGGAGTTTAGATATTAATCAAGGTGATCCGATGAATGGCTGGGACACAGATGAATTCCTGCTTAACCTTTATGATGCAACCCAGTTGATGCTAGTGTTACTTGATGGAGATGGAATTGGGAACGGAGGTATGAATTTTGATGCAAAAACAAGGCGAAATTCAACTGATTTGGAGGATATATTTATTGGTCATATAGGCTCCATGGATGCTTTAGCCCGAGGTCTTCTTGCAGCGGATGGTATTTTAAATAAATCTAATCTAACGGATATGAAAAAAGAACGATATAGTAGTTTTGATCAAGGGGATGGATTATCATTTGAAAATGGAAGTTTTCGTCTCGACGAGTTAGCTAATCTTGCCGAAGAATACGGTGAACCAAAACAAACAAGTGGGAAGCAGGAATTATACGAAGCAATTATTAATCAATATATTCGATAATTAATTATTCTTTATTTCGGGAAAAGCCTGCTCTAATATGCCCAATTATTTCACAGGACTCGATGTCTCGACACAAAGTTGTAAAATTGTAATCATTGATTGGGATAAAAAAACGTTAGAATATGTTGGCAAGGTTAATTATGATACAGATTTGCCCCATTACAATACGGAAAACGGTGTAATAAGCACTAATATTCCAGGAGTATCTGAATCCAATCCTCTAATGTGGATTGAGGCAGTGGATGGTGTATTCCAGAAAGCAATGGATAGCGGTTTCCCAATGGCTGAAATAAAAGCGATTAGCGTCTCTGGTCAACAGCATGGTCTTGTTGCCTTAGATTCAGAAGGTAATCTTGCCCGACCCATGTCAAAACTATGGAATGATTTTTCAACGCAAGAAGAATGTGATCTGTTAACCGAAAAAATTGGTGGTAAGGATAAGATGATCGCTGAAACCGGTAATACTCAGCGAACGGGATATACAGCTGCCAAAATTTATCATATGTTTCGTAACGAGAAGTTAAATTATGAAAATAGCAGGATTCTTTTTCTTGTACATAACTATGTCAATTGGTATCTAACTGGCGGCGTAGCAGTCATGGAGCCAGGGGATACTTCTGGTACGGCTCTTTGGAATCCGGTTAAGCAAGATTGGTCTTTAGATTTAATCTCCTGCATAGATCCTAGCTTAAAAAATAAGCTGCCAGTCGTAAGACCTTCTACAGAGCCGATTGGTAATATATCAGATAACTTATTGGAACGTTTCGGTTTTTCTTCTGATTGCATGATTGATGCTGGTTCTGGAGATAATATGTATGGTGCTATTGGTACCGGAAATGTTAAACCTGGTATTGTTACAGTCAGTCTTGGTACAAGTGGGACTGCATATACTTTTATGGAAGAGCCATTTGTTGATCCTGAAGGTGAGATAGCATCCTTTTGCGATAGTACTGGTAATTATTTACCTCTTCTTTGTGTATCAAACTTGGCAAATGGTTTTGATGAGTTTTGTAGAATCAATGATATAAGTCATCACCAATTTGATGAATTAATTGATCAAACAGAACCTGGAAATAATGGCAGAGTGCTAATTCCCTGGTATGAAGGTGAGAGGACCCCTGATATACCAAATGCTACACCCCTCTATTTTGGTTTTACATTAGAAGACTTCAATCAGAAAACATTGTCACGTTCAATCCTAGAAGGTCATTTACTTAATTTATATAGTGGGTTTGAATCCTTACCGGTAGTACCAAAGCAGATATTACTCACTGGAGGTTTATCTCAATCACCAGCCTGGTGCCAAACAATAGCTGATATTTTTTCCACAGAAACCACTCCTCTTACTGGAGAAGGTGCTGCATTAGGAGCTGCGATTCATGCTTGCTGGGTTTGGCAAAAAGAATCAGGGGAAAACATTACAATAAATGAAGTATGCGATGATTTTATAACTTATAATCATAACTTGATTAAAACTCCACGCCCAGAGTATAAAAACACCTATGACAAACTAAAAATATTATATCAATCTTTGTCATCACGGATCCAAGGATTAGAAGGGGATAACCCTTTCAATTTGTATTCAGCTTTGAAAATTTAATAAAAAAATATTATGATCCCGTTTCATTATCTTGTTATGATAATTTTATTAATTAATCAGTTATTCTCGCAAGAAAATAGGCCGGTTATCACAACCAAAATTGTAGAGAAGGGATCAATAAAATTAGATGGTGTTCTTGATGAGCCAGTCTGGTTCACGGTAGAGCCTGCAATGGATTTTAAGCAGAGAGATCCCATTGAAGGCGCACCATGCTCTGAAAAGACTGAAGTCTATGTGATATATGATCAGGATAATTTGTATATAGGTGCAAAATTTTATGATAGTAATCCGGAAGGTATAATGGCTTTTCAGAAAAAACGTGATGCTCCATTAAGGGGTGATGACCGGTTTATGTTTATCATTGATACCTACAGAGATTATCGTACAGGATATTTTTTTGAAACAAACCCAGCGGGTATTCTGGGCGACGGAATCATAGGAGTAGGCGGAAGGTTCAATCTAAATAAATCCTGGGACGGCATCTGGGATGTTAGAGTGACAATAGATGAAAGTGGTTGGACGGCAGAGATAGTTATTCCTTTCCAGACTCTTGCCTTTGATCCAAGTAACGATACATGGGGAATTAATTTTCAGAGAACAATTCGACGAAAAAATGAAGATGCCAAGTGGACAGGATACAAAAGGGGATTATGGCTAACAAAACCTGTCTACGCTGGGGAACTTACTGGATTAAAAGGAATAATACCTGGCAAGGGTTTAGAGACTAAGCCATACTATATTTTTAAGGATCAGTACAGCAGTAGCGAGAGTTTGGATAATCAAAACAATATTGGTTTTGACTTATCATTCAATATTAGACCAGGCCTAAAAGGCTCATTGACGTATAATACAGATTTTGCTGAAGCAGAAGTAGATGATCGGATAATTAATCTGGAAAGATTCCCAAAAGCATTTAAAGAAAAAAGAAGCTTTTTCTTAGAAGGATCTGGGGTCTATTCTTTTGCAAATAATAATTATGTTGTTCCATTTTTCAGCAGAAGAATTGGTATATCTGAAGGAAATAAAATTCCCATCTCATATGGAGGACGTCTCAATGGAAAATTAGGTAAATATGAAATAGGTGCTATGAATTTGCATACCAAGGGTGTTGAAAATATACCAGCTGAAAACTTTCAAATTGCGCGTGTAAAAAAATCTTTGTTAAAGCAGTCGTACTTAGGTTTTATTTATACCGGGCGATCAGCAAAAACCGACTCTATCTATCAGGATCAGGATCTATTTGGTTTAGATTTTGATTACTCAACTGCCACGTTTTGGGGTGATAAAGATTTTCAGTTTCAGGCATTTGCTGTTGGTCATGATTCAAAAAATAACTTAAGCAATAAATTAACTGATTTATCATCAAGAGGATTACGATTTACTTATCCCAATGATTTATGGGATGGCCATATCTCTTATCGAGAACTGGGTAATAATTTTAATCCATCAGTCGGATTCGCTCCGAGGAATGGTTTTAAACGTTTACAGCCCACTGTTAAATATAAACCCCGTCCATTAACTTGGGAAAAGGTCAGACAACTTGAGTTTGGTATTGACCTTGAGCATATGACAGATATTGCTGGAAGACTAATAAAGCAGGAGACAAAAGTACATGTCTTTAAGATAAAATTTGAAAATGGAGATGAAGCATTTATTGGAGCAAAAATCCTAAGAGAATATCTTGACACTGATTATGAGATACGGGAAGGAAACATCATAACCAGCGGTCACTATAAATCAAATGGGTTCTGGATTGGTACAAAAACTTCTAGTAGTAGAAAAATTGCAGCTGAAATTATGGCATTCAGAGGTGATTTTTGGACTGGGAAAAAACAAACTGTAAAAAGCAAACTATTCATAGATTTTTTTCCTGGAATCAATTTATTTGGTGAATTCGAGTATAATGATGTGAATCTAAGTTCAGGTGATTTTAAAACAACTTTATACAAAATTATTATTGGGATTTATCCGACACCCCGACTAGCATTCTATAATAATATACAATATGACGATATATCAAAAGTTTTAGGTTTATATTCAAAAATTAGGTATATAATTCGCCCTGGTAGCGATTTATACCTAGTATACAATAATAATTGGCAAGAAAATGAAAATGGTATGGGGAGTAATGATTATAGTACAATTTCAAGATCAAGTTCGATTAAAATTAATTACACGCATAGATTCTAGGTTCAATTAAGATGTACCCAAAGCGGTCCATTCTAGTCCTATACTTTATACATTTATTTTTAACTGATCTTATTTTATCCCAAACTCATTGGGAGACAATTATTTATGCTGATGCATATTGGCGTTATTTTGTTGGAACTGTTTCTCCGCCAGAAAATTGGAATGATATTGATTTTGACGACACAGGTTGGCAACTAGGTCAGGGAGGTTTTGGTTATGCTGATGGGGATGATAATACAATTATTCCTAATACAGTATCTGTATTTTTTCGAGTAAAATTCCAAGTAGATGACCTTAATAATTTCTTAGGATTAGTACTTCACGGAGACTACGATGATGGTTTTGTTGCTTACATTAATGGTGTAGAAGTTGCTAGATCTACGAATATGGGTCCGCCTGGCTCATTTGTAACATATAATGAAACAGCATCTATTGATCATGAAGCGAATATGTACCAGGGTGGTACTCCAGAGAAGTTCTTGATAAATGATACGCATCTTTATCAAACGCTTGCTGATGGAGAGAATGTTCTCGCGATAGAAGTCCACAATGTAGGCATCTCATCGTCAGATATGTCAGGAATATTTTTTTTATCAGTTGAGATCCCCATTGATATTTCTCTTTATGGCGTCCCTCCTGATTGGTTTTCTGTGCCACTAGAATTTACTAATTCTCATTTACCTATAGTTTTTATTGATACGTACGGAACACAAATTCAATCAGAAGAAAAGATTACCGCGCATATGGGGATAATACATAACGATTCGGGTGAATTAAACAACATTAATGATGATTTTAATCATTATGATGGTTATGTAGGGATCGAGATTCGCGGATCTTCAACGCAACATTTTCCTAAAAAGCAATTTGCTGTTGAGACAAGAGATAGCCTTGGAGAAAACAATAATGTATCTCTATTTGGGATGCCAGAAGAAAATGATTGGATATTCAATGCACCCTATACTGATAAATCATTAATGCGTAATGCTATTATTTATAAAATGGCTCGTGATGCAGGTAGATACGCCAGTAGATCTCAATATTTTGAGCTCGTTTTAAATGGGGAGTATAATGGACTTTACGTAATGCTAGAAAAAATCAAGCGGGATAAAAACAGAGTGGATATTGCAAAACTAAATCCAGATGAGGTTAGTGGGGATGATTTAACGGGGGGATACATAATCAAAATTGATAAGTGGGATGGGGAGAACTTGGGTGGTTGGTACTCAGATTTAATCGATTATAGCAATAACCGAAAAGAAGGATTTTATCAGTATCATTATCCAAAGCCTGGAGATATAGTCTATCAACAAAAAGACTATATTCAGAGCTATATTGATGATTTTGAAAAATTAATGAAAAGTACCGATTATGCGAACCCAGTGACAGGTTTTTCGAGTATGATTAATTGGGAATCTTTTATAGACTTTTTTATAATGCAAGAGATAACAAAAAATATCGATGGCTATCGTTTAAGTACTTATCTGCATAAAGATAAAGATAGTAATGATGGACGATTGGTAGCAGGACCTATATGGGATTTTAACCTTGGGTTTGGTAATGCAAACTATGATGAAGGTTGGGATACAGAAGGTTGGATTATAGATTTGACTGAGCATATCTGGGGAGAATATGATTGGATTAATCCCTTTTGGTGGTGCCTGATCTGGTGTGATCCCGCATTCCACAATGGAGTTGCAGAAAGATGGATTGAACTGCGAGAGAACACCCTATCAGATCAATATGTAAACACTTTAATAGATTCTTTGTATAATAATATTGGTATAGCTGCGGGAAGAAATTTTGAGCGTTGGTCAACACTAGGTCAATACGTTTGGCCAAATTATTTTATTGGTAACACTTACGAAGAAGAAGTTGAATATTTACGAGATTGGATATTAAAAAGAATGAATTGGATGGATAATGAGCTTTTGGGTAGCCACACAAAAATGTGTCTTATTCCGGAAAAATTCGGGTTAAACACCGTTTATCCGAATCCATTTAATTATTTTACTTCTGTACAATATTCATTGCCCATTGGCACATATGTAAAATTAGATATTTTCAATTCAAAAGGTGAGCACATCCGTGAGATATATAATGGATTGGATAGGCCAGGACAGCATATATTCAATTGGAATGGGAAGAATAAAAATGGCCAACCTGTTAGCTCAGGAGTTTATTTAATTTCATTGGAAGTTAATAATTTTGAATATAATTACGATAAAGCTTTTCATCAAAAAGTAATATCCCTTTACAAAGAAACAAAGCCAGTAACATTCTTAAAATAATACATAAAGTATAGTATATTTTTGAATAATATTTTATTATTTAGACTTTTAGTTTTACTCAAGAATTTAACATGAAGTTGAAAAGTGGAAAAATATGGTGGATTTCTTTTCTGGTTTTGATCGTTTTAGGAATCAGTATTTATTTTGTTCTGTCTCTTCCCACTTTTGGAGGGAAAATCTCTGGTGATCGACTGAAACGCTTACAGGATAATGAACAATATAAAGATGGTAGTTTTACAAATGTGAAACAACAATCTACATTTAATTTTTCTGAAATTGGATCATTTTTTACAGAAATGATTTTCTATGATGAAATCCGTATTCCACCTTCTAAAATACCAGTCATTTCCGTATTAGATTCTTCCTTAAAGATATTAAACTCAACAACTCTCAGAGCGTTTTGGATTGGTCATTCAAGCGTTTATGTAGAAATTGATGGTATTCGGATATTGATTGACCCAGTATTTTCCGATTATGCATCTCCTTTTGGTTTTGGGCCAAAACGTTTTCATCCACCTCCAATTAGCCTTCAAGATTTACCCAAGATCGATGCAGTAGTAATCTCACACGATCATTACGATCATTTAGATATGGTAACGATCACTCACCTATCGAAAAATGAGACAATATTTTTTGTTCCCTTGGGGATTGGAGCCCATTTAGAAAAGTGGAGTGTATCTAAAAAACAAATTCATGAGTTGGAATGGTGGCAAGATCAAATGGTTGGCAAGATTAGGATTCTTTGTACTCCCAATCGGCATTATTCTGGACGAGGACTTACTGATTATAAGGCTACCCTTTGGTCATCTTGGACTGTAATTGGACCGAAACATAGTTTTTACTACAGTGGAGATACTGGATATTCAAAACACTTTAAAGAAATTGGGGAGCGCTTTGGACCTTTCGATATGAGTTTTATAAAAATAGGAGCCTATGGACCGGGAGACTCTTGGCTTGATATACACATGGACCCTCAGCATGCTGTTCAGGCTCATATTGATGTTCAGGCTAATGGCGCTAAAACTTCGAGGGATCACGCTAATAGTATGAAAGAATATAAACCAGGGTATGACGCTCACATGGAAAGTGCTGATAAAGCACAAAGTAAAGCAAATCTGTCTTTAGTTGCTGCAATAGGTGCTTTAGCATATGGTTATTTTACTGGAGTTTTTAGTGATGACGATTAATAAATAATTGACAGATCTTTTTTGAAGAACATATCTAAAAAATTAAAGCATAAATCAATCGCCGAATCGGATTGGTAGAAAAAGAAAAAACCTCTACCTAAAGATCACCCGTTTATTTTTAGAGAAAATACTGGCAAGAAACGCAAAGTATTGAACGGTGAGAAAAATGAATTTAGTTACAGTTTGTGGGACAATACTGTGTAAACTTCGTTATGAAACGCCTCTGGCTCAAATAAAGGAGTTCAAGATGAAATCAACAAAATTCATATTAATGATATTATTGCTTAGTGTTTTCAGTTGCGATTTAGAGAGTGAAATAGATAAAGCTTTTATTGAAGTATCGGGAAAGGTTACT
>Ga0208641_1000340_pt1 | contig 30201 bp, 19 predicted proteins | sample ETN02SmetaG_2_FD_185789 | JGI IMG/M metagenome (GOLD analysis project Ga0208641, IMG submission 185789) | Marine microbial and viral communities from oxygen minimum zone, Eastern Pacific Ocean - ETNP2014F10-02SV253 (SPAdes) (version 2) | ecosystem: Environmental > Aquatic > Marine > Oceanic ... | reverse complement strand
TCATTGCCTGGTGAGGGCAGAGAAGGCACATTGCATGAGAGCAGCAGTGAGAGCACGGCAATGGCTGTACCCACCAAAAAGACTGCAGCGGGTGAGATCAGCCAGAGTATCCCAAGCAGAGCCGGCAGCACCACCGCAGCGATATGATTAATGGTAAATCCCACTCCTGCTGTTGCTGCAATATCAGCTGGATCGGCAATTTTTTGAAAATAGGTGCTGATGGCGATAGCGAGGGCGAAGAAGAAATGATCGATGACATAAAGTCCTGCAGCTATCGTAGGGTTGTTAACAAAGGCGTAGGCCGTAAAAACAATGATCAACCCCGTATACTCAAATATCAGCGCCCTCCTCTCCCCCACCACACCAATCAACTTTCCAATCCGTGCGGCAAAGAGCATGTTGAGGGTGGCATTAACCAGAAAAAGTGATGAGATGGCAGCCACACTAAATCCAAATTTCTCAACCATGAGAAAACCGGCAAAGACCACAAAGATCTGGCGACGCGCCCCTGAGAGAAAGGTAAGAAGATAGTAGAGCCAGTAACGCTTGCGTAGCACCATATGGCGGTGCTGTTTCACCTTTTGAGGAAAATAGGGAAAAGCCAGCCATGAGAGAAGAGCAATCAGACAGGTGGCGCCCCCACCCAAAATGTAGACCGGCACGAAGCCCAGGCCGAGCAGTTCAAAGGCAACCCAGATCACCCCAAAGGTGATGATGGAGGCAAACGCACCGACGGAGATAATTCTACCCAGAACCTCCGGGGCCCGCTCCTTGCCAAGCCACTGCAGAGAGAGTGAGATCTGTACTGTTTCATAGTAGTGAAAACCAATAGACATCAAGACGGTGGTGAGATAGAGGCCGATTACGCTCGGGAAAAGACCTGTAACCAGAGTTCCCACCCCAAGAAACAGAAGTGCCAGATAAGCGAGCACCTGTTCCCGAAAAAGCAGAAGAAGAAAAACCACTGCAAAGGCAAGAAAACCAGGTATTTCACGCAAGCTCTGAAGAATTCCAATCTCGATGCCGGAGAAGGCAGCCCTCTCAATGGCAAAGTTGTTAAGCAGTGCCTGCCAGGTGGCAAAGCTCAAGGGCACTGCGCTGGCCATAAGCAGGAGCAATAGTTCTGGACGGTTCTTTATTTTATTCTTGAGTGACAAAACTGCGATCTGAGCTTTATATTTCCATCAACAATGGCGTAGGTGATTACTGCTTCACCTAAAATTATTTTTTGAAGATCCATATTATCAGTAAAATTACTCTTGAACTCATCCGGTTTGAGTTATCATTGAATTCTTATATCTATGCTATTTTGCGCCCGTAGCTCAGTTGGATAGAGTACCTGGCTTCGAACCAGGGTGTCGGGAGTTCGAGTCTCTCCGGGCGCGCCATTTCATTCACCACTTTAGATGTCATTGAACGTCGTTGTCACTCTTCGCAGACAGAAAAACGACACTAACAGCAAACAAATCGCGTCCGTACCAAAACTCAACGATTAAACTCGTCTGATCTGATCCATCGTACAGCTGCGCATGTTATTGCGCAGCAACATCAAATTCAAGGACTTCCCCTAAAGAACCAGTCAAGAATGACATCAAAATTGAATTCGTTTTTAAACCAGATGGGTTTTTGGAATTGATCGATAATTTTAAGCTTTGCCCTGATTTAATAAATGTTTGTATTGCAGTTTTGATTTTTGCTTTCTGTGATGCATCTAAGTTTTTATTGCTTTCAATCGAAACACCAACTATTTCCGAAATTTGTTGACGGTTTAATCCGTTCTCTTTTTCCGCTAATTTGAGTGCAATCTCAGTCAAGCCCTCATTGGAAAAAGAAAAACCAATCGTTTTGAATGTAATGTCTTTGGTAATCTCGTTTAGGAGGCCGCTGTCAGGGCTCCCCTCCAGTTTTTTAATTAGATCCTCTGAAATACCACCCAGTGTTAGATTCAGGCCCACTTTTGCAAGCTGTTCTAGGTTAGCAGATATCTCGATACTTGATGTCGATGCGGAAAAATCGGATACGGAAGACATGCTTGCATTAAAAATTAGCTTATTTTGATTAACAGTATCTAAAATTTCCTCAGGGATAAATCCAGATTCCAACAACGCTGACTTTGGTATTTCGGCGGCAGTTAATTTCAAATTGACATCGTTTATCAATTCGTTGTGTCGTCCAACATCTAATTGAAGAGATCCTAGCTGAACAACTCCTGATTCTTTTTCGCTGAACGTTATTTTTTCCACTTTGAGAGCACTTAGGCCGAATGCATCACTCACATTTCTCGCTATCTTTTCTTCATCCTCAAGGACGAGAGGTAGCACAAACTTATCAAGGCTGACGCTTTCTACACTAATTTTTGGCTTATTTTCACGCTCCTGAAAATTTAAATTCTTTAGAGTAACGTCAGTTAACGTATTATTCTCGAGTTTGCCGATTGAAAATGAAGCAATATATTGCTCTGGGCTCTTTTTTTCCTCTTTTATTTTTAAATTCTCGATTCTAAAATCAGAGAAAGTTATAATCTTTAATGCCTCTACTATTTTGTCAGGGTTGGCCTCGACGGCCTCGTCAATTTTAATAATTGGAATGCCTTTAATCCGCAGGTGACCAAACCCAATGTATCCGCCACGACCGGTGTAAGCTTTAAAATTTTCAGCATTTTCTATGTTGAGAAGATCGCCAATGTTCGACAGCAATAGCTTAGAGATTGAGATTGACCGCCTCTCAGACTCGAGGTTAGGGGAGTTTTTTATAACTACATTCTCTAAATCCACTTTTCCAGAGAGGCCTGTGCCTGCTACTTTGTAGGACAGCGATGTTTCTCCCTCATCAAATTCAGGACCTAATCCTTTAAAGAGTGATTTAATTTTTTGCTCTGCTTTAGCAATTTCCTCTTTCACTTTTTCTTCAGCGTAGTTTGAATAAAAATACCCGCCACCTGCTACAACACAGATAGCGACAACTACTCCGCCAACGATGTACGACCGTTTCATTGATCCTGCCCCCATGCCTTAAATAAAATTACTCAGGGAGATAAACAATAAGTGGATGGTGATCAAGAAGTCAACAACTTCGTTTGGTGCACGCCAGAGCGTCCTATGGCCGTTGGGTGGTATTGGTACTTGAAAACAGCCACGCCATGTCGAGCTAATCATTATGATAGACAAATGTCATGACAGAGGGCCTGATACCACCTGTCATTTGGCAGGGGGCGTAGCCCCCTTATCCCCGCAAGGGGATTTATCCAGTATGCGGATGTACTGAGACGTCGCAACAAAATTATGATTTGTCCATTTGGTAGCTTCGAGATGTTATAGACTGAAAGCCAGTTCCAATCTCATCCAAGAAGATTTCAAAGTTGTCCGGATGATCTGCTCGATCACCGATGCCGTACTGTAAGGTGCTGTTAGAGCGAGCTAACCCAGTTCATTTGGGCAGTGCTTAGCATCGCTTAATTGTGTGATATTAGTCAAAGTGGTAAATGCTATGGCGCCTAACGCTTCTTCAGTTAGGAACGCCTGGTGTCCAGTAAAAATGACATTGTGGCAAGAAGATAAGCGCCTGAAGACATCATCTTGAATGATTTCATTTGACTTATCTTCAAAAAATAACTCCACTTCATTTTCATACACATCAAGACCGAGTGACCCCAATTGGCCTGTTTTCAGCGCTTCCATGGCATCTAGCGCATTCAACAATCCCCCACGACTGGTGTTAATCACCATTACGCCTGGCTTCATCTTGCTAAAGCTCTCCCTATTCAGCAGGTGATGGTTTTCACTCGTCAGTGGACAATGCAGTGAAATTATGTCACACGCCATAAAGATTTTTTCAAGAGGCACATATTCAACTCCCAAGTCGAGCACGGCCTGATTTGGGTAGGGGTCATGTGCAAATACATGACATCCGAATCCAAGCAAAACCTTGATTGTCGCCAGACCAATTTTTCCTGTTCCAATAATTCCAACGTTGCGATTCTGCATATTGAATCCCACCAGCCCTGTTAACGAAAAGTTAGCATCTCGGGTACGTTGATAAGCTTTGTGTATTTTTCTGTTTAATGTCAGCATCAGGGCGACGGTGTGTTCCGCGACTGACTCAGGTGAATAAGAAGGGACATTGACCACCTTCAGGTTCAACTTTTTTGCCGCCTCCAGATCGACGTTGTTATAACCGGCGCAACGCATGGCAATGACCCTGGTGCCATTTTCTGATAATTCAGTCAATATCTTTTCGTTAAGTGAATCGTTGACAAACGCACAGATAACCTCGAAACCATAGGCCAAACTAACGGTCTGCAAGCATAAACGGTAATCAAAATACTCGATCTGCAGCCCAAAGGTTTGGTTAATGCGATCAAAATGGTCGATGTCGTACTGCTTAGCACTGAAAATTCCTACTTTCATTAAAGTTACCTATGCGAAACTGATAGTGTCATTACTTAGCGCCACAACCCCATGAGGCGTCTTTTGGACTACAAGAGGCTGATGTGAGGGATTGTACCATCAATGGACCCGAAACCCTGCCGTTGTCTGTTTTACATCACTCCTGCTATCCTTAATAACCTTTTCATCCCTTCCTCTTTTCTGTTTTCAATCCACAACACATAATTTGCTCACTTTAGCGACTATTTTAAAGCACCAATACCACCTGACAACCACAGGGTTTTGAATCTGCTGATGGCCCAAAGCCCCGCATCTGCCAAAAGCAAATTCCTATCCTTAATACGATGTTGATTGCGGCGATTTTCATCCTGGTCTTGATGGTGTTTGTTGTCGGTTTGCTGTTTGCCTACGGCACCGATTTTCCTCAATCCGTCCAGCGCTTCCTGGCCATCTTCTTTCTGGTGATAAGCGCAATAGAAACCGTGTTCATAATCTGGGTGCTGATTTATGTATTAGTGAGTGACTGGTCTTTATGGGGACTCTCTTTCGATGAGTTCTGGCGATCCCAGCTTGCCATTATCTATCCGTTCAAGGAGTGGCTGTATACCTGGCTGTGGAATGACCTGTTGAACCTTCTTTTGGTGTTTCTTCCGGCTGTGGTCTTCCTGTCGATCAGGACAGTCTTGACGACAGTCATCGGCATCTGGTTTCTCAAGCTCTCCAAAGCACAAGGATAAATCCACAGAGGAGCGAAGCAGACCTCGCTCACAAAATGATTCTGCCGAAACCCGGTCAGTGTTTGACGGTGTCGTTTTTTTCGGGTTGTATGGCGTACTACGTGAATTTCAGGGATTTCGGCTGCTGTTAGAATTGGCTTGGAATAACAGTGCGGCCTGTCATTCTGGCAACCAGCCCGCAACTGACGGAATATAAGAATGACTAGATTCTCGGCATGGGCCGTTTTCAAGGCCGGCCTAAGCGGCCAGAAAAACTGGGACCGTCAATGGCGTGATCCCGAACCGAAAAAAGAATACGACGTGGTGATCGTCGGCGCCGGACTGCACGGCCTGGCCACGGCATACTATCTCGCGAAAAACCACGCTGTTGGTAATATTGCCGTGCTCGATAAAGGCTGGCTGGGCGGCGGCAACGCCGGCCGCAACACCACCATCGTGCGCTCCAACTACATGATGCCGGGCAACCGGCAATTCTACGAACATTCGCTCAGACTCTGGGAAGAGCTGAGCCATGACCTGAATTACAACGTCATGTTCAGCCAGCGATACCATGTATCGCTATTCCACAGTCCTGCCGCGCGTGACAACGCGGCGCGGCGCTATAACACCATGCGGCTTACCGATTCCGACGGCGAGCTCTGGGACCTGGAGACGCTGAAGGCCGAAATACCGCACCTGAACTACGACAATGCACGTTTCCCAATTATCGGTGCTGCGGTGCAAAAACGCGCTGGCAGCGCACGCCATGACGCGGTCACCTGGGGTTATGCGCGCGGCGCCGACAGCCTCGGCGTCGATATCATCCAGAATTGCGAGGTCACCGGCGTGACGCGCGAAGACGGCAAGGTGGCCTCGTTGCAGACCACGCGCAGCACCATCGGCGCGAAGAAAGTCGGTTTCGCGGTTGCCGGTAACAGCTCGCGCCTGTGGCAAATGACGGGGCTGGGCCGCCTGCCGATTGAAACTCACAAGCTGCAGGCTTTCGTTTCCGAACCCCTCAAGCCGCTGCTCGATCACGTCGTGGTGTTCGGTGTGGGCGGGACACATTTCTACATCTCGCAGTCGGACAAGGGCGGCATGGTCTTTGGCGGCGATCTCGACTGGTACAAGTCTTACGCGCAGCGCGGAAACCTGCCGATTGTGCAGGATGTTGCCGAATGCGCGACCGCAATAATGCCTTGCCTTGGCCGCGTGCGCCTGTTGCGTCACTGGTCTGGCGTGATGGACATGTCGATGGATGGCTCGTCGTTCATCTGCAAGACCCCGCTGGAAAATCTTTACCTCAATGCCGGCTGGAATTACGGCGGTTTCAAGGCCGGCCCGGGATCCGGCTGGTATTTCGCCGATCTGATTGCCAATGATCGCCCCGATCCGGTGATCGAAAGAATGAATCTCGATCGCTTCCGCCGCGGAGTGATTATCGATGAACGCGGCGCCGGACCCGATCCGAAGCTGCACGGGTAAGGAGGAAGCCATGATCAGAATCAATTGCCCCTTCTGCGGTGAGCGCGATCACTCGGAGTTCGGCTACGGCGGTGATGCCTCCATCAAATACCCGGCGCTCGATGCATCGATAGACGAGTGGCACGACGCAATTTTCCTGCGCGAAAACATTTGCGGCATGCAGTCGGAAACCTGGCATCACACCAGTGGATGCCGCATGTGGTTGATCGTCGAGCGCGACACCATGACCCATGAAATCAAGTCGGTACGCCCGGCGCACGACGGTAATGCCGCAGTACTTGCGGCCGAATCGGCGGGAGGCAATTCATGAGTGCGAAGCGACTGGACAGCGGCGGCCGCATCGACCGGCAGCAGCGCATTGACTTCAGCTTTGATGGACGCGACCTGAACGGCTATACCGGCGATTCGCTCGCCTCGGCGCTGCTGGCCAACAATGAAAAAATCCTAGGACGGAGTTTCAAGTACCACCGGCCGCGTGGCGTGATGTCGGCCGGGGTCGAGGAATCCGGCGCCATGGTTACCATCGGCAGCGGTGCGCGGCGCGACCCGAACGTCAAGGCAACGATGCAGGAACTTTACCAGGGTCTTATAGCCAGCGGGCAAAACGCCTGGCCGAACGTGCGTTTCGACGTCCACGCTGTCAACAGCCTGTTCGGGCGTTTTTTCATGGCCGGCTTTTACTACAAGACCTTCATGGGCCTGCCGCCTTTTGAATGGGGCAGCAAGGGCACCGCGCTTTGGATGAAATACGAAAAGATCATCCGCAAGGCAGCCGGCATGGGCGAGGCCTCGCGTGAACCTGATCCCGACGTTTACGATCATGCGCATGCTCACTGCGATGCGCTGGTGGTCGGCTCGGGCCCCGCCGGGCTGCAGGCAGCGCTCACGGTTGCCAAAGCGGGCATGGCGGTCTGGCTGGTCGAGCAGGATTGCGAGCTCGGCGGCGACCTGCTCAACTGCACCGATGCGGCCAGTGAAAACCAGCGTGCCGCCGCGGTCGCCGAACTGGAAAAGGCCGGGGTACGCATTATGACCCGGACCACGGTGTTCGGTCTGTACGATGACGGCACAGCGGGATTGCTCGAACGGGTAACCGATCACCTGCCGAATACACCGCCTTACCTGCCGCGCCAACGCTTCTGGACACTGCGCGCAAAGCACACGATCGTCGCCACCGGTGCGCTCGAGCGCGGTGTTGCCTTCGGTAACAACGATCGCCCCGGGGTAATGAATGCCTCGGCCGGCAGGGCTTACCTGAACCGCTACGCGGTACGTATCGGCGAGCGTATCGTCGTTGCCACCAACAATGATTCCGCCTACCAGACCGCCGCCGAGCTGTCTGCTGCCGGCGCCAAGGTCAGCCTGCTTGACGCGCGCAGCTCGCTCAGCAAAGGGCTGCTCGAGATCACCGGCGAAGCCGATATCAGCCTGCACACCGGTTCCGCCCCGCTGAATGCCAAGGGCGCGCGCGCGGTTACCGGGCTCGATATCGCTTCGGCTGTCGGCGATGGCTGGGCACACGAAAGCAACATCGCCTGCGATTCGCTGCTGGTTTCGGGCGGCTGGTCACCGGTGGTACACCTAATATCGCACCGCGGCGTACGTCCCGTATGGGATGCCGCCCAGGCCTGTTTTGTCGCGCCCGATTTCGATGAGCCGATTCACCTCGCCGGCTCCGCGGCAGGCATCTGGAATACTGACGCCTGCTTCGATTCGGGTGAATCGGTGGGCGCGAAAGTGGTCGAGGCGCTCGGCGGTTCGGTCAGGGCCGCGGCTAGGCCCGCACCGGGTGGATGGGAAACCCCGATCCAGGCGCTTTTCGAGGTGCGCGTCGCCGGGAATAAGGCCAAGGCTTTTGTCGATCCGCAACATGACGTGTCCACCGAGGATGTGCGCCTGGCGCATCGCGAGGGCTTTGTCTCGGTCGAACACCTGAAACGCTACACCACGCTCGGCATGGCCACCGACGGCGGCAAGGTCGGCAATATCATCGGCCTGGCGCTGATGGCCGAGGCACTCGGCAGGGAAATTCCCGAGGTTGGTACGACCACATTCCGCCCCCCCTACACCCCAGTCGCGATCGGTGCGCTCAAGGGGCGCAACGTCAACGAGCATTTCCGCCCGTTACGTGTCACCCCGATGCACGAATGGAACCTGCAGCAGAGCGCTGCCATGACCCTGGCCGGCCTGTGGCATCGTCCCTGGTTCTTCGCCCGCGCCGGAGAAACCATCAGCGAAGCCTACGTGCGCGAAACCGAGACCACGCGGGAATCGGTGGGACTGTGCGACGTCACTTCACTCGGCAAAATCGCAGTGCAAGGCCCCGATGCGACCGAATTGTTAAACCGGGTCTATACCAACCCCTTCGCCAAGCTGCCCATCGGCAAGGCGCGCTACGGCATCATGCTGCGCGACGATGGCATCGTGATGGACGACGGCACCCTCTGGCGGCTATCTGATACCGATTACTTCATGACCACAACCACGGCCCACGCCGCCAAGGTTATGGTCTGGCTAGAGGAATTGCTGCAGACGCGCTGGCAGGACCTGCGCGTGCACGTGACCAGCGTATCCGAGCAATGGGCCGGCTGCGCAGTCGCCGGACCGAGGTCACGCGATGTGCTGTCGGCCTGCGTCGAAGATGCAGAAGTCATGACCAATGATAACTTCCCGTTCATGGGCGTTATCGAAACCACGCTTAAGGGCGGCATTCCCTGCCGCATCGCGCGCATCAGTTTCTCCGGGGAAATGGCTTTCGAGGCTTACGTGCCCTCGGATTACGCCCCGGTGATGATGGACTTATTGTGGGCCGAAGCGCAGAAATACGAAGGTTGTCTGTACGGCACCGAGGCGCTCGGGGCGATGCGTATCGAGAAAGGACACGTCACCGGGGCCGAGCTCGACGGACGCGTCAGCATCGACGATGCCGGTCTCGGCAAGATGGCGTCGCCGAACAAAGCCTTCATCGGCTGCGTGATGCGCAATCGACCCGAGCTGTTGCGCGAAGACCGGCCGCGCCTGGTCGGCATCCAGCCGGTGGACAAGTCGCAGACCTTCAATGCCGGCGCCATCCTGTGCGCGTCTGATAAGGTTTCCGGCATGGGCGAGGGCTGGATCACCGCGGTCACACACTCACCGGCGATGGGGCACTGGATTGGCCTGGGATTCATTTCCGGCGGTCACGGGGTCTGGAAGGGCAAGACCTTGGTCGCCGCCGACCCGGTGCGCAAGGGTAATATCAACGTCGAAATCATATCACCGCATATGTACGACCCGAGTGGAGAGAGAATGCATGGTTGAACGGGTTTCAGCACTGGCAGGACACAACCAACCGGGACATCACGGCGACCCCGACAGGGCCGGGGTCATGCTGCAGGAGATGCCGGGACTGGTATTGCACCAGGTCGCAGTGTGGCAGGATTCGATAGCCCAGGTCGGTAAGGATCTGGCACAGTTGGTAGGGGCGGGTGCCGCCGCCGGACCCGGCCGCGGCGTGACCGGTACCAGTGGATCGATACTGCGCATCGAGCCGATGAAGTGGTGGCTTTTCGGTGTCGAGGCGCCGGAACTGGACGCAGAGCTGGGCATGACGCTGGATCTTTCGCATTCACGCACCCATGTGCGCGTCAGCGGCGACGACGCGACGGCGTTTCTGAATCGGCATTTTCCCGTCGACCTGCGGGAAATCTCGTTTCCGATGGGTGGGGTAGCAGCGTCGGCCACACATCATGTGGGCTGCACCCTGTGGCGCTCGGAACACGGCTATGAACTGTTCATGCCGCGTGGTTTCGCGCTGTCGCTGTGGGAGGGATTCGTCGAGTCGGCCGCGCAATTTGGGCTTGAGATAGGCGCGACGGGGTAGCCTGACCACCAGTATCACTTCCTGTCGGGATAATGCGCTACGACAGCCACGGCTTCCAGGTGCCGGTCGGCATAAGAATCAGGACGACCAGAGTGAGTGTAAGTTTCCTTTATTTGGTTTAAATGGAGAGCCTTTTTTTGGACAAGACAGGATTGAACCTCTAATTTGGAGGGTGAAGCAGCACGAACTTGTTGAGAGAAAGGCTAATATTTTGTTTCTACTTCAACTTGCATTCTGCTGATCGCAATTCCAACAATTACGAAAATTACACCAATAAACAAAGAAAATTTAAGTGGTTCACCAAGTAGGAGCCATCCATAAAATATTCCAAAAATAGGAATTAAGTATGCAGCTTGCATCATGAATGTAGAGCCAGTATTGCGAATCAAAACCTGTCTCAATGAGAATGCTAATCCAGTTGGTATGATTCCTAAATAGATTAGGGCTAAGACGGGCAAGGATGAAAATTCATAATTGGAAAAATTTCCATACATAAACATTAAAGGTAAAAGCCATATAGACCCCCACAATAAACTATTCATGGTTACCATGTCGGATGGCTGATCAGAGATTTTTCTTATTATCAAATTAGAAACGACATAGGAGCATCCTGATAGATATATTGCTAGAGCCCCAATTAAAGAATCCATATCGGTAACAAATACTTCAACTCCAACAGCAAATATTACACCAGAAAATCCTATAATTGATCCTATGGTTTTTCTAAGATTAAGCTTTTCATCATTAGTAAAAAAGTGGGCCAAAACTAAAGCCAAAAAAGGATTGGCGGACATTATAATTACCCCTATGTTACTTGGTAGAGCTAGAAGGCCATAGGGGATTAGAGTGAATGGAATTGCAGCATTGAATAATCCAATAATGCTATAAGTAAATGTATTTTTTCCATAAAAATCGTATTTACCTTTTCTTAGTTTAACAACTAACAAAAGAAATATTGCTGCGAGGAATGTTCTATAGAAACCCACTTCAATCGGGTTAAATAATATGTTGCAAAATTTAATTGCAACAAATGATGCGCCCCAAACGGCACCGAGAAAGACTAATAGAGCGTAGTTATTAAGTGAAGCAGGCACTAAATTAATTCTTCAATTTTCATAAAAAGTAAATCTAAGTCACCGTCATCTATTATGATTCCCATAGCCCGGAGCGCATCGAACGGCTGAAGATCTGGTATCGCATCCCCGGCTTTGAGCTCTGCCATGTGTCAGTCGATGCCGGCCTCGCTGAAAAACTGGCGAAAAATGCGGGATGCTCGCAGACAATTTGGTTGCTTGATTGTCTTCAGCAGTCCAGCGTATGGTCGCGCTCCCATTGGCTGATCGAGGCACTGTAGCTACCCCAGTCCTGGTGCTTGAGCTTGGCGTAGCTGTCCACCAGGCCATCGCCCAGTCCTGCCCGCAATATCTTGCTCTTCTCAAAAAGGCGAATCGCATCCAGCAGGTTCGATGGAAGTCGGCGCACGCCTTTCACTTTATGACCCTCGGCATACATATTGATATCCAGGGGCTTGCCCGGGTCACGTTTGCTGGCAACGCCCTCAAGGCCTGCCGCCAACACACCGGCCTGCATCAGGTACGGGTTGGCTGCGCCATCCATAAGCCGCAATTCGAATCGGCCGGCATCCGGCACGCGGACCATATGGGTGCGATTGTTGCCGCCATAGGTGATGGCATTGGGAGACCAGGTAGCCCCCGAGAGTGTCACTTGCGCGTCGATGCGCTTATAGCTATTTACCGTCGGATTAAAAACGGCCGTCAATGCATCGGCACTGTTCAGTACGCCGCCGAGAAACTGGTAAGCCAGTTTGGAAAGACCCAGGTCATCGCGGGCACTATGAAACAGATTCTTATTTCCCGTTTTATCCCAGACCGAAACGTGCGCGTGGCAGCCATTGCCAGTGAGGTTAATGAAGGGCTTTGGCATAAAAGTCGCCCGCAGGCCGTGTTTTTCGGCAATGGCCTTAACCATGTATTTAAAGAACACGTGCCGGTCGGCTGTAACCAGTGCATCGTCAAAGTCCCAGTTCATTTCGAACTGGCCGTTCGCATCCTCGTGGTCGTTCTGGTAAGGCCCCCAACCCAACGCAATCATGGCGTCACAGATCTCACTGATGACGTCAAATCGGCGCATCAGGGCCGATTGGTCATAACAGGGTTTCTCCTGGGTATCGTTGGCATCGGATAAGGACATGCCATCAGAACTGACCAGGAAGTATTCGCACTCCACGCCGGTTTTCATCCGGTATCCTTTTTTGGCCGCCCGGGCGATCTGCTCTTTTAGGGCCACCCGGGGCGAGGCGGCTACCGGTTGCCCGTCCATCACCAGGTCGCCCGCCAGCCAACCTACTTCTGGCTTCCAAGGGAGTTGGATCAGGCTGTCCGGATCTGGGATCGCAAACATATCGGGGTGCGCCGGGGTCATATCCAACCAGGCGGCGAAGCCCGCAAAACCGGCACCTTCCTTCTGCATATCTCCAATGGCCCGCGCCGGCACCAGTTTAGACCGGAGTACTCCGAACAGATCTACAAAACTGATCAGGAAGTACGTGATGCCTTTTTCCTTTGCGACTTTTGTCAGGTTAACTGTCATGCGACTTATCCTCCAGTGAAGTGTTCAGTATCGAGTGGTATGAAATCTGGACTGCCAGAAGCATTATCCTCAGGCTTGTGGTTGAGGTTCAACAATGAATGAAAGAAAACGAATCGGCAACCGTTTGAGCTCCTCGGGCCCATGCGAGGCTTCCGCGTCGAAATACAGCGAATCCCCTTCACTCATTGAATACATCCGTGCGCCGTGCCGGTAGATCATTTCACCCTCTAGAATATAAATAAATTCGACCCCGTCGTGCTGAAACAACGGAAAGACATCTGAGGGCTCACAGATCACAATGAGGTAAGGCTCAACCAGCATCGCGCGGTCACCTACTGAATGGCCCAGCAGATGATACTGATGACCAGCCCGGGTTCCGCGCCGATCGATCACCAGGCCTTGCCCTGCCCGTACGAATGAGGCTTCACGATCCTGCTCGAATTTTCTGAAAAGGGCGGTCACCGGCACATTGAGCGCACCGGCGACCGCTTGCAGCGTTGCCAGCGAGGGCGAGGTATGTCCATTCTCTATCTTGGATAGCATCCCGGGTGACAACCCGGATTGACGGGCAAGATTTGCAATCGTCATGCCAAGCTGGGTGCGGTAGACCAGCACCTGCCGGCCAATCGCATTCTCAAGCCGGCCGCCCCGCTCTGCCGCCGAGGCTTCGGACAGGTGTTTATCATCCCTGGGCGGGCGTGGCATATTGGTGTTCATCCTTGAGCACGGCCTCTGCCGACATTGTGGCCCGGTACTGGTATTCCCGTCATCGCGCTGGTCGCAAGGGTCACACTCCGCAGATCTTCGGGCTCAAGATTATGCAGCCGTGTTTTGCCGGTACATCGTGCCATCATCGATGCTTCACCGGCGTTCGCCTTGAGAATGCCGGACAGCCCCTCGGCACGCTCTGATGTTGAGCGTTCGGAATTCCACCGCATATCCCTGCGGCCCAGTTCACCACCCATGGCCAGTGCCGCAGCAACACCATAGACGACAACACTGGCACCCAGTGCTATCAGTCGCGCAGCGTCGGTCCCTGATCGCGCCCCTCCCCCGTAAACAAGTTGCAGCGCTTCTTCCTTTTTACGTTTGCGCAGCGCGTCAACGGTGAGCGCCAGAAGGTCGAACCGCGGCGGCGTGCTGATCTCGGCCGCTAAGGATCCGTTATCTCCGGTTCCATCAAGCATCATCAGCGGGTGCCCGCCATCCAGAGCACACTGAACGACTGCATCGATATGGCAAGGGTCATTAACACTAAAACCGGATACTTTGTTCTTTATCGTGGGGCAGTCCTTTGCGGTCATGCCTTGACGCCAGGGATAGATGTAACCCGCCGCATTGGGGTCACATGAACCCTTCGGGTCAACAACCTGCAGCCAGTGGACGCCTGGTTCGGGTGCCAGTACGCCCAGATATCCAGCTCCGCTTTCAGCAAGGCTTTGCCAGGCGGCCCGCCTGATCTCTTCAGGGGCCTCATCCAGGCCGGTGACCAGAAACGGCTGTGCCAGATTCAGCCCGCAGCCAAGATCTACATCAATACGGCAGGCTTCACGGTAGGGATCGATAACAAGACGTGAAAGATTTGCAGGCAAAAACACCAGATCATCAAGCGAGGCTGTTCTTTGTGCTGGAAAAGGGTTGCCCCTTGGCTGCAACCGCCTTTGCAGCATAGCCTGATGCTTGGCTGTGTCCTGGGGATGGGTGCGCGCCATTGAGAAAAGATCCTCACGATGATGCACTGCGTAGTCCGTTGACCCCGTCTCGGCATCACAGCGATAACAGCGCGCCGCCTGGCGCAGGGCGGCGGCTTCATCGTAAGTATCTTCAATCTCCAAAAAAGCCTGGGACTGATCACCGACACCATGGAAGACCGGTTCTTCGAGTGCAAACTGCTCCCACTTCAGATCCTGCGCCACCGGCACGCGGCGAGTTCGAAACGGAGTCCGGTAGGGAATAGGGGTTTCGATCCCATCCAAGGCGGCTTTAATGTAATACGCAGCCCGTTGGCCCTGATGCATCGCCATAACGATGGTAGAACCGCCAAACGCGCCATCACCCGCTGCAAACACTTTAGGATCCACGGTGCGCATGGTGGAAAAATCCGCGTGCACCCGGTCAGCATCCATCATGCCTGCCGATTCAAGTGCGTCGCAGGCGCCCTTCTGACCGACCGCCGCGATAACCAGACCGCAGGGAATCTCAAATGCACTGCCTTCAACCACCACTGCAGATCGCCGGCCGTCTTCGTCCGCCGGCCCGGCCTCGGTACGAACACACTGTAGAGAAAGGCCATCACCTGTAGTTGTCACGCCGGTCTGCAGGGTGTTGTAGATAAACTCGATACCTTCTTTTTGTGCGTGGTGCAGTTCGATTTTTCGCGCAGGAATCTCGTCCGAACCACGCCGATAAACCACTTTGACCTGTTTGCATCCCGGCAGCCTTAGCGCGGCGCGGCAGGCGTCCATGGCGACGTCACCCCCGCCGACCACCACCACAGTCTCGGGCATCCGCGGGCGCTCACCGGCGTTAATACGGCGCAGAAAGCTCACGCCATCTTTGACCTGGGAGTGGTCCTCACCCGGGACCCCCATCAGCTTACCCCACCACGCACCAATGGCCAGCAACACGGCATCATGCCGGGCTTTCAATTCCTCCAGCGTGACCTGGGTTCCAAGCGCGGTGTTCAGGTGCACAGTGAGACCCCGGCACTGGCGCTCGAGACGGCTGATATCCTCGGCAATGGTGCCGGCCGGCAGGCGAAACGGGGGTATTCCCCAGACCATCATCCCGCCAAGATGATCAGTCATCTCGTATACATCGACCGCAAAACCAGCCTTACACAACTCCAGGGCAGCGGACAGCCCGGCCGGCCCTGAGCCCACGATTCCGATTGACTCCGGCCGGCAGACCTCAAATGTTGCCAGCGGGGCATCTGCCCCCAGTTTGTCCATCACAAAACGTTTGAGGTTACGGATCTGTACCGCACCATCGCTGCTTTGGCGTCGGCAGACTGGCTCACACGGCGCATCACAGACCCGGCCGCAGATCGAACTGAACGGATTAGCGGCGGTGATCGCTTCGAACGCCTGCTGGTATTTTTTCTCCCAAATATAAGCAATATAGGATGGGGCATCGGTGCCAACCGGGCAGGCCGCCTGACAGGGTGCGGTGACATAATGGGGGTCTGCCGTATCATCCATAAAGCCCGGCGGTGCTACCGGAACATCAATCCGTTCGAGACCATAAATGCTCATTGAACCCCCTGCGCTTGGGGTAAGTGCGCGCTGGCTGCCAGGGGTTCATAGGGCAGCCCCGTCATGTCCGCGGCTTCGGGCGTGTGCGCCACCAACTCATCACGATTGAGTTTACTCACATCGTCATAGCCCAGGGCATGGGTAATCGCAGCAATCTGCCATCGAACGCTCTCAAGAAAGCGATGAATATTGTTGGCCTCAGTTTGGGGCCGATAGCGTTTTTCGTGCTCAGGATCCTGGGTCGCGATTCCCGTCACGCACTGACCCACGTGACACTGCATACAGGCAATGCAGCCTCCGGCAACGATGACCGAAGTCCCAAAGGCGACCGCATCTGCACCCAGACACAGTGCCTTGACTGCGTCGACGCCATCACGCAGGCCGCCCATGAGCACCAGTTGTATTTTCTCGCGGGCGCCGATTTCCTCAAGCGCCTCTAACGCTTCGATGATGGCCGGTAGCGTTGGAATCCCGACGTTATCAATGACCTCTGCACTGCCGGCTCCGGTACTTCCCTGCATGCCGTCGAGCTCGACAAAGTCAAAACCGTCCTTGGAGGCAATCTTGATGTCGTCCCGAATTCGTCCTGCGCCCAGCTTGACGCTGACCGGCAACTGGTACCCGGTCGCTTCGCGGAACTCCTCTATCTTGATCACGAGATCATCAGCGCCCAGGATATCGGGGTGCCGTGACGGTGAGCGCAGATCGATACCGGCCGGGATCCCACGGATTTTCGCAAGTTCCGGAGTGACCTTCTTGGCCATAAGCTGTCCGCCCAGGCCCGGCTTGGCACCCTGCGAAATATATATCTCCAGGGCGTCGGCGCGGCGCATATCGTGGATATTCCAGCCCAATCGCCCACCAAGACACTGGAAAATCAGTTGTCCTGCGGCATCACGCTGGGCATCACTCATGCCCCCCTCACCGGTGTTCTCGGCAATACCTGACATGGCGGAGGCCATCGCGATAGCGTATTTTGCAGACCGGCTGAGCGCCCCGTAGCTCATCGGTGCAATCATGACAGGCATGCTGAGCTTAAGAGGCCTGGCGCCGTTGATGCCCCCGATTTCGGTGGCCATCTGAACCTTGCCCACGACGTCACGCTCCTGCCCCGCTCCCGTGAGGTCTCTGCGGAATCCAATGTCACTCAGGTGCGGCAGCGGTCGCGCACCCCCATAACCGCGGATACGGTAGCGCCCGCTTTGCGACTTGATGGCGATATCCTCCTGGACCTTGGGGTTCCAGTATGCGGACGCACCTGAAAAAGTGTTAAACGGAATGCTGCGCATCGGCCGCTCTGGGGTCCCATAGCGCAGTTTCTTGCCCGCATTGACCACTTTGGAGAAAGTGTCCGGGGCCTTAATCTTATAGCGATCCAGAAACTGGCAGATCTCGTCGAGCTCAGCCTGGCCGATATCAGTCACCATTGCGTCTGAACCAAGGGCTTCAATTTTTCCGGCAATAAAAATCTCGCCGGCCGACATATCCTCGCCGACGCGCTCGCCGGAATCACCCAAAATGATAATGCGTCCGCCGTACATCATGTATCCGGCCATGAAGTTCGCATTACCCACACAACACAGAGTGCCCGCCTTCATGACCTGCCCTGCCCGGGATCCCATGTTGCCCTTGATGACAATCTCAGCACCACGGATAGCAACCCCGGGAATCGCCCCGGCATTACCCCCGACCACAACCGAACCGCTATACATATTGTCACCCACACCCCACCCCACGTTGTGGGTCACGGTGAAATGAGCCTGATCCGTCAGACCGGCACAGAAGTATCCCGCTGAACCTTCTATCAAAACCTTAATCGGTGCGGTCAGCCCGACACCGATATGATGGCGTGCGTCGGGGTTGACAATCTCAGCATCCTCCCCCGTCTCACCGAGGGCTCGCAGCTGAGTGTTCGCTTCACGAACACTCAGCTGTGCTAGGTCGAGCGAGACCATGTGGCGTAAGTGCCCGGGGCAGGCTCGCGGGTATTGAGGGCCTGTCCGGGGAAAAGGCGATTTAGGGAGACCTCCTCAGAGGCTATCGCAACCAGATCATTGTCCTGGTACATGATCATCGGTTTTGCCGCGAGACGATCTTTGGCGTAGCCAATCTCATCGCGGGTTGAAACCAGAAATGAAAATGTGCCATCCAGATCATCAATGGAGGTTGCCAGGGCGTCCTCCAGTACGACGCCCTGTGCCAGTTTGTCTGCGAGGTAGACCGCGATCAGTTCGCTATCATTATCGGTCGTAAATTCAAATCCCCGCTGCTGCAGCCGCCGACGCATTTTCCAGTAATTGGTGATCTGACCGTTATGCACAATTGCGACATCCGCAAACCCGGTAGCCCAGAAAGGGTGTGAGGCCTCGGGCTTAACATCGCTTTCGGTTGCCAGCCGTACATGCCCCAGGCCATGGGTACCTCGAAATTCATGCACATCGTAGCGATCGTCTACGTCATGCGCGCTACCCACATCCTTGACAATCTCCAGGCTGGTTCCGATAGAGATGACTTTGGCAGCATGCTCCATCTCGTAAGAAAGTTTCTGGATATCGCCCTCGAACCGAACCGTCACACGATAGTTCTCGCCCACGCTCGCCTCCTGTTCGATGACGGCGCCGAGTTCAACCAGGCGCTGTCGAATCGCTTCAATAGCGCCCTGGCCATCGCGCTCGCTGAGGTCATCGAGGAAAAATCTCAGTTTTAAGCGCCCCGAGGCCTCCGGTGCATACAAGGCAAAGCCGGTGGAATCAGGCCCGCGATGCTGACAGCCATCGAGCATTCTTATCAGCGCCTCTCCGGTGCCAAAAGCCTGGTCAGCGCCTCGATACATGATGCCCGCAATCCCGCACATAACCGTCAGACCTCTCTAAAATTCTGCGTTCCGATCAGGCCAAGAGCCTACGCGCTTGAAAATAAAAATTCAACTTCTGGAAATAATGTTTCTTCTAAGGAAACTTTCAATCAAAAGAAAACCCGGCCAAGACCGGTCTTTATGTTGCTCAGGATAACCACCAATCAAACCGAAATGCCTCGACCTGCCTGCGTTTGGCTGGACACTTTCAAAGCTCTCGGCCAGCCCTGTACTCTCCCCAACGCATATAGGCATTGGCGCCGATGCTGGAGAACGGCTCCGGTGGCAGTTTTTTGGGCGCATCAGCCGACAAGAGATGGTCGAGAAATTCCGAACCGACGCCACTTGCCTGCTCGGCAGCCAACAGGCCGGACAATGTGCCTTTCGCCGTTCCTAATCCATTTTGACAGCAGGCCGAAAAGAGAGCTTCATCGACTTCACCGAAAGCGGCAACATTGTTCATGCTGAGGCACAAAAGCCCGCCCCAGCGATACTCCATGCCGATGTCCTTTAGACTTGGAAACCGCGCCCGGAAGGAGCGGTCATGCACTTTCGCAATCGACTTGATGCGGGCTGGGCTAACCTGCCGCGACGGCGACCAGGTGAAACGATTGCGGACAACAATTCTGGTTCCGCCAATGCCTGATATCTTGCGAACGGTCGTGCCCAAAGGATCCGCCGGCGTGAACGCCCATTTGCTTTCACCGCCAAGCGCTTTGTTCGCCTCGGCCGATAATCCCTTGGTCATTGAAGCGTAGAGAGTGATATGCATCAGCCGCCGCTTGAAAAGACCAAAGCTCTGTGCATGACCATTCACGGCAAGAATGATTTTTGGCGTCGACACCGAACCCTGTGTTGTCTCAGCCTTCCAGTCCACTCCCGTCTTTTCCAGCGAGATCACCGGTGAGTTTTCTAAAATTTCAACACCCTGCATCGACAGGCCACCTGCCAGCCCGCGAACATAAAGCGCGGGTTGCAACATCGCTGTTCCGGGGGTGTAAAGCCCCTGTCCATAATAGGACGAGCCGCACAAATCCTTCATCTGTTGAGCGTCAAATAATTCATGCGGCTCGCCAAGGATTGCCAGATGACGGGCATAATCCTGGTTATGCGCCATGCCTTTTTGCGTGGCTGCAGCATTGATTTTGCCTGTCGCCGCAACTGTTTCAGCACTGAAGCCAAACTCGTTTGCCACCGCTTTGGCAAAGTTGATAGCATGACGGTTCATGCCGGTTTGAATGCGATCTTCCTCAAGTGCGCCCGCATAGTTCGATGAGGCCAGATTGTGTGGAAGATCGATCATGAAACCGGAATTGCGCCCGGCAGGACCTTCGGCAATCCGTCGTGCTTCCAAAACAACAATACGGTCTGTCGGGTGAAGTTGACGCAACCGACGCGCCGCACTCAGGCCCGCAAAACCCGCTCCAATCACCAGCCAGTCAGCGGTGATATTTTGATCGAGCGAACTATATCGGTCTGCTGCGGGAAGGATTGCATCCCAAGCAGCGGGACCTGGATCAAAGGGAAGGCGGTCGACTTTCACTCAATCATCCTGGTTGAGTGCATCAACGGCTGGAATTTCCCGCTCGCGCCGTGCGATATAATCCAGAAGCGCATCATTCGTGTCGTCCGTCAATTTCGGCTCCTCATAGGCATCGAGCATGGCACACGCTTCTTTCAAAGCCCGTTCGGTTATCTCCTGCGCCCCGTCGGCCTGCCACTGCTCAATAGAATCATTGTTGAACAATTTCGGCATGAAGAAAGCTTTTTGAAAATTGACTTGTGTATGGGAATGGCCGAGATAGTGACCGTCAGGACCAATGTCGCGCACCGCTGCAAGCGCCTCATCAAAGTCATCCCATTTGATGCCTTCTGCCATTCGATAGGCCATCTCGCATTGTTCTGCATCGACGACAAATTTCGCCATCGAGCAATGCATTCCAGCCTCATTCCAGCCTGCCGAATGCCAAATATAATTGGCGCCTGACAGCATCACCGCCATCAAGGTTGACGCGCTTTCATAACCGGCCTGGGCATCAAAGGTTTTCGCCCCGCCAAGCGTGTTGGACGTGCGCCAGGGTATATCGTAATGGCGCGCCATTTGCCCGATCATGAAATTCATCAGGCTGATTTCAGGTGTCCCGGCCATCGGCGCACCCGATTTCATCGAGACCGTCGAAAGATAATGTCCGTAGATCGCTGGACAGCCCTTGCGAACAACCTGTGTGTAGGCAAGCGCCGACAATGCTTCCGCGTTCAGCTGCGCAACCGCTGGAGCAGTGGATGCTGGTGTATTCGCGCCACCCAAAACAAAAGGTGAGCACAAGATCGGCTGATTGCGCCGACAAAACGCCCGCATCGCACCCAACATCGTTTCGTCCCAGACGAGGGGCGAATTGCCGTTGCAATTGCCCGTCACAACCGCATGGGTCTCCATGAACTCTTCGCCAAACAGGATGGCGCACATGTCCAGCACATCTTCGGCGTTTTTCGGGCTGGTGGTCATGCCCATCAGCGTCTTATCGGAATATTTCATCGACGAATAGGTGATGTGCAAATGACGGTGCGATACCCATTTATCCATCGGCTCGACGATGTGGTGGGCGGACGAATGAAGAGCCGGACACACATGGGCAAGCTTATGGAAATTCGCCAGATCATCCAATGTGGGTCCACGACGAACGTCATCAAGATCACGCAGATACGGAGCACCTGTCATCGGCACAAAGATCGAGTGATCGTTGCCAAACGGCAGGTTGTTGGCAGGATTGCGGGCGTGATAGGTGAAGCTGGAAGGGATTGTCGAGATCAACTCCCGTACGAGCGCACGGTCGAGATAGACCCGTTCGCCATCCACTTTTGCACCAGCTTGTTTCCAATCTTCCAGCGCAATCGGATCTCGAAAAATGACGCCGACTTCCTCGAGGATTTCCATCGAGGCATTGTCGATTTTTTCGACCTGCTCGCGGGACATTGGCTCGACCAGCGGAATATTACGCTTGAGCGCAGGCAGCATGTGCGTTGTTCGGTCTGACCGCAGTTCCCTGCGCGCATCTCTCCCGCCGCGACGAACCTTGCCTAGGTTCTCGCGTGTTGTTTCAACAGCCGCAGTCATCTGACATTGTCTCTCGAAGTGGGGTCGAAGATTTTATCAATCACCTCGGCGTGCCACTTGATAGTGTGGATTGTTTCTGGAATGTCGATGCTGTCAGCGATTGCACGGTATTCTGCAGCGGTCAGAAGGTCACTTATTTGGATGTCTCCTTTTCGATCGCAGCGATAGTGATATTCATGGTTTTGATCACTTCAGCGAGTTCGCTTTTGTCATCTTTGTTCAGAGGTTGGAGTGGCAGGCGCGGCGGCCCGCAATCAATGCCACGTAGCGTCAGCCCATGTTTAATGCACTGGACGAATTTTCCACCCTGCTCCAGCACACGCATCAATGGCAGCATCGCTGACATGATTGCGCGGCCCTTCGTGAAGTTGCCCTCCATCGCACAGGCCCGATAGAGAGCGATATGGGCTTCAGGCGCGAAATTGGAGCCAGCGCAAACCCAGGAGCGTGCGCCCCAGGCGAAAAACTCCAACGCCTGGTCATCCATTCCACAAGAGAGTTGGATATGCGGATAGTCACGCGCCAGCAGATGCAATCGGTTCGGATCGCCTGAGCTTTCCTTGATGGCGCAGAAATTTGGTGATCGGCTGAGCCGGTCAAGTGTCTCTTCGTCCATATTCACCGACATGCGGCCCGGATAGTTGTAAAGCATCGCCGGAAGGTTCGCTGCCCTATCGATGGCCAGCGCATGGAGCGCGATTTCGTGAGCAGTCGGACAGGCGTAGGGTGGAGTTGCAATCAGCAATGCATCTGCGCCAATTGCTTTGGCCTGTTCTGCGAAAAAGATACTATCCTCGGTTCGGATCGCGCCGGTCCCAACGATGAGAGGCAATCGCTTGCCGATAATCTTCTTTGCAAAACCCATAAGCTCGACACGCTCTTCAGCGGTCTGCGCATAATACTCGCCGGTGGTACCGGCAACGATAATACCCTGCACACCCGAAGAAATCAGATGCTCGAGTGCCTGTTCGAATGCAGCTTTGTCGATTGAAAAGTCATCCCGGTAGGGAGTAACCACGGGTGTATAAATACCCTCAAACTGCATGGCTATTACCTTTTTTTCGGGTCAGAACCCGTTGGTTGATATGGAACGAGGTCAATCTTCGGGGGCGCGCGTTATCGGATGCGTCGACAACCATTGTTGAGCTTCCTTCGCGGGAGATCGGTTTACACAACTTCAGCATCATAGATCTCCCCCAGCGAGGGATAGGAGTTTGCTTTTAGCAGAGGTGAGGGATTGCACCATCAGCGGCCCTCGAAACCCTGTCGTTGTCTGTTTTACATCGACCCTGTTATCCCTAACAGCCATTTCACCCCTCCTTTCTTATAAGGGTGATTATTGCACCTCAACTAGGCAATAAAAGCCCTTGACATTTTTTTTGACCATATAGTCATTCTTGCTCAACTCTATAACTTTCCATACATGCTCGGATTCAAGCCTCTCAATTTTTGAATTGAACCCATAGGACGCATACACACCCTCATTTATAGTGAAACAAATAATGCCTCCAGGCTTGACTATCCGAACCAACTCATTTAGACGATCAGAGCCTACATGGCCATGGGTAAAAACGCCTACACAGAGAGCAACATCATACTCACTATCTGTAAAAGGAAGTTTATCATTAAGGCTTCCAATAAACAGATTGGAATAGCCTCTTTGTTTTGCAATATCAATCATTTCCTTTGAAATATCAATGCCATCGAAATTGCTAAATCCCGCCCTCTCCAGTTCCCTTCCGACTAATCCGGTGCCACAACCAACATCAATAATTTTTAGCTCTTTGTTTCTCACATATTCCTGCAAAATTTGCACAGACCTAGGCTGAGAAACGGTGCCTAACAAATTATCGTTATCGTCATCATAGTCGGCTGCCCATTTCTGGTAGACATTCATTAAATCATCTTCATTTTGCGTTTTAGAGACATCTAGGTTGTCGTAGAATTTAAGTCCTTTTTTGTTAGTCATAATAAATAATCAGCGATGGATTACACCATCAATGAACCCAAAACCCTGTCGTTGTCTGTTTTACCTCAACCCTGTCATCCCTACTCGCCACTTCAATCCCTCATCTCTTCTGTTTTTAATCACTAATAGACAATTTGCTCCCATTAGCAGCAGTTTTCAAGCGGAGTTACCACCCAACAACCACAGGACACCTTGCCTAGGGGTCAAACAACAGCTCGAGTGCCTATTTCTCAGAGTATTTGGCTACGAGACTATAGTTTAGGCTGAGTGCAGCCAATCTGTTTCATCTAGTGTCCACGTTTCCCACGTCTCAAAAGGTCCGACCCCGGGACGGATATGGCGGTATTGAACATAATCGATGGGTGGATAGCGGCTGCCGACGAACGAAGAATCCCAGAACCGTTTCATGTGTTGCCGCTTTATTTTTGAAAGAATGACACCGGTTACCGGTGTCATTCTTGTCAGAGTGTAAAAATAGCAAACCGCGCAAATAGGCTTCGACCACCTGTTTCGGGCCTGCATCCGTTGGTAGGTAGGTGGTTTCTTGGAGTTATCGAACCAGTTGCTGTTTCTTCTCAGCCCGCTCAAGCTTCGAAGTGACCTCTAGTTGTTGGGCAACAACCGGCGTGCCGAAACCGATGAGAGGGCTGATCACCAGGGCAATGCAAGTCGCCTGCTTGCCCAATCCAGCCATAATTCCGACGCCAGGACAGCTCACAACTCCACCAACGTTATTTCTCCACTATCCACATGAACTTTTTCGATCGTAATGACCGAGTTCGAACCATTAACTAGCACGGTATAAATACCCGGTACCAGTTCGGTAATCGTGTCGCCGACCCGTCCTTGTGCTACCCGTCGGCCAGTGTCGTCCAACACATCGAAAGCTTGTTTTTCCGGTGGAATAGTCGAATCATCCTCATTCTTTTCTTGCAGGGAAGAATCGGCGACTTGCGTGATTGTCTCTGCGACCCGATTAAGGCTTTCACTCAGATCGTGATAGTCTTTGGCGTCGTAATAATTGCCATTACCAGCGTTGGCAATATGCTGGAGTTGAGATCGAGCTGCATCATCCAGGTCAAAACCGACGATGTGAACCTTTGCATCGATTCCTCGAGCTCTCAATCGTTCGATTTCGGCGACGGGGTTGCCGTCACAGGAGTCCTTGCCATCACTGATCAAAAGAATTGTGGGATGTTCCTCTTTGAACGGCTTGAGATCCTCACCTGCCAGCCTCAAACTCTTTGCAATTGGGGTGTGTCCGTAGGTTTGAAGCGGGTTGGCGGCTCTGATGATGCTTGATGGGCTGCCCTCATCGAAACCAACCAGCAACTCCGTGTTTTTACAGGTCGTTTCCTTACCATACTCAATACTGGTATCGAACCCATAGGCGCGAAAAGCCAGGGCTATGTGGTCCAAATCTAGCGATTTCAAGACTTCCTTAAGGGCCCGTTTTGCTGCAGTAATCTTGCTTTCTCCACCTACCGCGATTTTCATAGATCCGGAGGCGTCAAAGATGATCTCCAAGTGAACAGCCGCTCCACTGGGTTGTTCCTCGACAGAAGGATGTTTCTTGCCATTGTCTTTTTTCGATCCGGCACTGGTCGTTGAGGTATCTTCGTCCGAAGCGGTGTCGCGATTGGCAATCACTGTTAAGCCACCCGTCTCTTCACTTTGACGAAGGGTCAACCGGTAGTGCGTTGGGCTCTGTAATTCCCTGCCGATTCTTTCATAAATTGCCGACAACTGATCGCTCGAGTGAACGACGAAATGACGTCCACCGCTTGCTCGGGAAAGGTCTGCCAGCAGCCTTTTACCGTTGCTGGCGCGATCTAGAAAGAAGATGTCCTGGTCGGGCCCGAGGCCAATGGTGTAAAAGCGGACACTGCTAGTGGCAACAGTTTCCCAAAAGACCGGTAGTTGTTTCTTGCTGTCAACTCCGTCAGTCATCAGAATCACAGCTTTGTTACCTGATCTGCCCTCAAGCAACTCAATTCCTTTCTCAATTGCTTTATACAGGGGAGTACCGCCCTTGGCGGTAAATTCGTCCTTTACTGTATTCCACGCTTTGAGGGGATCGTTAGTGAATCGGTCAAAAAATTCAACTACATCGGTACCGGCAAAGCGTGCCACATTAACGTGGTTATCGTCGCCCAGATTGTTCAGATACGCCCTGACGGCCACACGCAAATTTTCGGTTTGCCCCGCCATGCTGCCACTGCCGTCCCACAACAGCACAACTGACACTGGGGGCCTGGTGACCTCCAGGTAATAATCTCCCGGGTCAATATTCCAGGCAAAGGATGTGTTTTGAGTCGAATGCCCCTGGGGTTCTTCGCGCCTCAGTTCTTCGCCCCCCGTATTTTTTAGCTGTATTAAGGTACTGAGGTAAGGCACGCCCGTCAGGTCGACTGCCAGCGCCATTCGACGGTCTCCTGGCACAGCAAAGGAATACAGATCGCGATCGCTGGAGTTCTCTATGATGCCCCCGAAGGATTCCCCAAGTGGTACTGTCGTTGCTTCAGCCGGCACCTCGTTCGGTTCACGTTCGGGCAACACCGCCTGGGGCAGGGAAGACGCGACCAGTTCCTCTGTTTTGCGCGGGCCATTAAAGAGGACGGGGCGGTAATTCGGGGTTTCTCTTTCGACAATGCGGACCTCCCCGAGGCTGATATAAGGGCCGCCATAGTTTTCGAGTATCGTCAACTTGACGTAGCGGGCGGCGCTCTGAATTGGCGTTCTCCACTCTGCCGCTGCTCGCGGCAGCACGAACTCGCCAATTGGACGGAAATCCGAGACTGGGCTGATAGAAGAGGTTTCTATGCTGATGCGTTTGGGCCACGTGGCCGAGTCATGTTGTGTGCTTTGCCGGATTGCTAGAAAATCAATCCAAGCCTCGCGATTCTCTCTAAACGAGAAAGTGATCTCCTGGGGTAACTGGTCGAGACGGGTACGCCAACCGGGCGTTTCGTCACTGCCATCGATGAGTTGAAAAACGCCACCGTCCTCCTTTAGCCAATGGGACGAAAAACGGCTGATTCCGCCACCCGATCTCGCGAGTGCAATATTCTTTTCCACAGCTTCGACGATCGATGGTTGTTGTTGGGGTGACTCAATGATTGCAACCTCGCTAACCGCCAAATTTTTGGTGCTGCCATAGTCATGAGCGCTCAGGATGCGCAGTTTTACAAATCTGGCACGGGTTGGCGGAAAGTTGATCATGTGTTGTGCAGCCGTTCGCGCTAGCCGAACACTGGCTACCTTGTGAAAACCCGCTGTTGTATTTTCTTGTGCTAGCCACACTTCTACGTGCTTGGGTACTGTTATGCTGTCTTTGATTATTGTTCTGGTATCAATGATCACTGTCGAAATTAGGGACGTTTTCTTCTCGTGGAAAGAAAAGACCAATTCAACCGGGAGGTGTTTCGTCGGCCATTTCCAACCACAGCGCAGACAGCGCTGGAACTTCGATGGATCCGTCGTAAAATACGGGGCATCATCGATAAGGTTCGACGGTTGCCAATCCTCATCGGCCGTTGGAAGATCGTCATCACCATCACGCACAACCTGCTCGGCTCGACCACCGAGAACAGCCAGTGCAATGTTGTACCCCGGTGGTGGGCCCGTGCTCGGCTGCGCCGGCGCCGCCCCAACGTCAGTGGTTACCTGGAATCTGACTGATTGCAGCACCTGGCCGTCAATCGCAATATCGGCACGGTAGTCTCCCAGTCGCTGCCAGCCACCTCTGCCCTTTAACCGCAACAGGCGTTCAGACTTCCTGTGCCCTTTGGCAAAAAGCTTCTGGTTCTGTTTATGCAGATGTTTCCCGGTTTCAACCCCCTCGACCTTTTCCGCGATCCACCTGACCTCTGACTCGACAGGGTGATCCAATTCCGATTTAAGCGACAAAAAGATAAAATCGGCAGTTTCTGGGATAGCGGTGCCGTAGATTTTCTGGTCCGCCTGGTCATCCTGGTAGCTAACCTGGACGTGGATTTTTCCTTCACCCACCGAAATCGATGCGCTGGCTTCGACAGTGGACGGATCAGAGTCACTGGCTGCATCCGCGGCAGAGGTGTCAGGAACAGAAGGAGCATCTTCTTCTGATTCACCGGCATCCTCAGTTACGAGAGTCGTTAGCACACTATCCAGGGAAGAAATCTCTAAGGTGCCTATATCACTGTCGCGAAACACTAGACTCAATGAGGTGGCTTTTTGGGCTGGCACTTCAAATACCAGGTGCCCGTGTTTTTTCGCGCCGCTATAGGTCAGTCGAACAGGATCCTGTAGATGGCCGGGCTGGGCAGTGAAAACTGTTGAGCCTGCATCAATTGCACGGTGGTCCCAGAACAACTGAAACTTGTTGAGCTGCAGGACCATCGATTCCGGCACATCCTCGTCAAATACCAGTTCCGCTGTAACCTGGTTGACAAGGAGAACATCGAGGACCAGAAGACGGTTGCTGGGGTCCTCCGCCCGGGTCGAACCGAATTCTTCGGTGAATTTTCCGTCAATAACCTGTATGCCAAGACGGTCATTAGCAGCACTGAATACGCTGGCCCAGGCTGGGGTAACTACGCTGAAGAGAACCAGGGTAAAAACGACAGTTTTTCCAAACCTGCCTAAGCGATAGTCAATGTTATAGGGGAAAGAGTTTTTCTTCAGCTAAATTTCTCCGGAGTAATCAGTACATGGAAACAATACTGAAATATTGGTAGCTCAACTCAAGAATCTCACCGTAGTTTGAACAGGCAAACCGATATTAGGAATTCCATTAGGGTTATAGATTATCGACCGCTTCATCTAGTGCCGTGTCCGGTATTTCAAAGTTTATAAGCGGTTTTCCACCAAACGCGACAATAAGTGCCAACGCCGTCAGGGAAATAACGATAACTGCCACAGTCTTCCATGATAAAACCTGGCCACCCACCCCGTTGTCAGAAGCTAACATTCCTAAACTCTCGCCGGTCTGCGGATGGATCCGCCACCAGACGGTCATGCCATCGTTCGATTCAGGACGCAGAACAACGAGGAAGTTTCCGCCCAGATCATCTTGGATGGCCTTGTGCGCGATGGCAGGCAAGTTGAGGGTGTCGATAACGCCTGCGTTGGCCGAGTCGATAACCTGCCACCCCTGCCGGTTGTCTGCGGCAAAGAGCGCACTGGTGCTGACGGCAGAGCTACGGTCCACTCCCGGGGCCGTCACTGTCTCGACGACAGAATCGCGCAGTCCGGCAGCGAGGCGATCCTGAAACGCTTCTGATGCTACCGTATTGATCGACTCAACGGCATTTTCGACAAAATCGATGCCGAAGAGTGTTTCCAAGCCTTGTTCTCTACTTGGCGTAATACGGGTCAGAAAGGAAAGAATGTTGGGCTGGGCGAGAAATGAATCTGCAGATCTGCGAAGTTGTGCTGTTTGAAAAAGCTTGGTTGGAAACTGGTCGAGTTTCTTGGCAATTTTGACCAGAGTCGGCGCATCGGTTTCTGCGAGACTTCCGCTGATTTCGGTTTTTCCCGCGATGTAATCAGAAACCAAACGTATGCCTAGTTTGGCTTGGGCGCGTTGGCTGACAGAAAATTCGGGAGAGACGTGTGCACCCAGCAACAGCAATTCAACTCTGCTGCTAAGCGCCAGCGATCGGGCGAGCTTTTGCTCTCTGGTCAGATTTGCCCCAGCATCTGCCGGGCGCTGATAAATCGGCCGTGAAATGACGCGGAATTTGCCAGGGGCAGGACCAGAGATTTCAAAATCGAGCCGGACCTGCTCTAGCCTTTCGGTAATGCTGTTATTTTTTCCATCACCCAAATTCTGTTCGAGGATATCAAGTGCTGTGCCCAGTGTTCCCGCACCACCCGATATTCCGATATTGGAAACCGGAAAGAGGTTGCCGATTTGATCGATGACTTGTGCGTCTGCTACCGATTCCTCCCCCAGGCGGATAAGGGGC
>Ga0208641_1000338_pt1 | contig 30236 bp, 18 predicted proteins | sample ETN02SmetaG_2_FD_185789 | JGI IMG/M metagenome (GOLD analysis project Ga0208641, IMG submission 185789) | Marine microbial and viral communities from oxygen minimum zone, Eastern Pacific Ocean - ETNP2014F10-02SV253 (SPAdes) (version 2) | ecosystem: Environmental > Aquatic > Marine > Oceanic ... | reverse complement strand
CGTCGCAGATCCCGTCGGCGTCCGAGTCGAGGGGGACGCTGGTGTTGTCATTGGGGTCCGTGCCGCAGGCTACCTCGTCCTCGTCGTAATACCCGTCACCGTCGGAATCGAGGGTGAACAGCCAGACCGTGAAATTGTAGTATCCCTCTCCATTGAAAGTAACAACCTCGAGGGTGACTATGGTATCCCCGACTTGGGAGCCATTGGAATTTGTTGATTGTTGACCAAATGAATTTGTTGACCAACCAATATACTGACCAGTAGTTGAATTGATTAATATTATCCAGCTAAGAACATCATTCACATTGGAAGTTAAATTGACGGCAACTCCATAGCCTGAAGGAACATAAAACTCGTAGTAGTCTTCTTGATCGTAGGGGTCTGAATGCCATCCATTGAATTCAGTGCCACCAGTCCCATTAGTACCGCTTACAGTAATCGGTATTCGGGTCGGGCTAGAGTAGTTGTTAGAGGCGTCGCCTCCGGTTCCTCCATCATTCTGATTATACACAGGTGCTGATGAGATGTTTTGGAACCACAAGGTCAGGTTGTAGTTATCTTCTCCAGATGCAGCACGAATAGATATCGTAATAGTGGTGTTACCAATGGTGTAGTTGCTGCTATTGGCATAAACTGGATTGTTATTATTCCCAGAGGCAAGAGAGTTGCCATTTTGATCGAATAATTCGATTCTTAGGTCTGCGCTACTATTGTTCCAAGACAGCTGTGCGGTAACTGAATGATAAGCTGGAATGGCGATACTGTACCAGTCATATTCGTCTGTATATTCATGGACAGACCCTTGGTATGTCGCATCAATTGAGTTGAGAGCAGTAGCATTGGATTGTGAATTAGAGGCATCAGCACCGGTGTTGGCATCGTTGTGTTGTCCTGAGTTGTTTCCACCACCTGAATTGTTCCCTCCACCTGAATTGTTCCCTCCACTAGAGTTGTTCCCCCCAGTTGAAGATACAGAGAATATCCAAATCTGCAGAGTATACTGCCCGTAATTCGAGAACTTTTGTACTCTCACAAAGAGTGTGATTCCAGCTCCACTTGCATTTGTCCCATTCGTGGTGACACTATCGTATGTTGTTGAATTCGATGAACCACCGTTGTAACTAGAATCAAGCGTGCTATTGCTGGAATCGTAGAGTATGAGATCGAAGTCAGTAGCTACTGGTGAAGTCAGTCCGACAGCAATGCCTGTGCCACTGGTCATGTTGATACCATAGTAGTCATTTGAATCGTTATTTGATAAATTGCCGTAGTAGGTACCGTTGGTAGCAGGTAGCCATGCTGCGCTGGAAATTCCACCACCTGCATCGCCACCAGTTCCTGCGTCGTTGGCGAGCACGGGGGATGCAAGGGCCCCTATGACGAGGATTGCGGTGATGATTCGTGCTCTGGCCGCGGCCCTCATGATGCGACCCCCGCGAGCGTGCACCTTCAAGGTTGGTGAAAAAGGGTGTAGAAAATGCACCGCGTGCGAGGCGTGTGATTAGTAATCGTAGAAACCGGCCCCGGATTTGCGTCCGAGCCTGCCCTCCTCCACCATCTCCACCAATAGGGGGGCCGGGCCGTACTTGTCGTCCCCAAGACCCTCGTGCAAAACGCCCATGATGTGCAAAACCGTGTCCAGGCCTATGAGGTCGGCGAGGGCAAGAGGGCCAATCGGGTGGTTCATTCCCAGCTTCATGATGCCGTCGATGGCCTCGGGCTCGGCGACCCCCTCCTGGAGAGTCAGGATGGCCTCGTTGATCATCGGGCACAGGATCCGGTTGCTGACGAAGCCCGGGGAGTCCATGCACGCCAGAGGGGTCTTTCCCATACGCTCCGAGGCGGAGACCACCTCTCTGGTGACCTCCGGCGAGGTCTCGCTGCCGTTGATGATCTCAACCAGCCTCATGACCGGGACGGGATTCATGAAGTGCATCCCGATGACCCTATCTGGCCTGCCGGTGTGGCTGGCGATCTCGTTGATGGAGATGCTCGAGGTGTTGCTTGCGAGTATCGCATCGGGCTTGCATATCGCGTCCAGATCGGCGAAGGTGGAGAATTTCAGGTCGGGGATCTCCGGTATCGCCTCTACGACGAGGTCGCAATCGGACAGATTGCCCAGACCCACGGCCGTCTCAATGAGCCCGAGGGCATCTTCGGCCTCCTCGCCAGAGATCCTCTCCTTGGCGGCCATCCTGTCGAGCGAGCCGCGGATGGCAGCCATCCCCCTGTCGAGGAAGTCCTGCTCGATGTCGACCATGGTGACTCCGAGGCCACAGCAAGCGGACACCTGGGCGATGCCGTTGCCCATCTGCCCCGATCCCACCACTCCGATGGACTCGATTGCCATGTTCCCCCCGGCGCAGAATCGGACATGAGGTTTGGCATGGCAGGCAGGTCAACCCACCCGCCCGCGGGATTTCTCCCGCAGCAGTGCTGATGCAGGCAGGGCGATTGCTGCGAGCGCAAGCACGACGCCCAGGGACAGCCACCCGAGCATGGGCCCAGCACCCCTTGCATCGTCTATGGCCCATTCCGACCAATCCTGCTTCAGGACCTCGATGGAGTGGGTCTGCTCGTTCCGCGCCGCATCGAGGCTGCTCGCCTCGATGGCATGCGATCCGGGAGCCTGGGGGACGCCTATGGGAGATGTGAAGTTCCCCGTTGGGGGGCATACTAACTCGGCTGAGTCCGATGCGCTCCAGATCCTTACTAGCAGCCCGGGCTCGCAAGAACCCGATATTTGCCTCTCCGCTGAGAGCGGCGCGTTGCGGTAGCGGTCCTCTTTGAACTCGAGCACGGGGGGGGTTGAGTCCCGTTCCAACGAGATCGTGTAGGTGTCGGTCCCGTCTAGCGCATCGACCTGGATTACGAACTCGTTCTGCCCCTCGATCAGATCCAGCACCAGAGTCACGGTGCCGCTGCCGGGACCAACTAGGTGAGTCTCTTCGGAGCCAGTCCGCGACCAGTGGATGGGCTGGGACTCGTGCCTCAGAATCACGACCTCGATGCTGTCGAGGGCGACGAGTTGCCCGTTGCCATCCGCGAGCGCGGTGTCGTACGTGATCTCCGGCAGCTCGAAGGTCCTGCATTCAGAGAAGCGGTTGTCATTGGCCTGTGGCTCGGTGAGGTCAACGGCCCTCAGGCAGATCGTGTGATCGCCCGTCCTGTTCAGGTCGAATGGCAGGTAGCCATCGGACCCGCTCTGCTCCGAAAGCGGAAGCCCGTTCAGGGAGATGCTGACACCGACGTCCTCGGGAGAGTCCCATGAGAGGTTCTGCCTGTGGTCACCGAGAATCACATCCAGAGTGGGGTCGAGGGACCAGGCAATCGCTGGCAGCGTGCGGTCCAGCACTAGGGGCCAACTCTCCTCATGCGTGTTGTTGGCCCAGTCGGTGAGTCGCAGCCTCATGATGTGGTTGCCGTCTTCCAGATCAGTTACTAGGCCAAGGGGGATCGATTCGACGAAGGTGCTCGGATAATCCCCCACGCCGTCAACGGGGAAGCCAGTGGAGGCATTGAGCACGACAGGCTGGTTGGGCGTGGGCATGCACTCGGTGGAGGAGCTCCCGGTGAGCACGCTAGTGAATTCGAGGCACCACTCACTGATATCCGCAGGAATCTCGATGAGGGCATGGCCGCCTGAGAGATTCATCGGGTGGTGCAGGTCGGCCGGGGCGTAAGCGTAGCCAGCTTGGTCGAGTATCGAGATGATCTCGACTTCTGAGGGGGAGAACGGGTCATACACGACTTGGAAGGACTTGGATGCGGAGTTGCCTGCAGGATCACTGGCAGAAACGGAGAAGACATTCGACCCCCCGTTGTGGTAGAATGCCGGAACGCCCTGCGAGCCCTCGGAGTACCCGGCTTGGGAGGGCTCCAGCTGCAGCAGATGCTGGGCGAAGCCGCTCTCGTTGACATCGATGGTCGTACCGCCTACAGACAGGGTCGTCCCGGGCTCGGTCTGGATTCCGATGGCCACCTCCTGCGAGGTCGTAATCCAAGGTACGCCCGTCACCAGCAGGGGGGGTGCGGTGGCATCGTAGGCCACGGATAGGAAGGCCTCAGCCGAGCGCCCGGACGCATCCGTGACGTTGGCGTGGTAGTCGAACCACTGCTCGGAGGTGGGCAGCGATGTGTTGACCCAGACTTCTCGGAATAGGTCTGGCGCGATATTGTCCTCGAGGCCGTTCCACCTCCAAGTGAGGTTGTGGTGCCGCCCCTCGGCATCGACCCCCCAAGCGGATTCGGCGGGAATTCTCGTGGGGCCGGAAGGGGAGTTAGTGAGGGAACATTGGAGGTCCGAGAGGTAGAAGCCGATGCCGATGTCGCGAGCGTGCAGCCGAATGGGCAGTGAAGAGTTGGTTTGGGTCATGTTCTGTGGGATTGTGAACGAGATCTCGGGATCCGTCTCGATGAGCTCGTACTCGTAGGGAAGCCTGATGCGGGCACCGCCCTCGAGCTCGATGTCAACGAAACCGAGCCACGTGCCCTCTCGGGGGGGCCTGTCGAAGGAGAGGTTCAGCTCCAGCGCGCCCGCGGGGAGGCGCCCGTCCAGGGTCGGGGAGCCGCTCGGCCACATGCTGCTTATCTGGGACGCATTGAGTTGGTTGTGGCCGGTGACGTTCAGCGCTGTGCCCGAAACGACGTCGATGTCAATCCAGAATCCCGTCGACTCGTCGTCGACGGACCAGCCGTGGACGGCTATGCCGTACAGGCCGTCCTCCGGGTCCGTGATGCTGACCGACTCCGATGAGGTGCTGCTCAATGACCTCCGAGACTCCTCCCCCGCAGAGAAGTTCCCATCTCCATCCGCATCGTGGAACAAGTAGAGGTCGAGGTCGGCAGCGTGGTAGGCATCCATCGAGACGCTGATCTCGGAGGCATCCTCCAGAGAGAGGTTGTGCCACCACGAGGCTGTCATCTTGTCGCCCGAGTCGTCTTGGTATGCGGTCTGGTTTTCGAGGCGTATTGGTTGCGACCATCCATTGGCCTCTATCGATCTGACGGAAAGCGGGATTGTGGAGACGATTCGGGCTGTGTCGTTACCGCCCCCCTCGGACCAGTCAGTCACAGTGCGCTGAAAGCCCGAGGCCTCGGCTGCGAGGTAGCCGACGGTGATGTTGAGCGGATTGTCGTTGGTCTGCACGCCGTGGAGGGCGGTGTGAAGCACCATCTGGTGCGTGCCAGGCGTCGGCGGGACCACGAAGGTCTCCCTCGAGGTACCTGTGTAGGTCCCCCAGTTATGCTGCCCACTGGTGGCGTGGTTGTTCACTGATCGCCCCTCGATGTGGAAGGTGGAGGATCCGTAGGCATCGGGCGCGTCCTCAGCATAGCCATGAGGTGACTCGGTCAGCCACAGCACGTCGATGTCAGTGTAAGGATTGTCGTTCCAGTCGACATCGAGGACGATCGACCCGCCGCCCCCCAACTCTTCAGGCCACTCTACGGTCAGGAAGCGCCAGTCACCGCTCTCTGCCCTCCATGACCAACGCATGGCCCCGCTGATCCAGGACTCGGTGTACAGGGTCTGGTTGGAGGTGTTGCCGTCCAGGGGTTCGGGGAGCAGGGTGAAGGGTCCCTGCCAGGGTACGTTGGTCACCACGGGCAGTGTCCAGCTTCGAGACAGCCCCCCGGTGGGCTGGCCTTGACCGTCTACTGGGTTTGACTCGATGAGGATTCCATGCTGGCGCAGACCCGGGGGGGCGCCCTCGGGCACGGACACGGCCATCTCGACGGTCGTCGTGCTATGGGCCGCAGCCTGCACGGTGGCAGGGACGGAGACCCAGTCGTCCTCAACTGAGCCGAAGGCGGTCCAATCAACCTCGATTCTTACCGGGTCGGTCCCAGAGAGTTGGCCGTCGTACCTCCACACGCCCAGCATCAGGCCGTCCCTGGCGTCCTCGAAGGGCAAGCCGACCCTGACCTCGGCCTGAGGCCCGTTGCTCCACCAGTACGTTACCTCCTCCATCTCGCCGGACTCGTTCCACTCCCCGTCGTCCACCATGCCGTCGCCGTCGGAGTCGTTGTGGAATACGCCGTCGCCGTCGTAATCCGTCCAACGGTACACCTGCAGGTATACGCGTTCCTTGGAGGAGCGTTCCTTGTATGGGTCGAAGGCTGCGTAGTCGATGGTAGCCCTAGCACGAATCTGAACGGTTCCCGGGGGGAGCTGGTGGGACGGGTCGCTGGGAATGTGCAGCGGTATGAGTAGGTCGGGGCGATCGTCCTGATGCCCGTCCCATGTGTCATTCTCACCACCGCTGCTACCGTTGCCTGTGCTATTCCAGACGAGGACGGTGTGCTCCAGCGGGGCGAAGGCCGTAGGAGCGAGGCTCAGCAGGAGGTCAGAGTCACCGGGGTTGTCGAAGGAGAGCTCGACAGTCTGTGACTCACCGGGGCGCAGTGAATTGAGATTGGCGTCTCGGTGCTGGCCCTGGAACGTGCCCGAGTTCCACTGAGCGGGGCTGAGCGACCACGTTCCGTTTTCCCCCTCCAAGGTGGCTACCGAGCGGGAGGCGTTCATCCAGCCCCCACCCTGCACGAAGGGCTCGTAGCCCCTGTCGTCGGAAGTAGAGAGCACGAAGTCCCTGAGCTCCTGCGAGCCGGGAGTCTGGTTCAGATTCTCGAGCCATGCCTCCTCGATCAGTGCGAGCAGTCCAGCGACCACGGGCGTGGCCAGGCTAGTCCCCCCCCAAGTGGTCCACGACTCGTTGGCACCACTATGGTCGTTGAGAGGGAGGTCCCCCGTCGCAGACCAGCCGACTGAGACGATATCAGGGTCCATCCTGCCGACCACATTCGGCCCTCGGTTCGACCACGGTGCGCTCTGCCCCCATGAGTCGGAGGACCTGCTGCTGAAGGCGCCGACAGAGAAAACGCCGTGGGCGGCTCCCGGGACTTTCGTGGTGCCGAAGCCGTGTCCGCCGTTGCCGATGGCGACAGCGTACGAGGCGTTCGGGTTGTACGCCCTAGTCAGCCAGTCGAGATAGAGGGAGTAGCCATCAGCACCGGAGTCATCCACCGAGGAGTAGCCGAACGAGAACGAGCCGATGTGAGGCTGGTCCGGGGTGCTGGGATCGCCATCATAGCCCTCGGCTATGAAGCGCCATGCATCGAGGGCGTGACCCCCCGAGTAGTGGTTGCCGATGGAGGAGATGGTGGCGTTCGGTGCCATTCCCAGAACGCGTCCGCCGTCGATCTCGCCCTGTGCGGCGACTGCGCTGGCGCACAGCGTTCCGTGATTGCCGGAGTCGAGCATGAACAGGGTCAGGTTACCAGAACCGGGAATCCGGTCGTTGTAGCCGTGACGGGCAGCGTAGGTCGAGCCGTAGGGGGCGCCGTGGGTGCCGTCGGCCACCCAGTAGACGAGTCCAGCCGAGATGTCCCACAGGCCATCGTCGTCCAAGTCCCTTCCCGAGGTCTCCTCGCCCGGCCTCATCGGCGTCTCGTTGCCGAACCATCCATCCCTGTCGATATCAGGCCACACCGTCTCGTAGAGGCCCAGTTTTCGGTCATCGACGATCAGGATGGGGACGTCCCCGCCTGCCTTGTCCCGCAGCTTCCAATCGGGATGCTCCCCCAGGTGGTAGGTACCCGAGAGCGATGCGTTGACTCCCGTGATGTTGTATCCGCTGGAGTCGAGGACCCCATCGCTGTCGTTGTCGAAGTCAGTTGCCGAGGTGTTGGCGTACCAAGTGTCTGCCTGGGGGTATGCCTCGCCGTCGATCAGCCAGTGGTACATGCTGTTGTGGTCGAGCATCAGGGGCCACCCCAAGTACGAGGAGCCCTGATACTCGACCCTGGCCTGTGTGCCGTTGAGGTCGGGGTGTCCGAAGTCGACTCCGGTGTCAGCTACTGCGACAACGAGGCCATCGCCCGTGTAGCCCCTTTCCCAAGCATCCGTGGCACCATGGATCTGCCCGGTCCTGACCGAAGTGGGCTCGTGCCCGGGCGGGGATTCCATAGGGGTGATACCGTACGGTTCGGGAGAGCGTTGGGCGTCGATAATAGCGATTACCCCGGGGACGCCTGTGAGCTTGTGCAAGAGATCGGCATCCAACCACAGGGTCCTGTGATCGATGCCGCTTAGCGGGCTGCCAAGTCCCACCATGACCTCGCCGGCTTTGGCCGAGGCCTGCTTCTCGATGGCGCCGTGCCTGTACTGCCAGACGCCGAGGTCGTCGAGCGATCTCGTGATTACCGTCACGCGTACCTCGGGCTGCCCGGACGCGATTCTTTCCAGGACCCCCTGGTCCACCCAAGGGGGCCCGGTGAGTTGGCCCTGGGGGATCGGCACTTGGGGCGTCTCGGTGGGGGACGCTGGTTGGACCGGGTTCTCGTTGGTCGCAGCGGAGGATAGCGAAGAGGTTAGCAGGAGCAGTAGGACGACAGCGGTAATCCTGCCTCGCATGCCCTGAGGGCTTGACCCATCGGCTTGATATTGACGGCTCCGAGTCCCGTCAATTACAAAGAGTCGGCACAGTAGGGGTCGCGCGGAGTCCCGTAGTGTAGTGGTCCATCATCTCGGGTTTTGGTCCCGGGGACCCTGGTTCGAATCCGGGCGGGACTACCACTATTCCCCAATGGCAGTCGGGTTTCGCGACAGGTCCTTGGTGATGTTCTTCTGGTGGCTCTCGAGCGTGCCACCGCCAATCTCGAGCAGTTTGGCATCGCGCCACATGCGCTCGACCACGTACTCGCCGACATAGCCGTATCCGCCCATCACCTGGATGGCACGGTCAGCGATGTTCTTGGCCGCGGTGGTCGCGAACAGCTTGACTCCGTCCGAATCCAGCCTGTGCCCCGCCTCTGAGAGTTCGATCTGCCTCGCAGTGTCGTAGACGTACGCCCTCATGGCACGGTACTCCGCCCAGGACTCGCCAATGTGGCGCTGAATCTGGCCGAAGTCCCTGATCTGCTTGCCGAACGCCTCCCTCTCGCTGGCGTAGGCGTTCATGGCGGTGAGGCAGCGTCGGGCTATCCCGACGCTCATGGCCGCTAGGCCGAGTCGTTCGTGCTCGAGATTCCTCATCAAGTGGATCATCGACTCCCCTGGCTCGCCGACTACGTTCTCGGGGGGCACCACGCAGTCCTCGAACAGCAGCTCGGAGGTCGTGCTTGCGCGCACTCCTAGCTTGTCGTGTATCTTCTGTCCAGCCGAGTAACCCGGCATGCCCCTCTCGACAAGGAAGGTCGTCAGCTCCGCACGCCCCCTCTCGTCGGTTCCCGTGCGTGCGTACAGCCACGCCACGTCGGCAGGCGTGCCGTCATCGTCCAGCGCGCCATTAGTAATCCACATCTTGCGTCCGTTGACCACCCATGTGCCATCGTCGCGGGGGGTCGCCGTCGTCTGCATTCCAAGGACGTCGGTGCCGTGATCGGCCTCGCTCATTCCCAGGCAGCCGACCCACTCGCCGCTGCACACCTTGGGCAAAATCCTTGCCTTCTGCTCGTCGCTGCCGCTGTGAGCGAGGTTATTGACGAATAGCTGGTCGTGAGCGAGGAAGGCTAGGCAGAAGCCGGGGTCGGAGTAGGAGAGCTCCTCATTGACGATGACGACCGAGGTGGCGTCCATTCCCGCCCCACCATACTCGGCTGGGGCGGTCAGACCGAGCAGCCCCATCCCACCCAGTTTTCGGAACAGTGGTAGGTTGAAACGCTCGTCACGGTCGTGCTCGAGGGCCTGGGGCTCGACCTCTTCACGGACGAAGTCCCTGACCATCTGGCGTAGCATGGCGTGCTCGTCGGTCGGGTTCGCGATGTCCAGGTCACGCCAGCCCTCGCCCATGACCCCTCTGAAGGAGACCGTCGTATGAGCCATTCGTCAACGACCGTCTGGTGCTCAAGAGTAATGCCGGGGTGTCGTGCTCGTTCAGGGCTATGGCGTGACTCGCCTGCTGTCGCGGGGGAAGGGGATTACCTCGCGTATGTGATCAGCGGCGGTCAGCCACGCGCAGACGCGGTCGACCCCCATCCCGAAGCCGCTGTGGGGCACGCCCCCGTAACGACGGACGTCGATGTAGAACTCGTAGGGCTCGCGGGGAGTCCCCTCCTCGTCTATTCTCTCTAGAATCTCACTCTCCGACCAGGTGCGCTCGCCACCGCCGATGATCTCGCCGTAGCCCTCGGGAGCGAGCAGGTCGTGGCAGAGCACGTACTTCGGGTCGTCGGGGTCCGGACGGTGGTAGAACGGCTTGGAGGCGCGGGGGTAGTGAGTGACGAAGTGGGGGACGTCGAAATCGGCAGTGAGAGCCTTCTCCTTCGAGTAGTCGAGATCCTGCCCCCACTCAATCTCGACCCCCATGCCCTGCAAGGTCTCGACGGCCTCGTCGTACCTCATCCGGGGGTACGTGCTGTCGGCGTAGCGCGAGATGAGGTCGAGGTCTCGGCCGAGATCGGCGAGATCGTCCTCGCACTCCTCCAGCAGGGTCTTGGAGATATGTCGGACCACACCTTCGCCATGCCCCATTACCTCGTCGTTGGAAGCCCATGCGACCTCCATCTCCGCATGCCAGAACTCGGTGAGGTGCCGGCGCGTACGGGACTTCTCGGCTCGGAACGACGGGGCCATAGTGTACAATCTCTCAAGGGCGGGCATCGCAGCCTCGGCATAGAGCTGCCATGACTGGGTCAGGTAGGCCTTGCGACCGAAGTAAGGCACCTCGAACAGGGTGCTGCCCCCCTCCACGGCACCGGCAACGAAGTTGGGCGCCTGGTACTCGATGAAGTCGCGCTCGCGGAAGTAGGAGTGGATGGCGCCGAAGACCGTGGAGCGAAGTTTGAGCATTGTCGTCATCCGGCCGGTACGCAGGTACAGGTGGCGGTTGTCGAGGAGGAACTCCGTCTCACCCCCGTCAGCTTCCTCCATAGCGGACTCGGTAATCGGGAAGGGGCGGTCGGGGTTGACGGGCCCGATGACCTCGCCCGAGGAAGCGAGGACCTCATGGCCGTGCTCGCGGTCGGTCGCCTCGACAGTGCCCCGGACGACGATGCTGGACTCGGTTAGGGCGCCTTTCATCTCCTCGAAGGCAGCATCGCCGACCTCGTCCCGCTTGATTACGCACTGGACGGATCCAGTGGAGTCCCGCAAGACGATGAACCATATCTTGTTGGATCCCCGGGACCTGTGAACCCAGCCCTTCAACTCTATCTCAGAACCATCGTGGGCACCGGCTCTGACATCCCCAATCCAAGTCGTCTTCGCCATGCGAACCTCGCTCCTCCCCGGTCGCTACCTCCATTTCAATGTCAGTGCATGAGCGCCAGCAAGACGATGATTGGACGGCGGGTCTGACGGGATTCGAACCCGCGGCCGACGGGTTAAGAGCCCGTCGCTCTACCTGACTAAGCTACAGACCCGGCGCTGGGGCCTGACGCCGCCCTATAACGGCGACGGGGGCTCAGCCCAGCCGCCCGCCGGGCTTGACAAGGGTGCTGACCTCGTCTTGCGAGGCCATGACGACGGCGTCACATATGCCGACGAAGAGCCCGGCCTCCACCACGCCGTCTATCGCACGGATTCGGGACTCCAGATCGAGTGGGTTCGAGATTGTAGGGCCGAAGGAGCAATCGAGGATGTAGCCCCGGTTGTCTGTGACGAAGGGCTCATCCTCTCCGCCCCTCAAAGCCACAGGTCCTGGGCATAGGTCCGAGATTCCATCCCTCACGCTATCCCATGCCATCCCGTCGACCTCCACGGGCAGGGGGAATGCGCCTAGGGTGCTGACCTGCTTGCTATCATCGGCGACAACCACCATTGCCTCGGAGGCCAGCGCTACGATCTTCTCGCGCGTCAGAGCGCCACCACCACCCTTGATGAGGTCGAAGTTTTGGTCGAACTCGTCGGCCCCGTCGATTGTCAGATCGAGGCTGCCCGCATCCCGTATCTCGAGCAGCGGGATCCCGAGCATCTCGGCGAGCTGTCTCGTGTCCTCGCTGGTCGGCACTCCTGCAACCTCGATACCCTCTTGCTCGATCATCCTCGCTATCTCGATGATCGAGTACCTGACCGTGGATCCCGTCCCCAGCCCGAGTGCCATGCCATCGGTGATGAACTGGCAGGCTGCGATGCCGGCCTGCTCCTTGAGTGACTCAGTGCCCGTCACGCCCCGGGGGCCCGTTGGACGTGCATGATGGTTGCCCCGGTGTCCGGCAGGCGAGGCCGGTGGGTTCATGCGGGGGCGGCACGCCCGCTGTCCGAGGGAGCAGGAGGGTCGCTGACAGTGTTCGACACTGAGGAAAGTCCCCTCTCCGCGATGCAGGCGTCCCGTCACAAGGCGGGGGTCCGGGAGGGCCGGCTCTGCAGCAGAAACGAACCATGCCAGGCGTACGATGAACCCGAGAGGGGGAGGTTTCCTGAGCATGGCTGGAACGGGCAACCACGCCGGAGCAAGTCCAAGCAGGTCCGTATGGCATCGACAGGACCGGGTAGGATGCATAGTTGAATGCGACCAGCCGCAAGGTGAACAGAAAGGGGCTTACTCCCTGCACCCTCGCCAACATCTGCCTAGTCGGTGAGAACCGCGTCGAGCACCGGGCCCGGCGCGAGGGTACCGCTCTCCTCGAAGTCGAGCCACGTTCCCTCGCCCTTCAGCCTCGAGCCGAGCTCGTGATAGGCTACGATCATGGTGGGCAGCAGGATCGAGCTGGTCAGCAGAGCCAACACGAGCAGCAGCATCATCAGCACGAAGAAGTTCTGCAGGCCGGGAACTGAAACGAAGAGCCCTGCTGCGAGCCCTGCGCACGTCGTCGAGGTCGTCTCAAAGATAGTGTGCCCAGTTCGCGATACCGACTTGGCGATTCCTGCAGGGGTCTCGCCCTCGTCCTTGATGCGGTCGATTATGTGGATCGAGTCGTCAACCCCGATGCCGAAGACGATAGTCCCGATCATGGCGGTGAACACGTTGACGTTTACCGAACCGCCACGCATCAGAAGCGGCTGCCAGAGCACAACCACACCGACTGCGGTCATCGTGAAGATGGCCAGCCGGGGTGAGCGGAATAGGACGGCCATCGTCAGCAGCAGGATGGCCATAGTGGCAATAGTCGTCTCGGACTGCGCGTCGTGAATCCCCTTGTTGATGTCGAGCGAGACTGGTAGGCCCCCGGTCAGCAAGGAGTTCGAGACCCCGTCGATGCCCAAGGCAGGGCAGTCAAGCGCGCTTGCGCATCCATTTCCATCGAGATGGTCATCGATGGCATCCCGGAGGCTGCCCGCTGTTGCGAGGTTGATGTAGGGTTGGTTGACGTAGACCAGGGTCTTGGTCTCGCCCTGGCCCTGGTCCGCGTTCATCAGCATGGAGCGGACTTCCGGGCTCAGCGTGTCGAAGGCGATGTTGACCATGTCCTCGCGACTGCTCGCAGCATAGGGCCAGCAGTCCGGGCGGAAGGGGCTGGAAGACTCGTCCCAGCACTCGTCGTGTATCAGTTCCCACAGGCTGCGGTCGTAAATCTCGAGGCCCTCGACCTCCAAGTCGACGTGAACAGACTTCAGGATGTCCACTAGGCTGATTGTCGTCGTGTTAGCAACATTGTCTATCTTCATCACTTGCATGTGGTCAATGGCGTCCAGTATTGGGAGATCGCGGATTGGGGCGGTATCGTTCTGCGGCCCCCTTTCTGTGGCATCCACGATGAACATGTTCGTCTGACCTCCCTCGAAGACTATGCTGTACTCCCTGAGGGCCTCGTAAGACTCGAGTCCCGGAGGGACCTCGTCCGATGCCCCTGTGATTTCCTTGCCCAGCTCGTCATTGTAGATCCAGACCCCACCGAGGGTCACGCCCAACGAAAACAGTATGACGAGCAGTGTGGCCTTTAGAGGCACTCGTCCTATGGATTCCCAGAGGCCGTCCATCAAGGAGAGTGTGAGGGTTAGTGAAAGTGTGATTCCGAGGATGATGGCCCCCCCTATGGTGAGCGGGGTGAGCCAGTACAGGATTCCGGAGGACACCCCGGTAGATAGGACGGCAAACAGCATCCCGTTGATCCCCATGACCGTGTATTCGCCTCTTGCGGTAGTCACAGCGACCGAGGATGACACCGAGACAGGGCGTCCCAATGCCGGATTCATGGCTCGGGCTGCTTGACGATCCCGCCTCCTGCTCTCTATGTTCCCGGTCTTGAACAGAGAGGTCGCTTCGCCCCTGCGGTACTTGAGCAACTCAATCAGGGCGGGAACCATCAGCATCGAGAGCGCGAAGGTGCAGGCAATGCCTAGCAGGAGGGTGATGCCCACGGTCCTCATCGGTTGAATGGGAACCAGCTCGGGCCAGGTGAGGACACTGAACCCGATTATCGTGGTCAGAGCGGAGAGGAAGATCGCGTTGCCGGTGGTCATCGCGGCCATCACCGTGGCCTTGAGGCTGATCTCGGGGTCGAAGGGGTCCAACTCTTCGATTTCGACACCGTCCCTGTTGGCAACCCACTCCTCCTCCCTGCGCCTATCCAGCAGCTCAGTGCGGTTCTCCTCGATTCGGTTGGTCAGGTGCAGGGCGTAGTCGACGCCGAGGCCGACGAGGATTGGCCCCGCCGAGATGATCATCGGCGTTAGCATGATGTCGAGGATCACGGTGGTGCCGAAGGTGATGGCGAGGCTCATCACGATCGGAAGCCCGCAAATGACGATGACCTTGGCGTTCCTGTGAAGGATCATCATCGTCAGGGCCACAAGGAGGAGGCTCATCGGCAGCATGGTGTTCACCAGCTCGAGATAGATTGCATCGGAGACGTCGTGCAGCACGGGGGTCAGGCCAGTGACGGTTACCGCCTGCCTCTGCGGGATGACGTCGAGGCGTCCCTTGTCCATGGTGGAGACGGGGTTCTGATAGGTTCTGCCACAGATTTCGCACTCGCTAGCGCTGGCGTTGTCTAGGAGGCTCTTGGCGTGGGCGACGAAGGCCTTGTGATCCCGGATGACTCCCAAGGGGTTCTCGTCGGAGATGCCCTTGGGATCGTTGCGAGGAGTGATGTCCGTGTTGGTCATGTCAAAGGCGATTCCCATGATGACGACGCCCGTGTCCCAAGTCCCGTCACCGTTGGTGTCCCTTACGAAGCTCGACATCAGCTCGCCAGCGTTCTCGACGTACTGGTCGATCCTCTCTTGGGCACCGTCACCCTGGGGGATGGAGTAGCCGACGTAGGGGTTGAGGGATGCCATGGCACAATCGCCGTCGCTGATGGGCATCCCGTGCTTCTCGACGGCGCAACTGAACCTGTGGTTGGTGGAGTTGGCCTCCTTGACAATCTGTGCGGGAGAGAGAACCCAGATCACACCGTCGCACCCGTCACCTGTCTTGTCGCACGCTAAGGAGCCGCGGTCCTCCTTGTTGTAGTCCAGCCCGGACTTGAGTCCCCCCTTGCCCACGTTGTTGTCATCACCCTCAATCCACGACATCTGGGAGAGGACGTCCACATCCGTGATGTTCTCGTTCCCCTTCTCGCCTCCCGTCGCGGCGTTATCGGTCTGGATGTACAGGATCACGATGTCCGTTGCCCACTGCTCCCTGACCTCATTGAGCAGAACGGTCGAATTCGCCCCATCGGGGAGGTATACCTCCACATCGCCATTGATCTGGTGCTCAAAGTCCATGGCGTCCCGTCCAATCAGCGCTGTCAGTAGCAGAAGCAGTGCGACCACTGCTCCGGGACTGCGCTGGATGCCGCTATAGGTAAGCTCAGCAGCTCTTTGGGCGACTGCGTGGATACCGTCTGAGACATCGTCAGAGAGTTGCCCGGCCGTATCGAGGGCTCCGCCGAGGAAGCCCCCGTAAACGGCCTGCCTAGCACGCAACATGGCATTCCTGGCTGGCTGCAAACTCTCGAAGAACCACTTCCAGAAGCGGGCCTCGTCATCCAACTCATCCTCCCTCAATGGACCTGTCACGCCGATGGCCCCCTGTGGGGGCCACATGAAGCGTTCGCTAGACGGGCAGTCGAGGGAGCGGTTACTTCGCAATCACGCGTCCGGGAACGGGCTCACTTTCGTGAGTGATCATCGATCGCGTCCCGATGCCCTCAAGACTGCCTCGCCATTCGTGCGGTCATGGAATTGGTCACAGGGGGGGCGGGGTTCATCGGCTCGCACCTCGTAGACGCGCTGGTCGGAAGAGGCCGGTGCGTGAGGGTGTTTGACAACTTCAGCAGCGGGCGCGAGGACTTCCTCTCCCACCATGAGGGAAGCGGCATGGTCGAGGTGGTCAGGGGCGATCTGCTTGACCCGGAGTCGGTGAAGGAATCGATGGATGGCATTGAGACCGTTCACCACATGGCCGCCAACCCCGACATAAGGCTGGGTACCGAGGTCACGGACACGGACCTCAGGCAGGGTACCGTGGCGACGTACAACGTGCTCGAGGCCATGAGAGTCAACGGCGTCTCAAAGATCTCGTTCTCCTCCTCCTCCGCTGTCTACGGTGAGGCCGATCTGATGCCGACCCCGGAGGACTACGGGCCAATTATGCCAATCTCCCTCTACGGCGCCTCGAAGATCGCTAGCGAGGCCCTCATCACCGCATGGGTCGGGACCTTCGGCGCTCAGGGGTACATTCACCGGTTCGCCAACATCGTCGGCCCGCGCGGGACGCACGGTGTGATCTTCGACTTCATCCACAAGCTCAAGAGGGACCCGGCAAGGCTCGAAGTACTTGGTGACGGCTTCCAAGAGAAGTCGTATATGTCCGCTCAGGATTGTGTCCGCTCCATGCTTCATGTGATGGACTGCAACGATGACGATGCCAATCTCTACAACCTTGGCACCGGTGATACTTGCTCGGTCTCGAGGATCGCCGAAATCGTGGTCGAGGAGAGTGGGCTGGACGGCGTCTCCATTGAGTACACCGGCGGGAAGAGGGGCTGGGCAGGGGATGTGCCGAAGACATACCTGGACGTGAGCAAACTGCTCGCCACTGGATTCGAGCCCACTACGATGTCGGAGCAGGCCATCAGGGACACGGCTCGCGACCTCATCGACGAAATCGGGCTGTGATGTCTAGGGTCGAGGAAGCATGAGCAAGCGCTGGCACCAAGAGAAAGGCCGGGATCCGTGGGGGCGTCAGGCTCGCTCGAAGGGCTATCGGGCGAGGTCCGCGTACAAGCTCAAGCAGATTCAGGAGAGGTTCGGGATACTGAGGCCCGGGGACGCGGTCCTCGACATCGGTTGCCACCCAGGGGGCTGGACCCAAGTGCTTGTGGAGGAGGTCGGTGATGACGGGCTCGTCGTCGGTGTCGACCTGCTCGCCACCTCCGCTGTCGAGGGGGCTGAGATCATCATCGGCGACATCACCGAGCCGGCAACGATCGAGCGCATCACCGAGATCGTGGGCGATCGTAATCTCAACGCTGTTGTAAGCGACATCTCCCCGAGGCTCACCGGGCGCTATGACACCGACCAGGCCATCTCGCTCGAGCTCTCGACCACTGCGCTCGATGCCGCGATGGCCCTCCTCTGCCCAGGTGGTGGTTTCGTGACAAAAATCTTCCAAGGGGCGGGGATCGAGGGGCTTGTGGATGCCGCCAAGCTGAGGTTCTCTTCGGTGGGGCGGTTCTCCCCCACGGCAAGCCGGAGCGCGTCCTCGGAGACATACCTGATATGCCTGAACAAACTGCCCAAGCCACGCGGTTCAGCCGTCGGCACCTCCGCCCTTGAGCAAGTCCGCGCGCACCTAGAGTCGATTGGAATAGTCGTAGAGGACAAGGACGAGGGTCAAGAGGGCACAAAGACCGGATTCAGGAAGCTGGACAGACGGGAAGAATAACCACTTCCACATTTGATTAGAATCACTTGATTTACCTAGGAATAGCAGGTGTATTCAGACACACCGGTTAAATTGAAAAAGTCTGATTTTCGACGTTTTACGCAGTTTGCGCACCTTCCTCATTATATAGTCCATGAAACCGAGACGTAGTCACTCGTGTGAGCGGGGAGATGGAAATGATGAATGTAGATATGAATGCAATGAAAGCAGAACTTGGCGGCGCCTTTGTGCTGTCCTGGGCCGTTTTTGCGATGGACCTCAGCACCCTGACGGGTGCTGTTGCCCTAGCAGTGGTCTGGATGGCATTTGGCGGAGCCCACGTACTGCCTGTAGTGACCTGGTGTCACATGCTGAACGACGGAGATGGCGATGTCGACGGTAACTACATGCCTAACGGCATGAGGCTGTTGGCTCAGGCTGTAGGTGCAGTGCTGGCAATAGTGCTAGCTACCGAAGCCGGCGATATCGAGACCGGATGGGCTGCGACTGCCTTTGTGATGCCCAAATTCTGGGGCCTCCTAGGTACGATTGCCGCTGGTGCGGTTTGGTGGCAGGTGCACACCCGATGCGATTCGGCCTGGGCTAGCGCCTTCGGCCTGATGATACTGGGTGGCGCGATGACCCTGACGGGAGCCCACGAAATGGGCGCTTCGTTGGCAAGCTTAGGAGACGGCATCGCCGATGTCCTCCCAGCGTGGATTGTCGACGGCCTGCTAGTCGGAATCGGTGCCCGAATCGGCGCTGAGATCGACAACGCACTCTGAGATCAGGAAGTAAGCTGAATCACAGACATACGCAAGCAGGCTGGGGGGGCGACTCCCCAGTCTGTGCACGACCCTCCGCCTAGGGCGCTCTCGCTAGGTGGAATCACTCGGGGCGGGGTCGTTCACCACGAAACGCCCCTAATTCCCCTTCAATTTCACCAGTGTGGTACCCCGGCCATGCTTTAGAAATCTGGCCTTAATCCCTAATGCCCCCACAATCAACGCTAAAAGGGGGACTTCGCACGCCCAGCAACCAAGAGGGGCCGCAGTGGCACGAAGAGAAGTAGTTTGCGTGTCCTCGGGAAGGCCGTTGGTAGAGGACGAGAGCACTTCCTTCCCCTGCCCAGAGTGCAGCACCCCCATCGGACGCAGCCAGCGCTGCAGAGTGCAGGCTGTCAAGTACATCTGCCCCGAATGCAGGTTCGAAGGACCATGAGGCAATCTGATGGGCGAGGTCGTAATCAAGTACAAAGTCACCCTCGACCAGCCCGAGGAGGATGCTCCCGACTACCAGGCAATCGCCGATCGGATCTCCAGTTTCAAGGAGGTCCAGACAGTCGAAATCAAGCCCCTTGCCTTCGGGATGATGTTCATCGAGGTCCAAGTCGTTCTGGGGGAGGGCGATGGCATCGTCGACGGCTTCGAGGACAGAGTTAGGGAGTCCGACGAGCTCATCGGTCAGATCGAGGCCCTCGAGATGGGGCGCCTCTGATCAGTAGTGATCCAAAGGGGATCTCATGAACTCCCTCATCAGTACCGTTGCATAGGTACCCGGGGGCAGGGTGAATCGCAATCGCAGGCAGGCCCCATCAGGATGCCACCTCTCGCCCTCGCTCGGGCCCGAGGCCCAGCGCTCGAAGAGCGAATCGGAGACTTCGGGGGCCTGCTCCACGCTGATATCCCTGAATGGTACAGAAAGCGCCCTCCTAGTCCCAGAGGTCGTTAGTCGGGGAATTCTGGGCACCGTCCACTTGACATCGGCCAAGTCGGTGTACCCCAGGGCACTCTTCTCGCACTCGCCGGGGCCACCGGTGGCATAGGCAGCCTCCCTCCCGGGTAGGGGACCCGTGACGGCTAGCCTGCCTAGGCCGCAGTTCCTCTTGCAACGCTCCAGATTGGTCTCGCTGACTAAGGCCATCTTTCCCACATCGATGCGCCCGTTTGGCTGGAGTGGTGCGACGAGGTCGCCTACGACGGGCTCGGTGATGGGCAGCCCGGCCTCGAGTCTGGCCGACAGGGAGTGGTTGAAGACAAGCGACTGGATCGAGTGGACCATGAGGAGCTGGAGGGAGTTTGGGAGGGTTCGAAAGGCGCCGAGGTGGTCATCCGGCCTCTCCAGCAGGCGCTCGAGCATCGCTCGCTCGTAGCCAAGCCGGATCGGTGCGATCTCAAGGCAGGAGGCAGGATTCTTGGACTCCCTCCAAGCCTTCCTGAAAATCGCTGACTCATCTCCCTCCCTCGTAGCCTCCATCCCCACGTAGAGGTCCACGGCGCGCTCGAAGTCCCCCTCGATGACTGCGCGCCCGACCTCCGGTGTGACTGGTCTGGTCGACCCGAACCTCTGGGGGCCTATCCAATTGGGGAAGGCATCGCAGCCTATCGACTCAGTCAGTCCCTCTCGTATCTCGTGGACCCTCCTCATCGCCTCCTTGGCATCGATGGGGTCGCCCGAGGCGTCGCAGCAGCCCCTGACTGTGATGGTGAACCTATTGCCGTCGTGGTCCCCCATGCCGACCTTGTGATGGGTTCGTCCGAGCACCTCGATCAAAGTGTCAGGTATATCGGCATCCTCCACCTTGTTCCGATGGGCGTCGATGACCAGTACCTGAGTCGTGATAGCCCGCTTGTCCTTCATCCCAGAGCTGAAAATCCGATTCCTGTTGATTCTGCAAGCCCTGGCCAGTCTTCTCAGGAAGCGATTGGTCTCCCAGTTGGTCAGGGTTACCCTAGCGACTGTGAAGCGGCCCTTCGAGTCCAAGGCTGGGGTCTTGGAGATCTCCTCCACCCGGAAGTCCTCGACTCTGGCCTTGAGCAGTCCCCCGATGCCCTCAGAGGGCACGAGCCATCCAGACAGGCCCAATCGTTCCTCGACGGGTTGCTCGGTCACGAGCCCACCGCCTCAGAACTTGATGCTGGAGAACTCCTTCGAGATGGTGGAGCAGATTTCCTTGAGGATCTTGGAGGCTTTCTTGCCCTTGGCCGCCCTGACATAGATCTCGGGATCGTCGAGGTCGGGATGGTTCTGGAAGTAGTTCGCATACTCAACATCATCCATGTCATTCAGGCGGGATCGGAACATCTGGAGTGTCGTATGGGTCCCGCCAATGACTCGCAGCCTGAGCTCTCGGCCCTCGTTCTTCAATACTTTGACAGGCATGAACAGGCGCTCGACCGGCGACCCCCTTTTCAGGTCTTGCATGTCAAGGCCGAGGTGGGTGGGCCACAAACCCACCCCCATAGTTTTACAACGTGAGGTTTTGGGGTCCTCAATGGCAGGCAGTGATGCCGCGACCGATCGCATCGCCGATGCCTTCGAGAGGCTATCAGCACCGATTCTAGTAGTCAGCCTGCTGCTTACCGCATTCCTGGCATCGGTCTTGGTTCCGCTCCCTGCCTTCACCACCGACCTCTCCTCCTTCGCTCCCGAGACCGATGCAGACGAAGCGCAAGAGCGAATCCAAAGGGCCATCGGTGCCTCGGCCCATCTAATCTACGTCAACGTCAAGCCAGCGGTCGAGGAGGGCAGCGAGGATTTCCTGCCCAACGTCCTCGAGATGAGGGCCCTCCACCAACTGGCTGAGGACCACAGTCGGATACAGGCCTACTCGGATGAGAACGGTGGATTCGTGATCTCTCAGCTCAACGCCGCAGAGATTCTCCAACGGACCCTAGAGGAGAGGAACCATTCGGGACCCCTGTCCGACTTCAGCGATTGGCGACAGATGCTCGAGGGGATTGGCGATGGGGCGGAGTGCGGGGATGCGCTTGACAGCGACGAGAGAACCGTTGCGACCGCATCCTTCGCCTCCTCGGCGATGCTCCATAGCGACCTTGACTACAGGCCGGTGTGCGACTGGCTCGACACCGGCGAGGGCAATCCCACCCCGACTGCTAGCAGCACCCTGTGGCTGATTGAGATGTCGGGTGACATAAGCAATGAGGACAGACGGGCTCACGCCACTGCAATCCGCGTCATGCTGACTAGCGAGCCCGAAGCCGGCGAGGCGGTGCTCGAATACGGCGTCATCTCTGACGACCTGATCAGCAACGACATCAACGAGTCCACCCTGGATAACCTAGTCTGGTTGATTCTCCTCGCTGTGATCGTCGTGGTCATCCTGCTAGCACTATCGTTCAGGTCCTTCACGATGGTCGCTGTCCCGCTAACCGCTCTGCTTGCCGCGCTCGTTTGGACCTACGGGGCTATTGCGCTCTCCGGGATGCGCTTCTCCGTACTGGAGATCGCTGTAGCCCCGGTGGTGCTCGCCCTCGGAATCGACTACTCCATCCACCTCCAACGCGGGTATGAGAAGGCCAAGGATGACTCAGACAGTGCAGCCGAGGCATGGGCGAGGGCATTCATGGACCTGCGAATGGCCCTCTCTCTGGCCGTTGTGACGACGATGTTCGCCTTCCTCTCGAACTCATTCTCCCCACTGCCCCCGCTCCGAACATTCGGTTTGACGCTCGCTCTGGGAGTGGCATCTGCCTTCGTAGCCAGCACGGTGACGGTTGGGGCTATGCACGTGGTGCTTGAGAGGACCACTGGGGCCTCGACGAACAGGGGGCTCGAGCTGGACGCGATGGCCAGGGTGGCTACGGAGTTCCAGCGGGGGAACGCACCACTGGTGCTCCTCACTGTGGCGATTATCACCGCAGGATCGATCGTCGTGGCCCAGCAGGGACTGGAGACCAGTTTCGAGCTCTCTGACTTCCTCTCTGACGACGAGATGGAGGTGATGAAGGTCCGCAACGACCTATATGACTCGTACGAGGTAAATGCCCTCAAGTCAGTCTACATCTTGGTGGAACCGGCCGAAGGTGAAAATTCGTTCAGCGACGAGGAGAGCCTGATAGACGCTCTCAGGGGGGTCGAGGACTCCTTGTTGAGAATCCCTGGCGTGGTCGTGACCGAGGCCCCGGGAACGAGCAACGAGTGGGGCTCATACGACAGCATCTACAGGATCATAGGTGATGCCATCGAGCAGGACGAGGGCTTTGGCCTCACCCACAATCTAGAGGTGTTCGGAGAGGACGTGGCAACGACTGCGGACTTCCGGGAGGGTGATCTCACTCTGGCCATCACAGCCCTCCAATCCAACGAAAGCGTGGGTGAGCCACTGAGGGGGCTCACATGGGCGGAGAGGACTGACCAGCACGTCGCACTGACTGAGGACGGGGGGTCAATCCGCTACCTCAAGATTAGGGTCGACGTCGAGGCTGAGACCAGCGCAATGGTGTATGAGATCGTGACCGAGCTCGACGCCGAGGCCATGATTATCTCCATGGATACCGGTGGCAGGGCATACGTGGTCGGGGACCTCGTTGTGCTCTCGAACGTCCTCTCGGGACTCATCTCCTCGATCATCAGCTCCACTGCCATCAGCCTAGCGGTCTCGATGCTCGTCCTGACTTTGCTCACTCGCAGGTTCGGGCAGTCCCTGCTGGTTGTCCTGCCCGTCGGTCTGGCTGGCTCATGGGTGGTCGGGACGATGGCCTTGCTCGATATCAACTGGAACGTCCTGACCATCATGATCACGGCCCTCACCATTGGACTGGGGATCGACTACTCGATTCACGTGTGGCGACGGTTCGAAGCGAACCGCGCGGCGGGAATGGCAATCTGGCCGGCGATGAGGGATATGTACGTCAACACCGGTGCAGCCCTGCTCATGTCCGCCGGAACGAGTATCTGCGGCTTCATGGTGCTGATGCTCTCCCCGGTCCCGGTCATCAGGGACTTCGGGATGGTCAGCTCAATCTCGGTGGCCTTCTCCCTCGTGCTCGCCCTGCTGGTCCTCCCAGGACTGCTCGCAGCCGAGGTCAGGACCGGCAGCAACGGCGGATGATCGGGACTCGATGATCTCGAGAACCTCGTGCATGTCCAGACTCTGCTCGCGTGCCAGCAGGGCGATTGCCATCCACAGCGTGACGGGCCCTAGTGCCCTACGCTTCCTCTGAGCGCGGCGTACCACCTCCCTCCGATCCAATCCAGACTTCCTAGCGACGTGCGCAATCAGGGCCTGTATGCTATCCTCCGCTCGGTCGGGGGGGCGGTGCAACCGGGCAGCGGGTGGCTCCAGAACGTTGTTTTGAGGGGCTCTCGGTTCGGGCAGTGCCGGCTCGGAAGACGCCCTCGATGAGGGGTGTGCGAATGAGGGAATTGCAGCGAAACTGCCGGAGAATGGCTGCCAACCCAATTCGGGAGGCAGTAGTTCGATGTGGGGATTGGGTTTCAGGGATCCCTCGTCGCCAACGAGCCAACCCGACTCGTGGAGCCGGTCCACAACGGCCAGAGAGTCATCCGGAGAGAACCACTGCAGCTCCAGAGACCACATCCTAGCGAGATCAGGCCTGCTAACTCCCAGATCGGATGCCCCGTGGAAACTGGAATGAAGCAGCCTCGCAATCACATCGGGCCTGCGCTCACTCATCGCTATGCCTCGCCACCTGAGAGCAGGTGCGCGATGCTTGAGCCTTGCCATCGGGCTTGGACGCGAACGCGCTTGGTTGAAGTGTGACGGGGGCATCCGGGGCCGATTCAATGGCGAGGGAGTACATCGCGCGCGACCCGCGGACGGGGAGGCAGATTCGAAGTAGCAGACGGGGCAAGGCCGTCAAAGAAGGATTCAGGACCCTCTCACCGAACCCCGGGCCGTGGGAGAGCCTTGGCCCGTCAGACATCATCCCACTGGCCAGTGGACAGGTCAGCAAGGTCGAGATCCCCACCATCGAAGGCAAGTGGACGCTCGGAAGGATTGACGCCATCAAGGCCCTTCACAAGGTTCTGGAGGAGGAAGTCGAACAGGCACACGCAGCCTTGATCGAGGCCTTGGACGATGACTACCCAGACGTGCGGATAGCAGGACTGAAATCTCTGCCGTCGTTCGCGCTCAGGAGGCAGGACACCCTGTTCCAATGCCTCTCCGACAGGCTGCAGGATGAAGTTGAGGCAGTTAGGGAGGAGGCTCGCACATGCCTCAAGAGGGTCTCGCCACTATTCCCATCCGGATGCGAGGGCATCCTCCGCAGGGAGCTCAGGGATGACAGGAGGGAACATCGCGACAATGCCTTCGATTCCCTACAACAGGCATCCAGAGAGTGGCCGGAGGTCGGGTGCCTGCACTTGGACGAACTGATCAGGGAGGAAGAGGCGGATCTGCGGATTAGGGGCTCCAAGATTCTCAGGACTATCACTACCAAGGGCGGTGCAGAGGCTTGGGATCTAATTGGCTGGTCTCTCCAGGACGAGGAGGTGCGAGTTCGCAGAAATGCAGCGCGGACCCTGCCCGCCCTAGCCGATGTCGAGCCCCGAATAGCAACCGTACTTGTCGAGGCGAGCATCGAAGAGCGCGACAGGTCGATCAGGGACTCCGTCATAAGGGCGCTGAAGAAGCTAGACATGCAAAGCCCAAGGGTGGTTCAGATGATCATCCGAGGCGCTGGGGATGATGATGTCGAGACGCGCAAGGCATGCATCGGCCAACTCGTTATCATAATGACTGGCCAAGAGCTTCGAGAGACTGCCGCGAATCTGTTGAGGAGTGAGAGTGATCCGGGACTGAGGAAACGGCTGGCAGCCCTGTCCGTGGATCCGGACTTCGAGGGTACCGAGGAGGAGAAGAACAAGGCACTGGCCCCGCTGGACAAGGTCGTAGTTCTGCTCCCGGAACTGGAGGAGGATTTGCCCAGGAACTCGGAATCGGGCCCCAATGACTTGCGTGAGGATGATAAACGGGATTCAGGTCGGCCGCCCAACGAGGTCGGTAGATGAGCGACGAGTTTGACGAGAAGCTTGCGCGGTTCGAGCGCTTATGGGATGGCGTCACCCCCAAGGGGCAAAACCGCATCAAGGCGCTGAAGTTTCGCCAGTACATGCGCAACCACGTCATGCAGAAGTTCCACAAGCGTCGCAAGGACCAGTGGGCCAACGCGGACAAGGGCCACTACAACCACGGCTTCTCCAGCAAGGACCAGTTCCTGACCAAGGAGAACTGCAAGAAGTACTGGATGGGCGAGTTGCAGAAGGACATCAGGGACGCAGAGACCTTCTGAGGCAATCCGATGACCACTCCATCATTCAACGACTGGGACCTCGAGGCCCCAATCGCCAAGGCCATCAGTGATCTCGGTTGGACCAAACCCACCGAGATACAGATCGAGGCGCTGCCCGTGGCCCGCCAAGGCATGGACGTCGTCGGTCAAGCGAGAACCGGTTCGGGTAAGACTGCAGCCTTCGGAATACCGATTATAGAGAATTGCGAGCCATCGGGCTCGCTACAAGCGATGGTGCTCTGCCCGACGCGCGAGCTCGCCGTGCAAGTGGCCAAGGAGTTCGAGTCGCTGCAGGGGGACAAGGGGCTCTCTATCGAGACGGTCTATGGGGGAACCGACCTCGAGAAGCAGGCCAAGCGCCTAGGAAAGGGAGTCGATGTGATCGTGGGCACCCCCGGACGGGTGATCGACATGAGCAAGCGTGGCCACATTGACCTCGAAAGCATCTCGCGCTTCTGTCTGGACGAGGCAGACCGTATGCTCGACATGGGATTCTTCCCCGACGTCCTCTGGATACTCGAGCGCATGCCGAACAGGGGACAGACCATGCTATTCAGCGCAACGTTCCCCCAGGAGGTCCTCGATGCGGCAGAGGAGTTCACGAACGATCCCCTCCACGTCATGAGTGACGATCTCGAGGTGGAGGTGCCCGAGATCGATCAATTCGCAATTCGAGTCGGGCGCCTCAACAAGATGTGGGCCCTCGGAAGAATCATCGCCAACATGGGGGACGATGGCAAAATGCTGATTTTCACCAACACGAAGCGTATGGTCGACATGCTGGCCGAGCGTCTCGAGAGGTTCAGGATGGGTTCATCGGCCCTGCACGGCGACATGGCGCAGAACAAGAGGGAGCGGATTCTGAAAGGCTTCCGCGAAGGCGGGACAAGCGTACTCATCGCAACAGACGTCGCCGCACGCGGCCTCGACGTCGAAGGCATCACCCATGTCGTCAACTACGACCTACCAGATGAGACCGAGAGCTACGTACACAGAATCGGGAGGACCGGAAGGATGGGGCGCAGCGGTCAGGCCTGGAGCTTCGTGACCCGGGGGGAGCGGGGGATGCTCGACAAGATCGCCAACACATGGAGCATGAAGATACCCCTAGTCGATGCTCCTGAGTTACCCGAGGGGGCCAAGGAGGCGATTCGCAGAAAGGATGACTGGGACGAGTTATCAGACGGCTTCGGCATGGTGCCAGTGCGCCTCTCTATCGGTAAGGCCGAAGCCTCGAAGATGGCCCTAGCCGAATGGATCCAGAGGGAGGCAAGAGTGCCCGACATTACCATCGGGGAAATCATCCTCGGGGAGGGTGAGTCAATCGTTGAAATCCACGTGAAGAAGGCATCCTACGTCATAGACGTTCTCAAGTCCAGAAAGTTCGGAGGCCGTGACCTTAGGCCCGTCATCGCCACTTAACGTGACGTGCTCGTGACTCTCTCAGCCTGAGCGACAAGGTGAGCCCCCTCCGCATTGTAAATATATCCGGACTAACAAGGGGCTTCATGGCCGGCGGGCTGAGTCGGGACGAGGTTTCGAAAATCATCGAGGAGACCTACAGGGGGAGCATCGAGGAACCCGAGCTATCGAAGAAAATCGCAGGCATCCCGAAGCTCCTCGACAAGTACGAGGGCAAGTGGGACAGGATGGTCGAGTCGATGTACAAGAAGTACGGGAAGCCCGATCTGGACGGCACTGGTGAATCCAAGGCCGAGGAGGGGGCACCGGAGGTGGCTGCGGCCGAGTCGAAGGCCGAGGCCGCCGCCAAGAAGAAGGCGGACCGCGAGAAGGCAGCCGCGGACTCGAGGGCCAAGAAGGAGGCTGCGGCCAAGGAGAAGGCCGAGGCCGCCGCCAGGACCCGGGAGAACAGGGAGAAGGCCGCTGCTCTGATGAGGGAGAAAAAGGAGGCAGCGGCCAAGGAGAAGGCAGAGGCGGCCGCCAAGAAGAAGGCGGACCGCGAGAAGGCGGCCGCGGACTCGAGGGCCAAGAAGGAGGCAGCGGCCAAGGCGAAGGCAGAGGCGGCCGCCAAGAAGAAGGCGGACCGCGAGAAGGCGGCCTCCGAGGCCAGGGCCAAGAAGGAGGCAGCGGCCAAGGAGAAGGCCGAGGCCGCGTCCAAGGCCAAGGCGGACCGCGAGAAGGCGGCCTCCGAGGCCAGGCTCGAAGCAGTATCCAAGGCGAAGGCTGCCGCCGAGAGGAGTCTGGAGCGTCAGAGGGCCGAGGGGGAGAGGATCCGTCGCGAACTCCAAGAACAGATTGATTCGGCCCCGGACTTGAAAACGAAGGTGGAGTTGACGACCAGAGCCAAGGCAGATGCAGAAAAGGCACTCGCCGAAGAGACTAAGGCGAATCAGAGAGATAAGTCCCAACTCGAGAAAATCACGGCTGATAATACAAAGCTCAAGAGTTCGATCTCTGGCCTGACAGCAGCAATCAAGGCGGCAAGGACCAATTCCGAGGACCTTTCCAAGATGGCCAATGACTTTGCGAGGAGGCTCAAGGACGAGCAGGGGACAAAAGCCGAGGCCGATGAACAACTAGCCCAAGCCAAAGAGGAGAAGGGGGCTGCGGACGCCAAGTTCAGGGAGAACGAGAAGGCGAAGAAGGATGCCGAGAAGAAATGGCAGGCTTCCGTGAAACCCCGCAAAGACGCCGAGAAGCGCGCTACCGAGGCCAAGAGGCTCGCAACTAAGGCCGAGGCCGACCACAAGAGATCCGAGGTCGCTCGGCAGAAGATGGAGGATCAGGCCAAGAGCGGGGTCGAGGACCGCAAGAAGGCCGAGAAGAGCCAGAAGGATCAGGAGGAGGCCCGCGACGATGCCTTGAAGAGGGCGGATGAAAGCCTCGCTGCTTGGGAGAAGGCGAAGAAGGAGCTCGCCACCGCAGAGGCAAAGCGCAAGGAGGCTATGTCCAAGTTCGAACAAGCCAACAAGGCACGACTCGGGGCAGAGAAGCGAGCGAGCGAAGCTGGCAAGGAGGCCAAGGCGGCCGAGCAGAAGGCGGGACATGCGCAACAGACAGCAGAGCGCACAATCGCCCAGGCTGACAAAGAGGCTGAGGGCGAGAAGAACGCGGAGAGGAAACTCGACGACGAGAAGAAGCGCGTCACGGACGCGAAGACGGCAACAGCCGAGGCCGAGGCCGAGCACGAGAAGGCTAAGAAACGGCACGAAGCCAATAGGAAGGCCCGCAAGGGCTTTGAGAAACTGACTGAAGAAGAGTCCCGGGTCCGCAATGACCTCGAGAAGCGGACCTCTACAATGCTCAAGTCGACTGCTGATACCAACAAAAAGTCTGAGAGCGAGTCCAAACAGAAGGCCGAGGCCGAACGCAAATCCAAGAATTCGATCATCGATCGAAAGAAGGCCGAGGCGGACCTCGATGCTGAGACCGGACGATGGAAGGAGGCCGAGAAGCTGCTCGGCCGCAACACCAACGTGCGCAAGAAGGCTGAGCACGAAGCCACTCTCGCGCAGAAGGCAGCAGCGAGCGCCAAGCGGGAGTACCTCGACGCCAAGCAGACTCGGATCGAGGCTGAAAATATAGCCAAGGACGAGGAGAGGGCGTTGAAGGAGGCCCTGAAGCGGGCTGAGGCCGAGACCAAGGCGCGAAAGGAGTTCGAGGAGGATATCGCAGCCGAAAAACAGGCTAGGAAGGATGCGGAGGCCAAGAAGGAGGCAGCGGCCAAGGCCAAGGACAACGCCGAGGAACGGGCCCTGGAGCAGGCACGTCTGCGCGAGGAGGCCAAGGAGCTCGTTCGCAAGAAGGCCGAGAAGCGGACGAAGGAGCTCGAGGAAGCACGCCAGAGAGGGGAGCTCGCCGAGGCCGAGGCAGAACGCGTGGCCGAGGCGCTGCGAATGGAGGTCAAAGTGAAGCTCAATGACCTCAAGGCCAAGGAGGACACGATGAGTCACGACGACTACATCAAGGCGAGGATCGGCATCAAGGCCGTGACCGTGAACTTCGATGTCCTGGGGCATGCAAACGGCAAGCGCGACGACCTGCAGCAGATCGACGGTATTGATTCCGGCCTCGAGGGCAAGCTCAACGTCCTTGGGATCACGACGCTCGATCAACTGGCCAAGATGACCGACGACATCGCTGATGACGTCAACGAGGCCATCGAGTACTTCCCAGGCAGAGTCAAGCGACAGCTCTGGGCCGAACAGGCCAGAATCCTCACGGAATGAGACTCGTCGGCCTCGGGTAAACTCCTGAGACCATCGCCATAGGGGATTCAGTGAATCTCGTGATTCGAGACGATTTTGCGTACATGACGCATAGCGTATTCTTGCGGCTAGAATTAAGCACATTCCCGAACATCTTCCGAATTGTTACGACCATAATAACCGGTTGCTATTCACCGAGAGGCTTATTTGGCAATTTTCAGCCGATTAGCAGGCTATGTCAGCGCGAGCGAGGTTTCACATCAGGGCTTTGG
>Ga0208641_1000336_pt1 | contig 30287 bp, 34 predicted proteins | sample ETN02SmetaG_2_FD_185789 | JGI IMG/M metagenome (GOLD analysis project Ga0208641, IMG submission 185789) | Marine microbial and viral communities from oxygen minimum zone, Eastern Pacific Ocean - ETNP2014F10-02SV253 (SPAdes) (version 2) | ecosystem: Environmental > Aquatic > Marine > Oceanic ... | reverse complement strand
CTGAGATTCAAATAGGTTCTAATGTAAATGGAAAAAATTTAAATGATGATTCTCTTTTTCCTGTTTTTGAAGCAGCAGCAGATTTAGGTGCAGCAATTTTTGTTCATCCTTGGGATATTATGGGAAAGATTGAGATGGAAAAATATTGGCTTCCTTGGCTGGTAGGTATGCCGGCGGAAACGAGTCGTGCAATTTGTTCCATGATCTTTGGTGGTGTGTTTGAAAGATTGCCGAATCTTCGTGTTGCTTTTGCTCATGGTGGTGGATGCTTTCCTGCAACTGTTGGTCGTGTTCAGCATGGTTTTGATGTTCGTCCTGATCTTTGCGCCTTGGATAATAAAGTTGATCCGATTAATTATTTGGGGAAATTTTGGGTGGACTCCTTAGTGCATGATGCAGATGCATTGGATTTTCTTATCAAAAAGGTTGGGGAGAGCAAGATTGCTTTAGGGACAGATTATCCGTTCCCATTGGGTGAATTGGAACCAGGGAATCTTATAGAATCATCTAATTATTCTGATCAGAAGAAAAATAAACTTCTTTTTGAAAACGCATTGGACTGGCTAGGCCTTTCACACGATCATTTCAAATGATTTATGAAAATTCACTTTCCTTTGTGAAAAAGTTGGATCAAAGTGATCCTCTGAGATTCTATCGAAAGAAATTCCATTATCCTAAAAATAAGAAGGGAAATGAAGTCCTTTATTTATGTAGTAATTCTCTCGGACTCCAACCCAAAACTGCGAAAGAATTTATAGAGAAGGAATTAAATGTATGGGAAAAAGATGGTGTATTAGGTCAACATGGCAGGTGGGAAAAATTTCATGAAAGATTAATTCATCCTTCTGCAAGGCTTGTAGGAGCAAAACCATCAGAAGTGGTGGTTATGAATGCCTTAACAGTCAATATTCATTTATTACTTATTTCATTTTATCAGCCTACAAAGACGCGTAACAAAATTATGATTGAAAAAGGTGCTTTTCCTTCTGATCAGTATGCGGTGGAATCACAAATTAGACTTCATGGATTTAATCCAAAAGAATGTCTGGTTGAACTCGCACCAAGAAATGGGGAAAAAATACTTCGAACTGATGATATTTTAAAAACTATCAATGAGAACGCTGATGAACTCTGCACAATTTTATTAGGTGGTGTAAACTATTACACCGGCCAGGCCTTTGATATGAAAGCGATCACAGAAGCGGGAAAGTCTGTTGGGGCATTTGTTGGTTTTGATCTCGCCCATGCTGCCGGTAATCTCCTTTTGAATTTACATGAATGGAACGTGGATTTTGCCGCATGGTGTTCATACAAATATTTATGTGCAGGCCCTGGTGCTCCTTCTGGAATTTTTATACATGAACGTCATCATGATTGGGACGGATCAAGACTTGCCGGTTGGTGGGGACAAAATAAACAAACTCGTTTTGAAATGGGTCCAGAATTTGATCCTATTCAGACTGCAGAAGGTTGGCAAATCAGTAATTCTCCAGTTATGGGAATGACAACACTTTTGGCGTCGATGGAAATATTTGAAGAAGCAGGCATGAAAGTCATTAGAGAAAAGGGAATTGAAATCACCGGATATTTAGAATATTTGATTCAGAATTCACTTCCGAATGTGACAATAATAACCCCAAATGAAAGGGGATGTCAATTATCATTGGTCGTTCCTGGCGGCCGAAAGGTATTTGATACAATTTCTGAAAAAAGCATTATCTGTGATTGGCGAGAGCCAGATGTTATTAGAATTGCACCTCATCCATTATTCAATACGTTTTTGGATATATTTTGTTTTGTTGAAATATTGAAAAAATCAATCTAACGATAATGAAAAATAAAAAAATACATATAATTGGGGCAGGATTAGCAGGCCCGCTCATGGCTACTTATTTGGCAAAAAGAGGATACCTGGTTGAAATGTATGAACGCAGATCGGACATGCGAAAAGTCAGTCAATCTGCAGGCCGTTCCATTAATTTAGCTTTATCAGTTCGTGGTATTCAAGCTCTGCGTGAAGTAGGCCTTTATGATAAAATCAAACCTATCACAATTCCCATGAAAGGTCGAATGATTCATGATTTAGATGGAAAAACCCACATCCAACCCTATGGACAGCATGATAAGGAAGTGATTTATTCAGTATCTCGGGCAGAATTGAATATGGGACTCATGACGTTAGCAGAAGAAACAAAAAACGTAAAAATATTTTTCAACCATAAGGTGGAGTCAGTCGATCTAACGAAAAATATTTTAGATTTTGGGAAAAAACAAACCCACTTTGGAACAGTCATTGGATGCGATGGCTCAACTTCACCACTGAGGGAAGCAATCATAGAAAAATCTAATGCTAACTTTGTAAAGAAGCCGTTAGGACATAGTTACAAAGAGTTGGTGATTCCACCATCAGACTCCAATGATTTTTTAATTGAGCCCAATGCACTCCATATTTGGCCCCGCGGAGATTTTATGCTCATTGCTTTACCAAATATGGATAAAACTTTCACGTGTACACTCTTTTTACCAACGACGGGAGAAATAAGTTTTGAAACAATTTATGAATCTTCCACCATTATTGATTTATTTCAAAATTATTTTCCGGATGCGTTGGAATTGATGTCGACTCTTGTTGAAGATTTTCAATCAAACCCTATTGGAAACCTAGCTTCAGTATATTGCAAGCCCTGGCACTACAAAGGTAAAGCTTTATTGGTAGGTGATGCAGCTCATGCGGTGGTTCCCTTTTTTGGACAAGGGATGAATGCATCTTTTCAGGATTGTTCCGTCTTAAACAATTTTATTGAGAAACATAACGGCAACTGGGAAAAAACTTTTGAAGAGTTTTCATCATCTCACGTTGAGAATGGACATGCCATTGCAGATATGGCAATCGAAAATTATATTGAAATGCGGGACTCTGTTAATGATGAATTTTACAGAAAAAGGAGAAAACTGGAACTAGAATTGGAGCGTCAATTCCCAGATTGTTTTATCCCAAGATATTCTATGGTATCATTTCACCAAATACCCTATGCCGATGTGTATTGCCGTGGTCAAATCCAATTGGATCTAATGAATAAGTATTTAATTGAGAACCTAACGAAACAACAATTACATTCAAACATAACGGAGAAACTAGTCCCCCTCAAATGAAAATATCAGTATGTATGTAATAATGGTTCAAGTCAATTGAAAAAATACGATTATATTATTATTGGTTCTGGGTTTGGAGGATCAGTGTCTGCCCTACGACTTGCAGAAAAGGGATACAATGTGGCTGTCATCGAACAAGGCAAGCGATACCATGCCAATGGTTTTCCGAAAACGAATTGGAACTTCAAAAAATATTTTTGGTTCCCTAAAATTGGTTGGTATGGAATCCAAGCGCTCACATTATTAAAAGATGTGTTTATACTTCATGGTGCCGGAGTAGGTGGCGGTAGCCTGGTTTATGCCAATAATTTACTTGTGCCGCCTGATAAAGCATTTGATGACCTAGCTTGGAGTAGTCCAAACTGGAAAGCAAAACTGCTACCGTATTATCAGAAAGCAAGCAAAATGCTTGGAGTAACTCAAAGCAAAGTGATCTCTCATGCCGACAAATTGTTGAAAGAATGTGCTGAAGATGCAGGAGTAGGAGATACATTCCATTTGAACGATGTTGGTATTTATTTTGGAGAGCCTGGTAAAACAGTACCTGATCCCTATTTTGATGGAAAAGGCCCTGATAGAACAGGGTGTACCCTCTGCGGCGGTTGTATGGTCGGATGCCGTCATGGCGCAAAAAATACCCTAGACCTAAATTATCTTTACTTTGCAGAACAACTTGGAGTGGAAGTGATACCGGAGACCAGGGTTCTGGACGTAAAACCAGTTGGGCAAAGTGGTTATAAGATAATTGCAAAACATGTAATGGGATTTTTTAAAAAGAAAATAGTATTCCAAGCTGATGGCGTTATTTTTTCTGGCGGTGTCATGGGAACTGTCAAATTATTGCTCCAATGTAAAGAGAACGGTTCTTTACCCAGCATCTCTGATCAGTTAGGTAATTTTATACGTACAAACAGTGAAGCCATACAGGGTGTTATTGCAAAAGGAAAGGATGTGGATTATTCAAAAGGAATTGCAATAACGTCTGGGATTTATCCTGATAATGATACTCATATTGAAGCTTGTCGATATGGCAAGGGACAAGGAGCTATGTCACTTCTTGCAACCATATTGGTGGATAAACATGATTTGATTCCTCGACCATTGTCGTGGCTCTCGAATATAATACTTCATCCTATCGTTTTTCTGCGTAGTCTGAATCCTTTTGGTGTTGCTGAAAAATCGACCTACCTTTTGGTGATGCAAACTCTTGGCAATTATATGCGATTTGACTATAAACGTCGCTGGTGGCGTTTGGGAAAAAGATCCATGAATTCAAACTGCAATACTGATCAGAAAGTGCCTGCATACATACCGGTTGCCAATGAATATACGAAACGAATGGCTGAGAAAATGAATGGTGATCCAGCTGCAAGTATACCGGAAATATTATTGAATACATCTACAACTGCACATATCCTAGGAGGATGCATTATGGCGGATAGCCCAGAAAAAGGGGTAACTGATTATAAAGGGCACATATATGGTTATGATAATCTTTTTGTGGCAGATGGCTCAATTGTGCCTTCAAACCTGGGTGTGAATCCAAGCCTCACCATTACGGCATTGGCAGAATATATTATGGATCAATTTTCTGAAAAGCGTCAATAAAATTATTGAATAATGAGATTGGTCAATATAAAGGAAATAAAAAAAATTGTTTTTATCTGTCTATTGTTTGGATGTGAGAAAGATTTGTCAAAGCTCCATGAAAATGCCTTTGTAGTAGACACCCATAATGATGTATTGCTTCGATCCATGATCGGCCGTGATATTTTAACAAATCTTCCTGAAAGCCATTCCGATTTACCAAAATTCAAAACGGGTGGAGTAGATTGCCAGGTGTTTTCAATTTGGGTTTCTCCACAGGAGTTTAGTGAAGGTGAATATTATAATCGCGCCAATCAAATGATCTCCCAATTAGAATACCTTTGTTCTCGTGTCCCAGACCAATGGGCTATTCCTTTTGATTATCAAGATTTGGTTTATAATGATCAACACGAGATAATGTCATGCATGATTGGGGTAGAAGGCGGACATGCAATAGAGAATGATTTGGAAAAGTTGAATGCTTTGTATGATCGCGGTACCCGTTATTTGGGCATTACTTGGAATAATTCTACTGACTGGGCCACGTCGGCAAAAGATGAAACTCTAAGAGGAGATTCACTTGCATTTAAGGGATTAACAGATTTTGGGGAAGATGTGATTAATCGCTGTAATGAACTGGGTATCATGATTGATATCTCTCATTCCGGTGAGCAGACTTTTTATGATATTATAAAAACTACTTCGAAACCTATAATTGCATCTCATTCATCTGTCTATAATATTTGTCCGCATTTTCGAAATTTGAAAGATGAACAATTATTGGCTATGAAAGAAAATGGTGGAGTAGTATTTGTAAACTTTTATCCTGGGTATATTGATTCAACTTTTGAAGTTAAAGCTGCAAGCGTAAAAGAATTTTTCAAATCACAATTGGATTCTCTTGCAAAATTACACGATCCGGATGGGGATGAATATTGGTATAAGGAAAGTGAAATGTTAGTGCCACATCTTCAAAGCATAGTACCAGATTTGGGCGATGTAGTTAATCATATTGAATATATAATAAGTTTGATCGGCGTCGACCACGTTGGCATAGGCGCAGATTGGGATGGTGTTGGAATCCTTCCAAGAGGAATAGAAAAGATTTCAAAATTACCTGATCTCACTAAAGAATTACGTAATAGAGGGTATTCAGAACGGGATGTGAAAAAGATTTTAGGTGGAAATTTTAAACGTGTCTTTAAGGAAGTAACATCATGATTTCGAAAGTTGTATATAAGGGAGATTTAAGAACAGAAGCCATCCATTTGCAATCGGGCAATAACATCATTACCGATGCTCCAGTTGATAATGAAGGTAAAGGTAAAGCATTTTCACCGACAGATTTAGTTGCTACAGCATTAGCATCTTGCATGCTAACAATTATGGGAATTGTTGCAAAACGTGATGGCATTATGATAGAAGGAACCACAGCCGAAGTGGAAAAGATCATGGTATCTAATCCAAGACGGATAGGAGAGATCAGGCTGAAAATAAATTTTCCACATCCAATCTTAGATAAAGATCAGGTTAAATTGGAAAGAGCAGCTCACACCTGTCCGGTAAGCGGTAGCCTCCATAATGACCTGAATGAAATAGTAGAGTTCATTTATCCTAAATCTTAATCCTATCGCCTAATCATTTTCATAAGTTCTCCTCCCTAAAAATGTCCCCAAATTTTAAATTAGCCCCATCCATCTTATCTGCAGATTTCTCCAATTTGCAAGCGGCGCTGCAAATATGCAATAAAGGCGGAGCCCATTGGATCCATGTAGATGTGATGGATAATCAGTTTGTACCCAACCTTACTATTGGTCCACCAGTAGTAAAATCTCTTCGCCCAAAGACAGAAAAATTTATTGATGTTCACATGATGGTGGTGGATCCGGAAAAACTAGTAGAGCCCTTTGCCAAGGCCGGTGCAGATAATATTACCTTTCATATTGAAGCTACTAATAATCCGGTAGGCATTATTGATCTCATTCGATCTTGTGGAAGTAAAGTAGGTGTTTCAATCAAACCTACAACACCTTTATCGGATATTTTTCCAATTTTGGATAAAGTGGATGTCGTGTTAATCATGAGTGTAGAGCCAGGGTTTGGTGGACAGGGATATTTGCCAGGATCCAATGAGCGTATTTCTGAAATTAGAAAATATCTTAATGAAAAATGTTTAGATAGAGTTTTAATTGAAGTGGATGGCGGCATCAAACTCCATAATGCTAAAGAAATAATAGACGCAGGAGCAGATGTACTTGTGGCAGGGTCAGCAATATTTAACACCAAACATCCAGAAGAAACTATAAAAGATTTTTATCATTTAGGAGCGTCATGAGATCATACCACGATTTAAACTCATTTTTAGAATGGAGCTCAGAAGAGAAGGACCAATTTACTACAAATGTGATTAAGGGATTAATCATGGATGGTGTCAGAAAAGCAAACTCTGGCCATCCCGGTGGTGCTATGTCATCTTCTGATTTTGCTTATGTTCTTTTTACACAATTTTTGAATATAGATCCGGATAATACTGAATGGGAAAATCGTGATCGATTTGTTCTTTCTGCCGGTCATGAATCAATGCTGATGTATTCTCTATTATTTATGAATGGCTGGATGAATCTGGATGACCTGAAATCTTTTCGTCAACTTCATAGCAAAACGCCAGGACATCCTGAAGTAGAAATCCCGGGCGTTGAATGTACGACTGGTCCTCTCGGGCAGGGAATTGGTATGGGTGTTGGGATGGCAGTTGCCGAAGCTATCCTGAATCATATGTTTGAAATGGATTCATCCCAAAATCCTATTTCTCATTACACATATGTGTTGGCTGGTGATGGCGATTTACAGGAACCGATTGCGCTTGGAGCAGCCGCACTTGCGGGCCATTGGGGGTTGGGTAATTTGGTTTTATATTATGACTCTAATAATGCCCAAATATCTGGAGAAATTGGTCGGGCAGACTCGACGGATTATGCCGGCGTTTTCGAATCCATGGGATGGAAAGTTCAAAAGATAAATGGACATGACCATGAAGAAATCAAGACTGCTTTGGAAAAAGCAAAAGTGCTGGATGTTCCTAGCTTGATTATTGGTAAAACAATCATGGCAAAAGGGACGGCTAATCGTGAAGGAGATTATGAAACACACGGAGCACCCTTACCTCAGGAAGAAATAGACGAAACAAAAGAGCTAATTGGACTTCCATCTGAATTATTTTATGCGCCTAAGGAAGCAATTAAACATTTTCAAAATCGATTTCCTAAACTGAGGGAAAAAATTCAAACTTGGAAAGAGAATTTAAATTCAACTCTAGAAAACCCCGATTTAAGAATATTGTGGGATCAGACGATAGGAGGAACATTACCAGATATATCCTTACCTGAATTCACTTCGGGAGACTCCATGGCTACCCGAAAAGCATTTGGGACTACTTTAGATCATTTTGCTGCACAATTACCTAATATCACAGGTGGTTCGGCTGATTTGGAGCCATCAAACTATACAGGTAATTTTGCTAAAAATTATGGCGATTTTTCAAAAGAAAATCCAAAAGGAAGAAATCTAGCATTTGGTGTCCGAGAATTTCCCATGGCTACTATTATGAATGGGATGGCACTTCATGGTGGTGTGATTCCATTTGGCGGGACTTTTTTAGTTTTTGCAGATTATGAACGCCCTGCATTAAGACTTGCTGCATTGCAGGGAACTCGGGTCATACATGAGTTTACACATGATTCTTTTTATGTTGGCGAAGATGGCCCCACCCATCAACCCATTGAGCACGCAATGGCTTTACGAACCATTCCAAATTTCAATGTTTTTCGGCCAGCAGATGCAAAAGAAACAGCCGCTTGTTTTAAATATGCACTCGAAAGTGATTCAACCCCATCTGCTTTATTGCTGACACGCCAAGGGCTACCAGTATTAAATATGACACAAAAAAATATTTCAAATGGTGTGTCAAAAGGTGCTTACATTGTTCAGGATTGTGAAGGTGACCCAGAACTCATTTTTTTAGCAACCGGTTCTGAAGTATCATTAGCGATTGCAACCGCAGATTTAATGAATGAAAAACGAATTCGGGTTATTAGTATTCCATGTATGGAAATATTAGAATCCCAACCAGATACATATATAAACGAATTGATTCCGCCAGGGGGTGTAATGAAAATTTCTATCGAAGCCGGTATAACTTTTGGGTGGGAAAAATATATTGGTCCGAATGGTCTATCCATTGGGATCGATCATTATGGTGCTTCGGCACCTGCTGTAGATTTAGAGAGTGAATTTGGGTTCACAGCTAAACAAGTTGAGCAAAAAATAAGAAACCATTTAAAAAAATTATTATAACAATATTAACGTCAAAAATGTTTAGATCATTCACCCTATAGACTATAATACTTAAACACTTAATAATGAAAATACATATTGCTACAGACCATGCTGGATTAGACCTGAAAAATATCATTCGGGATTATTTGATCTCAAAAGGGCATGAAGTCAAAGATCACGGTGCCCATGAATATGATGCACTAGATGATTATCCTGACTACATTTTTCCCTGCGCTAAAGCGGTAGCATCCGACCTTGAAAGTCGCGGAATCATTTTAGGTGGTTCGGGACAGGGGGAAGCCATGGCAGCTAACCGGGTCAAAGGTGTTCGGGCGGCAGTATTTTATAATGGTCCAGTAGAAATAGTCAAACTCTCCCGAGAGCACAACAATGCAAATATCCTATCTTTGGGTGCTCGTTTTATGACAAAAGATGAAATTTATGATATAATTGAAATGTGGTTGGAAGAACCATTTGGAGGCGGGCGTCATCAACGGCGAATTGATAAATTAGATAGTTAGATAAGATTCTTTTTCTCAATTTGGAATCAATTAAAAAGCCCCCTGTATTCAGGGGGCTTTTTCGATATTTTATAAATATCTATGTGAGATGAAAATCCCACATCAATGTGAAAGACTACTTAGGTGTTACGTTAAGTGCAATCGGGCCTTTGTCGCCAGTGCCCTCTTCATACTCAACTTCTTGTCCATCTTTCAAAGATTTGAATCCTTCCATGATTATATTGCTCATGTGAACGAAAAGATCTTTTCCACCATCTTCAGGGGAAATAAATCCAAATCCTTTAGCATCGTTGAACCATTTTACGGTTCCTGTTTTTACATCACTCATTTTTTTACCTTTTGTTATTTGAGTTTATAAGATTGTTAATACCCCTAGCCCTCAATTGAAAAGACTCCACCACAAAAAAATAGAAGGGTGTTCAAGAGGGTACTAGAATAATACATCACTCAAAAAATCAAATTCCTTCAGAATAAGGGGACACAAATTTAATTATTAGGGTTATTAAGATACAATAAAACTTTCTAGGGCTGATATTAGTGAAAATATGTCAACTCAAGGTGCACATTTCGTATTTGACAAAGAAATTTATAATTTGCCTGAAGTGAGCTTTGAATAAAAGATTAAAGATATTTACTATCAATAGTGACTAAAAAAATAAGGTTTATTGAAGATTTAATAGATCACTGTGTCCATGAATATGATGCTTTAGGTGACTATCTCGATTTTATTCTTTCCTGCGTAAAAGCGGTGGCTGAAGAACCTAAAAGTAAGGGGATTATCTTAGGGGGTCTGGATAGGGTGAAGCCATCCATGGCAGCCAATTGTGTGAAAGGGGTCAGAGCGGCTGTGTTTTATAATGGTCCCACGGAAATTGTAAAACTGTCTCGGGAACACAATAACGCAAGTATCCTGTCTTTAGGAGCACGCTTTATGTCAAAAGATGAATTTTATGAGGTGATAGAAATGTGGTTAGAAGAACCTTTTGAAGGTGGGCGACATCAAAGGCGGATTGATAAATTGGATGAATAAAAAAATAGCCCTCCGTCAGATAGCGGAAGGCTATTTTAGATATAATATCTACGTGAGAGAATGAATCTCTCCCGTGATTCAGACAGACTACTTTGGAATTACGTTAAGTGCAACCGGACCTTTTTCTCCAGTTCCTGCTTCGTAATCAACAGCTTGTCCATCTTTCAAGGTTTTAAATCCTTCCATGACAATATTGCTCATGTGAACGAATAGATCTTTTTCACCATCTTCTGGGGAAATAAATCCAAATCCTTTAGAATCGTTGAACCATTTGACGGTTCCTGTTTTTACTTCACTCATTTTTTACCTTTAATTTTTGAGTTTATAAGATTGTTAATACCCCTAACCCTCAGTTGAAAAGACTACACCAAAATAAAATAGAAAGGTGTTCAAGAGGGTACTACAAATAATACTTCACTTAATAAATCAATTTCCTCCAAAAAAAGGGGTGCGAAATATAAGTATAATGGATATGATTAAAATATTTTAATTATGATGTATAAAATCATGCAATAAAGTCGGTTAATTTAAATTGAACTTAAGTATTTGTCCAAAATATCGGGAATTGAAAAATTGTTTTCCAATTCCATTTTAAATGTTTTATGTACATAATTCCCGGATTCATCTAAATGATATAATTGAGAAAACTTTTCTTTCCCATTAGAAATTTCACTTAGGGCATTGATAAGCGTATCAACATCTTCCATTTTATTATAAATACCAAAAGAAGCACGAACCATTCCAGCGAGCAGTTTATATTTTGATTCGATTTCATCTTGATTCATGTCCTCAATCGCATCCAGCATATCGTCCAATATCAATTCCTTTACATAGGGATGGGCGCAAAAACATTCATTCCGTACTGCTATATTAAAATAATCATTCAGTACAGCTGCGGTCAAACCATGGTGCATTCCTTTTATATTGAATGAAATTGAACCGGCCCTGGTACATTTATAAACATCTGTTTCGCCATAAATAACCATATCTGGGTTTTCTAACATGCGTTTCAAAGCAGAGTTCACCAAAATTTCTTCATCTTCATAAATCACATCCATACCTATACGATCTAAGATTTCGATCGCTGTGGCTAAACCTATGGCACCTGGGATATTTGGCGTTCCCGCTTCTTCTCTGTCCGGGAAATAATCTTTAATTAAATAATTATCAACAAATACATCTTCTACCATACCACCGCCCACTTCTTCAGGTTCGATGGCTAATAGAATATCTTTCCTGCACACAACCACGCCCGGCGCACCGGGGACATAGGTTTTATGCCCGGAAAAAACAAAAGCATCTATATTTCGATTCGGATTTTTATGGTCTGACATTTTTATCGGCATATGAGCCGCCGTTTGGGCGCCATCAATTAAAACAAGTGCACCATATTTATGCGCTAACTCAGCAATGTCATAAATTGGATTAATGATTCCTGTCACATTACTAATACCAGTTATAGCTACATAATTAACGCGCTCGCCATATTTTTGAAGATTTTCTTTCAAGGCATCGATATTCAAACAGCCGGGTTGGCCTGAAGAATGAATTTTTAGGGGGGTATGAACCACTTTCCCTGCATGCTTACGATGGGGGAGATCATTGGAATGGTGTTCCATAATGGAAACTAGGACAATATCTTTATCTGGTCGATAATCTCGAAAAACTCTGGCAAGGCGATTAATACCAGCCGTTGTTCCACTTCCTGTAAAAAAGCAGGTGTATTCTTCTGGATTAGCACCCAAAAATGATAAAACTCTATCATGAGCCCATTGGTACTGGGTTGTTGAAATTTTGGCAGAAAAATGAAGCAAACTATGGGAATTAGCATAATGGTTTAAAAATTTTTCAACTAAATCGTAAACTTTTCTCATCATAAGTGTTGATGCAGTTGAGTCCAAATACACTCGTTTGGTTTTACGACCATCTGCCAGTGTATACACTGTATCAAGTCCTATAAAGTCATTTTGTACTTTAGCAAGTAATGATGTTTTTGGTGTTGTCATAAGGTGAAAAAATATCAATAAAATGTTGAATTGAATTTAATGTACCATGGTGATAATCTTATTATAGTCATTTTGCGTATTCATGTTTGTAAAAAAGTCATCATCGCCAAAATTGATTTGATGAAGATTTATATTTTCTAATAGTTTTATTAAACTGTAATTCTCATTCTGAATTTCATTCTCTAATATGGGTACCATCCGTTTATGATAAAAACCGCATGTCACTTGTGTTTTACCATTTGCTTTGGGAATGATGGCATTGATATTTTCAGTTTTGGATACCCAAAGCGTTTCAAAAACACTTTTCGAAATTAAGGGCAGATCACAGGAAAGAAGAAAAATCCAATCTGTTTTTGAATTTTTAAGAGATGTGTAGAGTCCATTTATGGGCGCATTAATACTCAATTCATCGTGCATAAATGGATAGGAGATTGAATGGGGTTTTGCTTTGCCAACAATTACTCGATTTTCAAATATGTCACAGACATTCCAAATTTTATCCAAGACGGTTTGGTTGTTAATCTTTGCTTTCCATTTTGGGAATCCAAATCGTTCACTTTTGCCACCAATGAGAATGAAAACAGTTGCTGGGATTGTTTTATTATTCATTTTATGTTTATTCTTTTTGTTTTAAATATAATATATTCTTTATATATTAAAATCTTAATATATAAGAAATTTAATCTTTGTGAGGTAAAATAATGACAAAATCAATCTCAACAGAATTTATTCAAATGGCTGCCCGAATTTTAAAAACACTTGGGCATCCCGACCGCATTAAAATTGTTGAATATTTAGAAGACGGTGAAAAAACTGTTGGGCAAATTCAGCGAGAATTTAACCTGCTTCAGCCAGTAACCAGCCAGCATCTTAAAGTTATGTTTGACCGGGACATTGTTACCTTTCGCCAAGAAGGGACTCGTTATTATTATTCGTTGGCGAATAAATTTATTACAAAAATCCTTGACTGCATGAGTGAAGTCCAAGATAAGTTGAATTCAGGAGAATGGGATTTTGACCTTAGTATAACAAGCAACCAAGAGGAAGTAGCATGAGTGATATAGCATATGATCAAGAATTGGATTGTAAAGGAATGAATTGTCCTTTGCCCATCCTAAAAACAAAAAAACAAGTAGATACAATGGATGAGGGGCAAGTATTAAAAATGGTGGCTACCGATCCAGGTTCAATCAATGATATGAACGCTTGGACACGGCGAACCGGGAATGAATTGTTATCGCACAATGTAGAAGATGGGATATATACTTTTTACATAAAAAAATCATAATATACCTTTCAAAATCCTAAATCTTACCCAATCACTTACAAAGGAGTAAATCATGAGTGAACAGAAGAAAATGGCTCTTATTGCGTCCCAAGGAACTTTGGATTGGGCTTATCCGCCTTTTATATTGGCATCCACTGCAGCCGCTATGGATATGGAAGTTCAAATCTTTTTTACATTCTATGGATTAACATTATTGAAAAAAGATATTAAGGCAAAAGTGGCGCCAGCTACGAATCCTGCCATGCCAATGAAAATGCCATTTGGTCCAAAAGGATTTCAGGATTTCGAATGGCCCATGCCAAATGTATTAATGGGGAATATGCCTGGATTTGAAACAATGGCTACATCTCTTATGAAACAAACATTCAAAAATAAAGGGGTAGCCACGATTGAAGAACTTCGCGAAATGTGTGTTGAGTCCGGTGTAAAACTTATTGGGTGTCAAATGACCATGGATGTTTTTGGATTTGAAAAAGGAGAATTCATTGATGGTGTTGATGTGGGCGGTGCGGCCACCTTTTTAGAGTATGCTGCAGAAGCAGATATTCAATTATTTGTATAAAATATAAAGGGAAATAAAATGTCAGAAGATGGAAAAGTAACCATATTTGTAACATCAGGGCCGGATACACCCCAACGATGTGCGACACCGTTCTATATGGCGAGTGTAGCATCAGCCATGGATAATGAAGTTATGATCATTTTTCAAATTGATGGTGTACTACTTATGAAAAAAGGTGAAGCTGATGCGCTTTATGCGAAAGAAGGTGGGAAATCTGTTATGGATTTTATTAGAGATGCGAAAGAAGCCGATGCGGAAATGTATGTCTGTTCTGCAGCCTTACAACTTCATGATATGACAGAAGATGATTTGATAGAAGAATGTGATGGTGTTGTTGGTGCTGCGTTTATGACCGATGAAGGTCTTGAAAGTGATATGGTATTAACTTATTAAAAGGGGAATATAATGTCTGAACTAAAAAATTGCATGTTGCCGGACGATCTTTCCTATCATGTGGATTTCAATGTATGGATAAAAAAGAATGATGATGGAACAATAGATTTAGGTATGACAGATATTGCCCAATCTTTGGCCGGAGCCATGCTTCATTGCCGTCCCAAAAAAGTGGGAAAATCTGTTAAAAAAGGAAAAAGTATTGCTACGGTTGAAAGTGGAAAATGGGTTGGCCCGGTTAAAACACCATTTGCAGGTGAAATCATCGCAAAAAATGATGCTGTAGAAAGTGATGCAACAGTTTTGAACAGGAGTCCTTATAAACTAGGGTGGATCGTCCGCATTCATCCCAGTGATTATGATGGTGATTCTGGTGAATTGGTTAGGGGTGACGACGCTATTTCGGGCTTTGATATCTACATGACCGAAAAAGAAATGGGTGAATGTATCCATTGCGAAGGTTTTGAAGGTTAATTGAAAGCTATTCTGAATTTTGGGAAAAATGACACTTAGGGTTTTTACACATCCTGCTTGTACCGAATGCGGGCCTGCAGTTGAGATGGCATGGAGGTTAACTAAATTAAATGATAATCTAAATTTAGAAACCGTAAAATTGGAAAATAAAACAGGATTATCAAAAGCAAAGGAGGTAGGAATCAAAACAATTCCAACCTTGATATTTTATGAAGGAGAAGAAGAATTAAAGCGAATTGTGGGCCTGCCTGAAAAAGTTCAATTGGAAAACTCATATCAAGAATTAAGTGGTTCAAAACTTTAGGAAAAAATATGTCAATATATAAAGATGCCAAATACATGGATGTTCCTTACGAGAAAAAGGAAAAACTTTTTCATGAAGTAAAGGATGATATGCGTTATGACCACAATTTATACGGATGCTATGAATGTGGAATTTGTGTGGCTGCATGCCCTTCTGCACGATTTTATGATTTTAGCCCTCGAGTTTTTGCTCAAATTATGGCTAGAGAAGATGTGGATTCATTTTATGAGTTATTAAATGATAGTGTATGGGATTGTTCACAATGTTATTCTTGTACAAGGTGCCCACGTCAAAATAATCCTGGTGGTATTATTCTCATGATGCGTGATGCGGCTGTTCGCGCTGGATTGCAATCAGCCAAGGACGCTCTTCAGGCATATAGTCGAATTATTTATAAAGTGATGTCCACTGGTACACAGGTTGCACCAGATATGCTCCAGCCTGATTTTTTCCCGGATTGGGGGACAGATGTAAAAGCTGTGGCTGAAAATTTGGATGTTTGGCGCCGAGCAATTCCACCAGAAACCCTGCATACCACTGAACTTGCCTGGGATGTATCTGAAAAAACCCGATTAGAACTCTATATGATTTGGAAGTTAACAGGGAATCTGGAACTCATCGAAGGGATCGATGAAGGTATATATATGATTTTAGAAGAAGTAATGGAAGAACTATTGGAAGACAATGGGTATGATATTGATGATTTCGATAATATTTTAGAAGATTAAGGAGTAAACCATGTCAGTTACATCACAAGCGCCTGCTGTTCATACGGATTCTAAAGTTCCTTTGAAAGAATTTGTCCGAGAAGGTAAACCTCCCACAGAAGATTATCGTGAACAATTATTTGAATTAGAGGCGAAAGGCGAATTGAAAGTCCATCGCGTGCCCGAACCTATTGTGGAAGTGGAAACTAAATTTGGCCGAAAAAAGAAAATTCCAATTGAGCATACGTGGCATCATAAATCCTGTGGACAATGTGGGCATATCCCCGGTTATTCTACCGCAATTTTCTGGTTACATCGCCAATTCGATTTGGATTACTATGATCCGAAAGATCAATCATCCTGCACGGCATGGAATTATTATGCATCATCAACATCCAATTCAGCAGCACAAGCAGCGGTGGCAGTTCGGAATTTTTCTCAAGCAAAATTAGATGGATATTTCCCACTTATTCATTGTGGTACCAGTTTTGGTCACTATAAAGAAACGCGGGAAGAAATTATTCATCATCCGGAGTTGCGGGATCAAGTGCGCCGTATCATGGATCGATTGAAAATGCCATTCGTTTTTCCAGAAGAAATTGTTCATTATTCAGAATGGATTCATATTATGCGCCATCGTATAGCGGAACGACAGACTTTGGATTTTAGCAATATTGTATCTACGGTTCATCCTGCATGCCATTACCATAAATTGGTGGTGGAAGATGCGATTTATGATCGAGAATTATATGATGGTCAACGAACCGCAATCGTCACGGGACTCGTGGAAGCTTTAGGTGCAAAAGCGGCAGATTATTCTACTTGGCATGATTGCTGTGGATTCGGATTTCGCCACATTTTGGTGAGCCGAGATTTTTCACGCTCCTTTGCTACCATAAGAAAAATTGAACGGATGAAAGAAGAAGCGGATCCGGATGTGACCATTACCCACGATACGGGTTGTGTCACCACGTTGGATAAAAGTCAATTCGCAGCACAAGCCCACGGAAGAAATGTGGGAATCCCTGTATTGTCTGACGCACAATTTGCTGCATTGGCTATGGGTGCACATCCGTATAATGTGTGCCAGTTACACTGGCACGGCGTTGACAATAAACCTTTACTTGAAAAGATGGGAATAGACCATAAAAAAGCTTGGGAAGAATTTGAAACCATTGCCGAACGAATCGAAAGTGGTGAACTTGATTTTATGACTTGGGAGGATGCAGATGTCAAATAAACCTATTTTAGTAATTGGGGGTGGGCCAGCAGGATTAGAAGCCACTCGTGGAATTGCAGATCTTGGATATAATGCCATTTTGGTGGATAAATCTGATGTGTTGGGTGGAAACCCAATCTCTGCCAATTATGCTGCTTTAACGCCGGATATGAGAAGTGCTGAAGAAGCTATGGCCGAAATGGTAGATGCCATCACAGATAATCCATTGGTTGATATTCGCATGAATACAACGGTAGTTGGATCTGAAGGCGATGCACCAAATTTAAAGGTAACATTGCAAAATGAATCCGGAGAAGAAGTGGTAGATGCAGGATCTGTGATTGTTTCTACAGGGTTTCAGCATTTCGATCCGGGTAAAGAAACACAAATGTATGGATATTATGAACATGACGATGTGATCACTATAGTGGATGCTGAAAAAATGCTAAAAGATGACAATTTTGTTGTGCCATCTTCAGGTAAAAAACCTGAACAAATTTGTTTTATCCAATGTGTGGGTAGTCGTGATCGCCAAATTGGCAATCAGTGGTGTTCAAAAGTGTGTTGCGGAATTGCTTCGAAACAGGCGATTGAAATACGAGATATTTTGCCGGAAACGCGTGTATTCATTTTTTACATTGATATGCGTATGTATGGTTTCTGGGAAGATGAAATCTATTGGAAAGCCCAAGAAGAAAAGAATGTGAATTATATTCGTGGAATTGTGACAGAAATCACCAAGCGTGGTGACAAACTCTTGGTTAAAGGCGAAGACACAACCATGGGTCGTCCAATGGAAATCCCAATGGATATGGTTGTATTATCTGTAGGGATGGAGCCCAGTGAAGGAACCACTCAAATGGCTGATACATTTAAACTTCCCCTTGAATCCCATGGGTTTATCGGAACAACGGGTGGTGCATTAAATACGGTTCAAACCAAAGTACCGGGTGTGTTTGTCGCAGGCGCTGCGGCTGGACCTGCAGATTTGGAAGATTCCATTTCTATGGGTGGTGCTGCGGTGATGAAAGCATGTGCGTTTTTGAGGAAATCTGAACTACAACCTGCCTAAATGCTTTACGACGAAATCAATGTTCAAGATGTGGTGGATTCAGAAGCTGCCATGGAATTCATGAAGGAAGCAACCAAATTGGCTACTTCCACTGAATTAGAAGATATTGGCTTAAGATTGGAGAAAAAATCCAAATTATTTTCTGATTTATTGTCAGAAGACCATATTTCAGATTTGACAGAAAATGAATTTCGCCATTTGGTTGGTTCTATTTTTTCTATCAAACGAAAGGCGAATCGCATCTTGAAGGCCAATGGATTTGAATCACTTCAACAATCTATAACCGATTTGTTATACGGTGAAGATACCATTGATTTGCGATTCAATCGTTTTATTGATTCGGTCCACAAGTTAGATGGTCCTATGCGCGTGAATTTTGCCAGTGAACTACTGCATTTTTCTAATCCGAAGAAATATTGGTTATGGACCAATTGGATATGGGATTCAAAAACGGGAACTGGTTCATTACCTTTAATTGTGCAAGAAGGTGTAGACCTGTCTGGAAAATCAGATGGTGAAATATATGGAAAAGTGGGTCAATCATTGGCATTGGTAAATGCAGTGGGGCACAGCATTGGATTTTCCGATTCGGGAAAAGGGTTATTTGGAACAGATGTTTTTCTCGCCTGTGTTTATGCCGTGTATATGTATACAGTTTTCCGTGTCAAACTTTCACAAGAATTCAATAGAATTTTACCCGAATTATCAGAATTAGCCCAAAGAGTCTTGGGCGTATATAAAATGGAGATGAATTAAATATGTCTGAACATAAATATCAAAAGTGGATTCAAAAAGATAATGTTGTTATTGATGGTATTGATATTTCCGGAGAATGGAACAAAATGTATGAACCACGGGAAATCATGGAATACGATATTACCGGATTGGAAAATGTGCGTGATTTAGATGGTGGCGAATCCATGGGTTGGTGTTACCAATGTGCCCAATGTATTGGTGTATGTCCCGTAGATAATGTGGGAAGTTATGGTCCACGAAAAATTTATAGAAAGCTACAAACGGGCATGGATTTATTTACCCATGACGATTTGTGGATGTGCACAACCTGTTCCAATTGTTTACGTGTTTGTCCAAAAGAAGTAGACATGATGAAAATAATACCTGCTGTTCGGGAACAAGCGGTGTTAAATGGAAATGTTCCGGCTGAACTTCAAGATATGCTGCAAAATGTAGCAGAATATGGAAATCCCATGGGCGATTCAGCTCGAAAGCGTGTGAAATGGTTGAAGAAATTTGATGAGCCGGTTCGCGATTTATCCAAAGAAGATGATCCCCAGCCTGTGGATGTTTTATGGTATGTGAGTGATTACTTTTCATTCCATGGCCGTGGGAATGATGCAGCAAAATCCATGGTTCGCGTTTTTAATCGTTTGAATGTTGATTTCGGGATTTTAGGGAAAGAAGAAAAATGTGATGGTGATTCACAGCGTCTTGTTGGTGAAACAGGACTATTCGAAGAATTAGCAGAACATAACGGTGCGCAATTTGATAAATATGACCATAATAAATTGGTGGTGAGTGATCCACACGCGTTCAATGCGTTTAAGAAGTTCTATCCAGCCGTTACAGGGAAAGATTATAATCTTCAACATTATACACAATTCTTGGCAGAACAAATCGATGATATTTCTAAACTTATGAAACGACCATTTCCCAAGAAAGTAACATTTCATGATCCGTGTTATTTGGGTCGACATAATGGAGAGTATGATGCACCACGGATATTGTTAAATGCGATTCCCGGCATTGAATTTTCTGAAATGTATCGTTGTAAAGAACAGGGATATTGCTGCGGTGGCGGCGGCGGTGGAATGTGGTTGGATGGTTTGGTGGCTGACCATACGACCGAGCGCCTGTCAGAAAATCGCGTTAAAGAAGCGGTGGAAGTGGGTGCTGAAGTGCTGGCGGTATGTTGTCCCTATGAAGTGTCCCGATTCGAAGATGCGGTGAAGTCCACCAATAACGACGGCAAATTGATTGTCATGGATATAATTGAAATCATGGATTATTGTATGGGAGACGACGCTGAAGCCTGATGAAAGTGAACGCTCACATCGAAACAGGTGATTGTGGCATGGGAATGCCCGTGATTCGTTCATGGCAGGCAATGAAAAAGTTATCGATTGGAAATATTTTACAATTAACCAGTTCTCATCCATGAGCTGTTCCAGATATTGAAGCCTGGTGCAGGTCGACTGGACAAAAATTATTAAACATAAATGAAGATGGACAAACACGGCATTTCTTTGTCCAAAAGATGAAATAAGAAAGGGTTAAAATAATGGCATTTACTATAGTAAAAAAAATCAGATTTGATGATGTGGACGGGGCAGGTATTGTGTATTACCCGCAATATTTTCACTTATGTCATGCTGCATTTGAAGATTTCTTTGATGATGCAGCCCATATATCTTACCCGGATTTAATATCAAAAGAACGATTAGGGTTCCCTACTGTATCTGTAAAAAGTGACTTTAAAGCACCTTTAGTTTATGGAGACAATGCAATCATAAAATTGGGTATAAAGAAGATAGGAAAGAGTTCGTTGATATTCAGTTATAGAATTAGAAGAAAAAGGGACGGGGAGCTTTGCTTTGTAGCAGATGTAACAACGGTTGCCATGTCTTTAGAATCAATGAAGGCTGTTCCCATTCCTGACGAATATCGAAAATTATTTGAAAACTTTTTAGAAATATAATAACTGGAGAAATGATGAAAATAGTAGTTCCCTTAAATCAAGTTCCCGATTTGGTGGAAGACTTGGAAGTGGATGCTTCCGGGAAAGCATTAGATACGGACGATATTAAATTTAAATTAAATGAATTTGACGACCACGCTTTAGAAGAAGCCATTCTATTGAAGGAAAGTGGTGCTGGTGATGAAGTAGTTGCTATGGCTATAGATAGAGATGGCGCTGATAAAATGCTTTTTACGGCCATTGCCAAAGGTGCGGATAAAGTTGTAAAGCTTACGGGTGGAAATCCGGCGGATAGTCATCAACTGGGGAAAGCATTTGCAAATGCTTTGGAATCGGAAGGATTTGACATGGTATTTACCGGTGTCCAATCTGTGGATGACAGAGATGGACAATTGGGACCCATTGTTGCGAGCTATTTGGGCGCACCATGCGTGAGTGTTGTCTCTGGCATAAGTATTTCCGGCGCAACAGCAGTGGTGCATAAAGAATATTCCGGTGGAATGATGGGCGAATTTGAAGTGGATATGCCGGCCGTTTTAGGTATTCAAGCTGCAAAACAAGCACCGCGATATGCACCGGTCAGTAAAATTAGGCAAGTGCAGGAAACAGCATCCATCATGGAAGCATCCATGGGTGATGTAGGTTCCGCCAATGGAAGTGCTGTGGCATCCATGGCGCCACCAGCCAAAGGATCTGGTGCAGAAATGCTGGATGATATTGACGATTTAATTGATGTATTAAAAGACAAGGGAGCAATCTAATGGGTGACATTCTTGTAATTACAGAACATTTAAAAGGTGAGTTTCAGGACATTACATTTGAAATGCTGGGCAAAGCCAAAGAATTAGCCGGTGTATCTGGTGGACAGTGTATTGCTATAACTTTTGGAAATATGAACGGAAAAGCGGGTGAATTAGGTATGGCTGATTCTGTTGTTTCTGTTGGTGGGAGCGATGATTTTAATCCGGAATCCTATGCTGCGGCTGTGCAATCAGTCGTCAGCGCAAAATCCCCTTCATTAGTGATGGTGGGTTCCACATCCATGGGAATGGATATTGCCAATTCGGTTGCCACAGCGTTGGATATAACAACGGTGTCTTATTGCGCAGATATGAGTTCAAGTGATGGCGGGTTTTCAGTCACCAGTTCCATGTATGGCGGAAAAATGAATGTAGTCACTGATGTGAGTGGATCTGCCGTAGCGATGGTGTTGGCCGGCGCATTCAATGCCGATGCAGGCAAAAGTGCCGGATCACCAACTGTGGAAGATTTTGCTGTTGATTCAGGTGCAGGTAAAGTTCGATTTAAACAACTCATTGAACCGGAAGCGGCCGATGTGGATATTACCCAAAGCGATATTCTTGTGGCTGTGGGTCGTGGAATTGGAAGCAAAGATGACATCGAACTGGCGGAAGAATTAGCAGATATTTTGGATGCAGACTTGGCGTGCTCTCGTCCGTTGGTGGATGCAGGATGGATGTCAAAAGCGCATCAAGTGGGAAAATCCGGAATGAAAGTAAAACCAAAGGTTTATATTGCTTTGGGTATTTCCGGCGCACCCGAACATATTGAAGGCATGAAAAGTTCATCCACAATCATTGCCATTAATTCGGATAAAAATGCACCCATCTTTGATGTAGCCCATTACGGAATGGCAGAAGATTTATTCGATGTAGTAGAAGAATTGGTTGAAGAGCTGGAAGATTAATCTATGTTATCCCCAAACGAACAAATCGCATTTATTCTATTAGTTGTCGTTTGTGGCAGATTGGCCTTTCAGGGGTTTAATCGAATATTCAAAACGGTTAAATCGGGAGCAAAGGCAGATAGAAGTGATAATTTGTTCGGTCGATTTATGAATGCCTTGATTGATGTGTTTCTTCAAAAGCCCATTGCCAAAGCTCGACCGATTGTATCCATGTTTCATTCATTCATTTTCTTTGGATTTAGTTTTTATCTTCTGGTAAATATGAATGATGTTTTGGAAGCGTATGTGGATGGTTGGACTACTATTGGAAGTGATAATATCGTTGCCAAATTGTTTAATGTATTTGCCGATATTTTTAGCGTGTTTGTATTGGTTGGAATGATATTCTTTCTTTATCGCCGGTTTGTTCAAAAGCCTAAAGTCATGGAATTCAATACAAATGTAAAGTTACATCCCGGTGTAAGTGCCGGTGGATTGAAAAAAGATTCACTTATTGTGGGCATTTTCATTCTCATTCATGTGGGTTCAAGGTGGCTCGGGACCGCCATGCATTTAGCGGGAAATGGGCACACAGATTCTTGGCTGCCTACCGCAAGTATTATTTCAGGACTATTTTCTAATTGGTCCCATGCGTCATTGGAAACGGGCATTCATGTAACGTGGTGGTTGGCAATGGGGCTCATAGTTATGTTTCTGCCATACTTTCCACGATCTAAACATATTCATCTTATGATTGCACCGGTGAATTTGGCGTTGGGCCGCAAGACTGCTCGCGGTGCTATGGATGGGATTTCGAATCCGGCTTCACCCGGTTCCAAAACATTATCCGATTTGCCCTGGCCGCAAGTGTTAGACCCATGGGCCTGTATCATGTGCACTCGCTGTCATGAAGTTTGTCCCGCACACGAAAGTGGTACGCCATTAAGTCCTTCCGCATTGGAAATCAATAAACGCTATTTCATTAATGAACAAGGGAATGCCTTGTTTAATGATGCCGGTGAAACAGCCTTGATGGACTATGCTATTTCCGATGATGCGGTTTGGTCTTGTACCACTTGTTACGCTTGTGTGGAAGTGTGTCCCGTAGGAAATGAGCCCATGATGGACATTATGGAAATGCGTCGAAATCAAGTATTTGATGCAAAAATGCCGGACGAATTAGCCGATGTGTTACGAAGTTTAGACGAGCAAGGAAATTCGTTTAACGAATCGGCACGCCGTCGTCATAAATGGTCTAAAAAATTAGATATCAAACTGAAAGATGCCACAAAGGAACCGGTGAAATATTTATGGTATGTAGGTGACTTTGCGAGTTTCAATCAAAATTGTCAAGATACGACACGAAAAGTAGCGGAAGTATTAACAGCCGCCGGTGTAGACTTTGGCATCATGGGTAAAAAGGAAAAATCTGCAGGGAATGATGTACGACGTACCGGTGAAGAAGGACTCTTTGAAGTGTTAGCAGAGCAAAATATCAAAATGCTTGAAAAATGTGACTTTGAAGAAATTTTCACAACTGATCCACACACTTTTAATACGCTGAAAAATGAATATCCGGATAAAGGCGGAAATTATACCGTGAAACATTATTCCACTTTATTGCTGGAATTGATCCAAAGTGGTGATATTGATTTAAAGAAAAAATTGGACATAAAGGCTACTTACCATGATCCATGCTATTTGGGTCGATATAATGGTATTTATAATGATCCACGAGATGTGATGAAGCTCTGCGGAATTGATTTGGTGGAAATGCCCCGTAACAAAGAAAATAGTTTTTGCTGTGGTGCAGGCGGTGGACGGGTTTGGCTTCCAGACCATGATGATATGACTCAACGTCCCAGCGAAAATCGCATCGAAGAGGCAGTAGCGGTTGGTGTAAATAACTTCACTGTGGCGTGTCCAAAAGATATGACCATGTATGCCGATGCAGCAAAAACATCGGGGAATGAAGATACGATGGCGGTGAAAGATATTATTGATTTTGTCCTGGAAGCCATGGATCTGCCCGAACCAATCATGGAAGAAATTGCCAGTTCATATCCGAACGAAGAAGTATCAACAGAACCACAATCTGAAGGATTAGACTTATGAAAAAGCAATTCGATTTTAAATCAGACCGTTTTTATAACTCAAACCATTTCTGGTCAAAACAGGATGATGCTGGTATTGTTACAGTTGGCATGGATGAACTGGGTTTGGATTCTCTGGGCGAAATGGCCTATTTAACTCTGCCGGCTGTAGGGACACCCGTTGAGATGGGAAAAGTCATGGGTTCTATGGAAGCGGCAAAAATGACTGGTGAGCTTTTTGCTCCAATTTCCGGAATAGTTGTTGAAAAAAATGATGCTGTTTTGCAAAACCCGTTGTTGGTCAACGAAGACCCATTTGATAAGGGGTGGTTGATTAAAATTGAACCGGCGAACTGGGAAGAAGAATCAGGTGCAATGGTCTCCAACGATGAACTTTCCGCATGGATGGAATCTGAAATAGAACGATTTGAAACCCAAGGCATGGCTGGGTGAACACTTGGCGGTATATAGAAAATAATGGTGTAACCGCATCCGATGGATTAGCGGGTGATGAAGCACTTGCCAATCGTGTTGGTGCAGGCATATCTCAACCCACACTTCGACTTTATACTTACAAACCTTGCGCATTAGTAGGGCGATTTCAAACCATTGAAAATGAATTGAATTTGGAATATTGCGCCCAAAATAAAATCCCTGTCAATCGGCGACCAACAGGCGGTGGTGCTATCATTATGGGAGAAAATCAGTTAGGTGTAGCTTTAGCGATACCAGGGAAAACCGATGAATCTTACGCCAGTGTTCGGGAACGTATGGCACAATTTTCCCAAGGAATCATATCCGGGTTGAGCACGTTGGGAATCGAAGTAGAGTTTCGCCGTAAAAATGATTTGGAAGTGAACGGGAAGAAAATAGCAGGGTTGGGGTTACATAAAACAGCCACGGGCGGATTGTTATTTCATGCTTCATTATTAGTGGATTTAGATGTGTCTTATATGCTCAATGTTTTAAGAACACCTTTTGAAAAAATATCTGATAAAGAAATTGCTACCGTGGCAGAAAGAACGACAACTGTTCAACGGGAATACAAAAAGCCACTTACATTGAATAATGTCAGGGTAATTATCTTAAATGGATATAAAAACGCTTTCGATGCAAACATAGAATTAAGTGATCTTTCCAATGAAGAGATGGATGAAATCCGTCAATTAGAAAAAGATAAATACATGGATTCAGATTGGATATTCCAATCTACAGATGTGGCAGACGCAATTGGAAAATCTATCATTAAAACGGAAGGTGGTCTTCTGGATATTCGCATTGTGCTTGCAGGAAAAATGATAAAATCTGCTTACATAGGTGGGGACTTTTTTACTTCAGAGCATGCCATTGCTGATTTAGAACAAAGTTTGCGTTGGCATTCGAGTCAGCATAAATCTCTCCAAGAAACATTAACTCAAGTGTATGAAAGATGGTTGGGCGATTTAGCAAACTTGCCCATGGAATACCTAATCAAAGGCTTGATGTCTGCCATTCAAAAAGCGGAAATTATGGCACGAAAAAATTCTTCAGACCCATATGGATGTTTTGTAACACCAAGGGGAGTCCATGCTTGAAACTGCCGTTAAACCAATAAGTGTACAGTTGAAAAATCCTTTTGACATCCGTAAAGAAAATTTTTCCGATGAGATTACATTTTACGGTCCTGGTCTAAAGCCCCATTCTACTTCAGAATTTTCCGGTTCAATGAAAGAATTTGTATCCATTAGCGTTACTGGAAATAATTGCGCCCTGAATTGCGAACATTGTAACACCAAAATGTTGGACAATATGTTGGATTTGCTATCCTTTGATGGCAGTCTGTTTGATATGACAAAGAGTCTTCAGGAAAAAGGAGCAAAAGGAATTTTGGTTTCCGGCGGGAGTAATATTCGGAATCAAGTTCCCTTGCTTTCTCACATTGATGATATGAAACGCATCCGCGCTGAATTGGGTATGGTGATACGAGTTCATCCTGGTTTGCCTAACGAAGAAACATGCGATGCATTAGCTGATGTTCGTGTGGACGGCGTAATGTTAGATATCATCGGTGACCAGGAAACGATTACAGATGTTTATCATTTAGATGCAAAACCATCTGATTATGAAGCTGTGTTAGAGCGATTACAACGTCACAAAATTCCTGCCATTCCCCATATTGTTTTGGGACATTATTTTGGAAAAATGAATGGCGAGTGGGCTGCATTGGACATGATTAAAAAATATCCACCAAAAATATTAGTGCTAGTGATATTATTACCACTAACAGGTACGGGTATGGAAGGCGTGATTCCCCCATCCATGGATGAAATAGGGGTCTTTTTTGAAACAGCAAGATTGTTGTTGCCGACGACACCCATTTTATTGGGATGTGCTCGTCCGTTGGGAAATATGAAAATTGAAATTGATAAATCTGCTATTAATGCCGGATTGAATGGCATTGCATTTCCATCAGAAGGTATCGTGGGATATGCGCAAGAAAAAGGATTAGAACCATCATTTATTAATGCCTGTTGTGGCGTGACTTGGTGAGGGAGAAATATGAATGTAGAACAAATAAAATTATCATCACAAGAACAAGAAGAATTGCTGAATATTAGTCCGGATTATGTTCGGATTAGTATGGCGGCTGCCATAGAACTAGGACTCAAACCGGGCCGAATTCACGGTTGTGGATGTGGATGTATCAATTTATTGCAAAATTATCCAGAAGGCTGTTTTGCCAATTGCAGTTATTGTGGATTAGCACGAGAGCGTCCCGGATTAGCAGAAGAAAACAGTTTCATTCGCGTGGATTGGCCCCTATTTTCCACAGATTTAATTGCAGAAAAGCTTGCAGAAAAAGAAGCAGAAAATTCCGTGGGGCGTGTCTGTATTTCTCAAGTTCAAGACTCTAGAGCGAATGATGATTTAATAAAAATTACTCGAAAGGTGCACATCGCAGCACCAGAAGTTCCACTATCCGGATTGGTAAATGCCACAACCATGACTGTTCCTTTTTTGGAGCAATTGAAGGAAGAAGGGATTGATATTATTGGGTATGGATTGGACGCTGTTACAGAAGAATTATTCATAAAAACTCGCGGTAAGGAAGCCAGTGGTCCCCATGATTGGGATTACCATTGGGAAATGGTTCGGGCAGCACGAAAGATTTATGGCCCTATGAATGTAAATTGCCATTTGATTGTAGGTTTGGGAGAGACAGATCGTGATTTAGTGGATATGTTATATCGATTAAAGTCAGAAGAAATTGCAGGGTATTTATTTTCATTTAATCCGGAGCCAGGAACCACATTGCAGTACCAAACACAGCAACCCATTAAACGCCATCGTCGGGTGCAGTTGGCAAAATATCTCATTGAAGAAAAAAACGTGGAGCGAAATGTATTTCAATTTGATGAGAATGGGTTTATTACATCCATTGATTCTGATGAAGATTTAATTCAAAATACCATTAATGAAGGAAACCCGTTTATGACAAATGGCTGTCCTGATCGTGACGGTGTGATGGCCTGTAATCGCCCTTATGGTTCATATCGTCCAGGTGAAGAATTTCGAGATTATCCTTTTAAACCCACTGGTGATGAATTAACCGTTATCCGTGAGCAAATGCAATTAAATGGAACATTAGGAAATCCAGTTTGAACAAACACGAAAAATTCATTCGGTTAATCCACATGGGTCGAATTCCCGGTTGGCAAACCCAGGCGGTATATCACACCGTTGCGGAACTCATGACGGAAGATACACCGGATACTATTATTATCTCTCAACCATCCGATACATATGTATGTTTAGGCTATCATCAGAAACTGGATGAAATATTCAACCGAAATGTCTGCGATGAAAAAGAGATTCCCATTTTACGTAGAAAAGTTGGTGGTGGTGGAACCTATTTGGATTCAAATCAACTTTTTTATCAATGCGTTTTTCACAAAACCCGTGTACCGGCGAATTTGGATAAAGTATATGAACAAATGCTCACGCCCGTCGTCAAAACACTTAAACATTTTTTTGATGTAAAAGCAGAATTGGTGGGGAGCCATGAAGTCGAAATGAATGGAAAGCGTGTTGCTGGTATTGGTGGCGGGCAAATGGGCGAAGCGAGTATTGTAGTGGGCAATATTCTTTTTGACTTTGATTATGACACCATGGCATCTGTGTGGAATGCCCCAAATGAATGCTTTCGTGCATTGGCAAAAGATGCCATGAAAGACCACATAATTACGCTGGATGATATTGGCTCCATGGTGAAAATGGATAAACTTGCCAACCAATTGATTGAAGAATATGAATCTCATTTAGGGCGAAAGTTAAATCCTGGGGGCATGACCATAGATGAAATTGAACGGGCAGGACAAGTTGGGGCTGTGTTGCGGTCTGAATCTTTTTTGAATTCCATGGATGATGGGAATGGCTCATCCAAACGGAAACCCCTGAAAATTGCTCGGAATGTATTTATTCATTATGATGAAATTGACATAGATGGGGAAAAAGTGATGGGGAGTTTCAGAGTGGAAGATGGAAAAATTCATTCTGCCAAATTGGATAAACCAAATGATAATATTGAAGTAATATTAGTTGGAAAAATATTCAAAGATTTAGTGACATGAATACACTCAAATTCTACCTTCAAGACCCATTTTTGAATCGGCTGTATAAAAAGATAAAATGAATTACGGTTTTATAATAGATAATAGAATGTGCATTGGCTGTCATGCCTGTACCGTGGCTTGCAAAAGTGAGCACGATGTTCCCATTGGTGTCAATCGCACCCATGTAAAATATATTGAAACGGGAATTTTCCCAAACAACTCACGGGAATTTTCAGTCCATCGATGCAACCATTGTGCAGATGCGCCCTGCGTAGAAATTTGCCCAACCACGGCACTGCACACAAGAGCTGATGGTATTGTTGATTTTGACAATGACCGATGTATTGGCTGTAAATCCTGTATGCAGGCCTGCCCCTATGATGCCTTGTATATCGATCCCAATACAAATACAGCGGCTAAATGTAATTATTGTGCCCATCGCGTGGATTATGGCTATGAGCCAGCTTGTGTGGTGATCTGTCCGGTAGAAGCCATTGTCTCTGGTGATTTGGATGATTCTAATTCCAAGATTGCCCAATTAGTTATCA
>Ga0208641_1000335_pt1 | contig 30297 bp, 33 predicted proteins | sample ETN02SmetaG_2_FD_185789 | JGI IMG/M metagenome (GOLD analysis project Ga0208641, IMG submission 185789) | Marine microbial and viral communities from oxygen minimum zone, Eastern Pacific Ocean - ETNP2014F10-02SV253 (SPAdes) (version 2) | ecosystem: Environmental > Aquatic > Marine > Oceanic ... | reverse complement strand
TACTTCCTCTCGATCCTATAATAATTTTATTTTTACTCATTAATTTAAATTTAAGAGTTTATTTATATTGATTTTTTTATGAATTGGTAAAATATAAATCAATGAAAAAACAATTGATTTTTTTAGGTATTGAAACAAGTTGCGATGAAACAGCCGCTTCAATAGTTAAGGAAAATTCTAACGGTAGAGGTGAAATACTTTCAAACATTGTTTCTAGTCAGATTGATGAGCATAAGGAATTTGGCGGAGTAGTTCCAGAAATTGCAGCAAGAGCGCATGTTGATAAAATAGATTTTATTATAAAGAAAGCCTTAAAAGAAAGTAAAATTAATATAAATGATGTCGATGGTATTGCTGCTACTGCTGGACCTGGGTTAATCGTATGTTTAACAATTGGATTAAGTATTGCAAAAGCAATTGCGGCATCACTCAATAAAACTTTGATTGCAGTAAATCATTTAGAGGGTCACGCTTTGAGTCCGAGAATATTAAATAATATAGAATTTCCTTACTTGCTTTTATTAATATCTGGAGGACATACCCAATTTTTAGATGTCAAAGGCGTAAACAACTACAAAAGATTAGGAACAACAATTGATGACGCCGTTGGCGAGGCTTTTGACAAAACTGCTAAACTCATTGGAATAGAATTTCCTGGTGGGCCACAAATTGAAGAGTACGCAAAAAAAGGAGACGCATATTATTATAAGCTACCAAAGCCAATAATAAATAAAGGTGGATGTAATTTGTCTTTCTCTGGATTAAAAACTGCTGTATTAAAAATTTCAAAAAAAATAAAAAATCAAGAAGAAAAATATCATCTTGCTGCTTCATTTCAAAAAACAATTGAAGATATACTTGCTGAAAAAAGTAAATTTGCAATGAATTTGTTCAATGAAAATAATGATAACAAAAAAAACACTTTTGTAATTGCTGGTGGGGTAGCTTCTAATAATAAAATAAGAAAAAAATTAACAGATCTTTCAAATGAAAGAAATTTCGAGCCGGTATTTCCACCTATAAATTTATGTAGCGATAACGCTGCAATGATTGCTTGGGCAGGAATAGAAAGATTTAGATTAGGGCTAACAAATGAATTAAATTTTTCCGCAAAATCTAGATGGCCACTTGATGAAAAAGCCCCCTTTTTAAAAGGACCAGGATTAAAACTATAGATGAAATATTGGAAAAAAATATGTAAGATGGGTAAAATAAATAACTATTGAAGGAAAGTTTGTGCCTAAAAAGAAAAAGAAATTAAAAAAGAGAAAAAAGCTTAAAGCTAAAAAAGGAACAAAAAAAACTAAGCTAAAAACCAAAAAAAAAATTACTCCTGAATCAGAAAAGGAACTGATCATTAGGACTTCTAAAGCTTGGTCTAAACAGGCTTATGTTAATAAGAAAGCATATGAAAAAAAATATAATATATCTATTAAAGATAATGAGAATTTTTGGAAAAAAGAAGGAAAAAGAATTACATGGATAAAACCATATACAAAAGTAAAAGATGTTAAGTACAGTAAAACTGATGTTAAAATAAAATGGTTTTATGATGGAACTTTAAATGCTTCTGTTAATTGCATAGACCGACACCTTAAAAAAAAGAAAAGTAAAACAGCAATAATTTGGGTTGGAGATAATCCCAAAGATTCTAGAAATATCAGTTATCAAGAACTTTATAGAAATGTTTGTAAAGCAGCAAATGGATTAAAAAGCATAGGAATTAAAAAGGGGGATAGAGTCACAATTTATTTAACTATGATTCCTGAGCTGGCCTTCGTAATGCTAGCTTGTGCAAGAATTGGAGCAATACATTCTATTATTTTTGGTGGTTTTTCTCCAGATTCAATAGCTGGAAGAATAGATGACTGTAAATCTGATTATATAATTACAGCTGATGAAGGCGTACGTGGTGGAAAAATTATCCCATTAAAAAAAATTACGGACGAGGCTCTTGCTAAATGCCGAAGTGTAAAAAAATGTGTAGTTGTAAAAAGAACAGGTAATGAAATTAATTGGGTCGATGATAGAGATGTTTGGTATGATGATATTACTTCCAGTGCTTTAAATAAATGTGATCCAGAAGAAATGAATGCCGAAGATCCACTATTTATTCTTTATACCTCGGGATCAACAGGAAAACCCAAGGGAGTTTTACATACGACTGGTGGATACATGGTTTATACATCTATGACACATCAATATATTTTTAATTATAGAGATAAAGATGTTTATTGGTGTACAGCAGATATTGGTTGGGTTACCGGACATAGCTACATTATTTATGGACCTTTAGCTAATGGAGCTACTACAGTAATGTTTGAAGGAATTCCTAATTATCCAGATAGCTCTAGATGGTGGCAAATAGTTGATAAATACAAAATAAATATTTTTTATACAGCTCCAACGGCACTGAGGGCTCTCATGAAAGAAGGGGCAGAGCCAGTTAAAAAAACAAGCAGAAAATCACTTAAACTTTTAGGTACCGTTGGTGAGCCTATCAATCCAGAAGCTTGGATGTGGTATTTTAAAACAGTGGGAGATGGTAGATGTCCCATAGTGGACACTTGGTGGCAGACTGAAACGGGTGGAATATTAATTTCGCCTCAAATTGGAGCAATCGACCTAAAGCCTGGTTCAGCAACAAGACCTTTTTATGGCATTAAACCTGTTATAGTTGACGAAAAGGGAGACACATTAAAGGGAGCTTGCAAAGGAAGACTTTGTATAGCTCTGTCATGGCCTGGACAAATGAGAACAGTCTATGGAGATCATCAAAGATTTATTGATGCTTATTTTTCACAATATGATGGAAAATATTTTACTGGTGATGGGTGTAGAAGGGACAAGGATGGCTACTATTGGATAACAGGACGAGTAGACGATGTGATCATTGTATCGGGACATAATCTTGGCACTGCCGAAATAGAAAGTGCTTTTGTTGCACATCCAAAAGTTGCTGAAACAGCGGTTGTTGGCTATCCTCATGACATTAAAGGAAACGGTTTATATTGTTATGTTACATTAAATTCAAATGAACGACCTTCTGGTGAACTTGAAAGAGATTTAAAACTTTGGGTAAGAAAACAAATAGGAGCAATAGCAACTCCAGATGTTATACAATTCGCTCCCGTTCTTCCTAAAACAAGATCGGGTAAAATAATGAGAAGAATTTTAAGAAAAATTGCTGCTAATGAACACGATCGACTTGGAGATATAACAACTTTAGCCGATCCTTCGGTTGTTGATAGTTTAGTAAAAAACAGACAAAATAAACAGATTTGAAAATTTAGTGAATGGTTTTTTTAAAACCTTTTTTTGACTTTATCAAAATATAAAAATATAAATTTTTCCATGTCTTCGATAGTTAAAATATCTCCTTCAATTTTATCAGCTGATTTTGGTAAATTGGGTGCCGAAATTTCCGGATTAGAAAAAGCTGGTGCAGATTTAATTCATATAGATATAATGGATGGGCATTTTGTTCCAAATATAACAGTCGGCCCAGAAGTAATAAAAGATCTTAAAAAATACACTTCTTTGCCTTTCGACGTACATCTGATGATTTCTCCTGTTCACAAATATATAAAAGGCTTTGCAGAAGCTGGCGCAGACATAATTACAATACACCCCGAATCCACTAATAATTTAATTGAAACAATCAACGAAATCAAAAAATTTGATAAAAAAGCTGGTGTGTCTCTTAATCCAAAAACAACTATAGAAAAAGTTCTGCCTGTTCTTGGTTTAATTGATTTGGTTTTGATAATGAGTGTAAATCCAGGCTTTGGAGGTCAAAAGTTTATTAAGGAAACATTAGAAAAAGTTAAATTATTAAGGAAAGAAATTGATCAAAAAAAACTCACTGTTGAAATTGAAATAGACGGAGGAATTAATTTTGACAATGCTAAAATGGCTAAAAAAGCAGGTGTTGATATATTAGTTTCAGGTACTACAATATTTAAGAATAATGAAGGTAATGTTAAAAAAAACATTGAGACTCTAAGAAATCAATAATTTAATGCAAAAAATAAAAAGTATAAGCGAATACTTTTTTTTAATTTTTAAATTTTTTTTGTTTAGATTAAAAATATTTTATTTTAAATCAAATTATTATAACAAAAAAATATTAAATAATTTACCTTCTAAATTTAATTATAAGCCAAGTTTACATATAATTAATTCGCTAATATCATTTAATAAAAAAAAAATTAGAATCGAAAGTTATTCTCTGAATTCCATTTGGAAACTAAGTTCCAAAAATAAATTGGAATTTCAAAATTTACATAATTTTTTATGGCTTACATTTTTAGATATAAAAACAAATAAAACTTCGACACAAGCTATCATTGAAAATTGGATTGATAACAACAATAATTTTAATGAAGAAACATGGAAGATGGATATTCTTGGAAATAGACTAATTGCTTGGATTTCAAATTCTAATCTAACTATAGATGAATCTGGCCTAAAATATAAAGAAAAATTTATTTCGAGTATAACAAAACAAGCTAATCACTTATCAACAAATATTGATAGTTTAGAAGATGATGAAAGTAAATTAATTTGTTGTTCGTCGTTAATTTTAGTTGGTCTAACTTTTAAAAATCAACATAAACATTATAAATCAGGCTTATCAATACTTCAAAAATTTATCAAAAATAACTTTGATAATTCGGGATTTCCAAAATCAAGGAATCCCGAGGAATTAGTAGTTTGCTTAAAATATTTAATCTTAATAAAAGAATGGATAAAAGAATCACAAAATCAAATACCTGATTATTTAGAAGAAATAATTTTTAACTGTGGAAAATCTTACAGTTTTTTATCAAAAAATTTGGATGAATTACCACTCTTTAACGGATCTTCAAAAATACAAAATGTAGAATTTGAAAAATATCTAAATTACTTCAGTTATAATTTTAATGATTCTTCAAAAGAAAAAAGCGGATATGTTATATTTAAAGATAAAAAAATAGTTTTTATAATAGATGTTGGAGATTCTCCAACTTTCAAATATTCAAAAAAATATCAATCTGGATGTCTTTCGTTTGAAATAACTTCTAACAAAGAAAAATTAATTTGTAATTTAGGTTTTGATATAAATAAAAATAATAAAATAAAATTATTAAGCAGATCTACTGCCGCTCATTCAACTTTATATTTAAATAATCATTCTTCCTGTATTTTTAGAACCAGTTATCCTTTTAAAATCAACTATGAAAATAGATTATATGAAGGATTAAAAATCATAAAAAAGAAAATTGTTAGTGAAAAAGATTTTGAAAATATTATTGCTAGTCATAATGGATATCAAAGCAGATATGGTTATATTCATGAACGTTCCATAAAATTTATAAAAAAAGAGAAAATTTTCTTCGGAATAGATAGTTTAATTAAAAATAAAAAAGTTAGCAATATAAGCTATGGAATTAGATTTCATATTTACCCAGGAATAAAAATAGCAAAAACTCAAAATTCTCAATCTATTTTATTAAGTTTAAAAAATGGTGGGGGCTGGAAGTTTAGTTGTCACAATAAAGAAGTATTAATTGAAAAGGGTATTTATTTAGGAAATAAGAATAAAGTAGTAGAAAATGAAAATATATATATTTCAGGTATGACAAATGGAGAAAATCAAATAATTGAATGGAGTTTTGAAAAAATATCTTAATGAAAAATATAGTTAAAATTAAAAGAGCCTTAATTTCTATTTCTGATAAGTCATTATTAAAAAATTTGTTATCTGTTTTATCCAAATATAAAATTGAAATTATTAGTTCGGGAAAAACATATAAAAAAATAAAAAAATTTGGTTTTAACGGTATTGAAATTTCAAATTTTACCGGATCCAATGAAATGCTTGGAGGCCGGGTAAAAACACTTCATCCCAAAATCCATGCTGGAATATTGAGTATCAGAAATAATAAAAATCATAAGCTTGATCTTATTAAAAATAATTTTAAAGAAATAGACTTAGTTATTGTAAATTTTTACCCTTTCGAAAATGTTGTAAAAAATAATAATAATTTTAAAAGCATAATTGAAAATATTGATATTGGTGGTCCAACTTTAGTTAGAGCAGCAGCCAAAAACTTTAATGATGTTTTGGTAATTACAAATCCAAGAAATTATATACATATGATTAACGAAATAAATAAATACAAAGGTTCGACATCTTTAAATTTCAGAGAACAAATGGCTATAAATGCATTTAATGAAATTGCAAATTATGATTCAATAATTGCAAATTATTTTAATGATAAATTTAATGTTAAATTTCCAAATAAAAAAACTTTTACTGGAAAATTAATTGAAAACTTGAGATATGGTGAAAATCCACATCAAAAAGCCGCAATTTATTCAATTGAAAACAATTTAAATATAAAACAATTACATGGAAAAAAATTAAGCTTTAATAATTACAATGATATTTTGTCCGCTCTATCAATTTCTAAATCTTTTGAAAAAAATAATGGAACTGTAATTATTAAGCATGCGAATCCTTGTGGAGTTTCAATAGAAAAAAATAATTTAAAATCATTTAATTTAGCTTTCAATTGTGACCCTGTAAGCGCTTATGGAGGAATAGTATCGTGTAATTTTAAAATTAAAAAAGAATTAGCAAAAAAACTCAACCAATTTTATTTTGAAGTTATCATCGCAAATGAATTTGAAAAAGACGCTTTAAAAATCTTAAAAAAAAAGAAGAATGTAAGATTAATAGATGCAAACAATTTTCAAAATAAAGGTAATTCAAATATTCTTTTTTATAAAAAAAACTTTCTATATCAAGATTCAGATGATTTAATTATCAACAAAAAAAATTTGCTAGTAGTTTCGAAAAAAAAACCATCTAAGCATGTAATGGAAAATCTGATTTTTGCATTTAGTATTTGTAAATATGTAAAGTCAAACGCAATAGTGTTGGCCAAAGATAAATCAACAATAGGAATAGGTTCGGGACAACCAAGCAGACTGGACAGTTGTGACCTAGCGATAAATAAAGCTAGAAAGTTTCAGTTTAAAAATCTTTTAAATTCTGTCGCTGCGTCCGATGCTTTTTTTCCATTTACAGATGGACTTGAAAAATTAATTCAGTCAGGAGTTAGTGCGGTTATTCAGCCTCAAGGGTCAATTAGAGACAAAGAGATAATAAAATTAGCTGATAAAACAAGAACTGTCTTGATTTTTTCAAAAACTAGGCATTTTAAACATTAGAAATATTATCAATTTTTGCTGCTAAAATAAAATCGTTTTCGGACAAGCCACTAATTGCATGGGTACAAATTTTAATTTTTGCATAACCCCACCCAAAACTGATATCGGGATGATGACCTTCTTTTTCTGAAATACCTCCTACTAAATTAATAAATTTTTGGCTGGATAAAAAGTTTTTGAATTTAAAATTTTTTTCTAAATAATAATTTTTTTTATCATTTTGTTTTATTTCCCAACCATTTACTTTTTTCAAGTATTTATGAATCTCAGAATAATCAAAAGCTGAAATATTTCCTTCGCAGGGGATGCATTTTTTTTCTGAAAGTTGTGTCATTTTTTTGTAAATTGCTTCAAAATCTCAATGTTCATAATAACACAAATGGCTGTAAATAAACTAACTAAAACAATATCAGAAAAAGCTTTGATATATATAAAAGTAAAATACTTCTTAAACATAATAAAATAATTTGCGAAGATAAAAAAAACGTATCTAAATAAAATGAAATAGAACAAATATTTAAATATTTTAATTTTAAAACTGTCTTTTAATTTCATTATAAATGGCAAAAGTAGAATTAAAAATATTTCCCTATAATGTACATTGTCCGATATCAGATAAACAGAGATGGATAAATTGCCACCCAATATAAATAATTTCTCTTCAAAAAAAGAAATATTAACTTTTGAAATAAAATTTGATTTTTGAAAAATTTTAAATGAAACAATTGAAGAAAAAATGAAAAAAATATAACTAATAAATAAAACTGTAGAATAATCAAAGTGTTTTAATTTTTTCAAAACTAATGGTAAGCCTTTAATTGAAAATTGATTTCCCCATGTAGGAGAAATCATTTTCATTTTATTTTGGATAAGTTCTAAACTTTCACCCGTAAAGTAAAAAAAGAAACCTAAGGTCATTGTAAATAACAATAAAGTTATTATTATCTGTTTTATTGACCTCTTTTTTTCAATAAAAAAATTTACAATTAAAGCAAGTGGATAATATTTTGCTAGACTTGCTAGAGTTAAAATTAAAAAGTTTAATGTTGAAGAATTGAAATAAACAATCAATATAATAAAGAGAAAAATTAAAACATCATTATTACCTCTTTCAATAGCAAGTAAACTTGAGGGGGCAAAAATAATTAATATCAATAAAAAATATTCAAAAAAATTTTTTGGCTTAATTATACTAACAATTGAGAAAACAAATAAAAAACATATTATGATTGGAATATAAAAAAAATAAAATTTTTCAAATGAATTAAAATATGGGATATATAGCAAAATGTTACCGTAATTAAAGGGATAATTAAGGCATGAGGTAGGATAAAAAACATTAAAACCAAATTTATGGCATACTGCCAATTTAATTGGCATAGCCCAATCTGCAAAAATATGCAGTTGGTTTTCCTTAACTACTGGGGAAAGGCTATATGAATAAAGGATACCTAATTTCCATAAAAAAAAAATGCAAAATGATAGTATGACAGAAATTGTTATATTTTTATTAAAATCAAATTTAACCATTTATAAATAAATCAGATAATTTTTTACTGATAAGTTTCCAAGTGAAATTTTTTTCGATAAATGAAATTGCTTTATTTTTTTCTAATAAGGAATTGCGTTTTTCAATTAAGTTAGACATATTTGATATTAAACTTTCTAAATCAGGTTCAATATAATTTTTACCATCGTTTAAAGTCTTTTTCGTACCCTCAATCTTTAAAACAAACGAAGGATCGTAGTAATCGTCAGTGGAACCTCCGGAAGTTAATATTGTAGGTATACCGCAAGCTGCCGCTTCCAAGGGTGGCATATTAAATCCTTCGGCTCTATAAGAGGAAACATAAGCATCGCAGGATCCATATAATTCACTTAATTCTTTTAATGTTAAGTTTTTGGAAATAACTATTATATTTGATAACACTTCATCAGTTAATAAGTTGGGAAATTTTTTTTTTGTAATAGAAATATAATTTTTTGCAGTTATTTTATATAAATTTGATTGATCTTTTAAAATTAATTTAACATAAGAATATTTTTTTTTAATTATCGAAAAAGCTACCAGCAATTTATTTATACCTTTATTCCAAGTCATTGCACTAACATTTAAAAAAACAAAATGATTATTGTTTATATTTAATTTTTTTCTAATTTTAATTTTCTTTTCTTTGTTTATTGGTTTAAAAATTGTTAAATCAACACCACAAGGCATAACTATGACGTCATTTTCTTTAAATCCCTCTTTAATAAAACCTATTTTTGACCAGTTAGAAGAGGTAATAACTTTAATCGATTTATTTATGTATTTCTTATTTAATTCTTCGCCCTGATAAATCATGTTTTCAATTTTTTGATATTCCGAAGTTCCAAATACAAATATTTTATTTGCATTCCCTCCGTGCATTCTATACGGAAATGAAATTCTATATAATATATCAATTTTTAATTTGTTTGGTGGTTGAGTTAATTTGAAAATTTTTTCTTCAAAATCTTCTAAACCACTAGAATTATTTTTTTTATTCCATTCTGGTGTAGGGAAGGGAATATCTTTAAAATAAATTTTAAAGTCATCATTTTTTAATAGTTCTCTAATTTGATATTGATTTATCAGTGCAAAAGAATGATTAATTCCTCGCCAACCTTCTATTAACAAATTTTTTGAAGAATTCATTTAAATGGAGCGGGAGAAGGGAATTGAACCCTCGACCTAAACGTTGGCAACGTTTCGCTCTACCACTGAGCTACTCCCGCTTAATAAGTAAACATTATAAAACAACGTTTTTTTAAACGCAAGAAATTCATAAATTAATAACAAATTGATCTCGGTGTGATCATTTGTATAATCTAAATTCGTTAGAATTTTATTATTTAAAAAATTATTGATGATCTTGGGATTTATTATATTTATTAAAATATAAATTTTTTTGTGTTTATTTTTAATGTATTAAGACTTAGTTTAATTTTTGAAAAAAAATATAAATATTAATCTAAATGAAAAAAAAAGCGTTAATAACCGGTGTAACAGGTCAAGATGGTTCATACTTAGCTGAATTTCTTTTATCAAAAGGATATATCGTCCATGGTATAAAGAGAAAGTCTTCTTCATTTAATACCCAAAGAGTTGATCATATTTATATTGATTCGCATTTCAGTACAAATTTTTATCTTCATTATGGAGATTTAACAGATTCTAACAGTATTTTTAATATAGTTAACCAAGTTAAGCCAAATGAAATTTATAATTTAGGTGCCCAAAGTCACGTTGGAGTATCTTTTGATATACCGGAATATACATCGCAGGTAAGTGGATTGGGAACTTTGAGAATTTTAGAAGCAATAAGATTTTTTAAACTAAAAAAAACAAAATTTTATCAAGCAAGTACATCTGAATTATTTGGGGAAAAAGGAAAGAACAATTCATTTAACGAGAAATCAAAGTTTGCTCCCAAATCACCCTATGGTGTTGCAAAATTATATTCATATTGGATTACTAAATTATATAGAGAATCGTATAATATGTTTGCCTGTAATGGAATCTTGTTTAACCACGAAAGCCCAAGAAGAGGTGAAACTTTTGTTACTAGAAAAATCACTATGTTTTTAGCTAAGAAAAAACTTGGAGCAAAAGGTGTTCTTTATCTGGGTAACATAAATGCTAAAAGAGACTGGGGCCATGCCAAAGATTACATTGAAATGCAATGGAAAATACTCCAACAAAAAAAACCTGAAGATTATGTTATCGCAACTGGAAAATCATACAGTGTAAAAGACTTTGTTAATGAGTCATGCAAGTATTTGAATATGAAAATAAGTTGGTCTGGTAAAGGCTTAAATACAAAAGCCTATCATCATATAAATGGAAAAAAAGAACTTCTAATTAAAGTTGATAAAAAATACTTTAGACCTTTAGACATAGATCATCTAAGGGGTGATGCGACCAAAGCCCTTGAAAAGCTCAATTTTAAATTTAAATATTCGTTTAAAGACTTGATTAAAGAAATGATTGATTACGATCTTAAATTAGCTGAATAAAATATTTAATCGATAATATGCAATCGGTAAATTATTTAAAAATATTCGTTTTTTTAAATAAAAGAATTATTGAAATTGTTGGTTTATTAATAGTTTTATTATCTTTTTTTCTTTTATTATCGTTATTAACCTATTATCCAGAAGATCAATACTTTTCATCTCAAGAAAACATAAAAATACATAACTTATTAGGATCTTACGGAAGCTTTATATCAGATTTAATTTTACAGTCATTCGGGATAATTTCATTCCTATTTTGTATAACTATTTTTTTTACAGGCATATTTGTTGTTAAAGATAAAAAACTAGAAAATATTTTAATAAATTTGTTTTACTCAACAATATACATTCTTTCTGGTTCTGCTGTTTTAAGTAATTTTGAAAGAGTTTCTCAATGGGTGATATTTAATGGAAACGGTGGTTTTGTTGGAGAATATGTAAAAAAGTTTACCTACATATTTAATGGATTGGTTGATGAAAAAATAATTTTTTTTCTTTTGGCAATTTTATCTGTAATTTTTTTCTTATTAAGCATCCAATTTAGTATTAAAACTTTTTTTAAATCAATAAAATTTTTATCACTTCATATTACAAAGTTTTTTTTTTCAAAATCAAGACACGAAAAAATTAATTTAAATGTTGAAAGCAAATCGGGAACTAAAATTTACGAAGATATTAAAACTGAAACTACTCAATCTAACTTGCCATTTAGAGATGATAAAAAAAGTTTTAATACAAAAAAATTTATCTTACCGCCATTTGAATATTTAAAAAGAGTTTCGAAAAAACATTTACAATCTGAAAATTTAGACAGCGACAAAGCTAATCCTGAATTTTTAGAAAAAATTTTTTTAGATTTTAGTGTTGAAGGAAAGATTAAAAAAATTAGTCGAGGACCTGTAGTAACTTTGTATGAGTTTGAACCTGCGCCCGGAATCAGAGTCTCTAAAATAATTAATCTCTCTGATGATATTGCGAGAAACACAAGCTCACTGTCCACGAGAGTTGCAACTATTCCTGGAAAAAACACTGTAGGAATTGAAATTCCTAACCAAGTTAGAGAGGAAGTTTTTTTAAGTGAAATTATTTCTGATGAAAAATTTAAAAAAAAAGAGATTATTTTACCTATCGCATTAGGAAAAAGTATTTCGGGACTACCGATTGTAGGAGATTTAACTGATATGCTACATATGTTAATTGCTGGTACCACAGGGTCGGGTAAATCAGTTTGTATTAACACTATTATATTGTCCCTTTTATACAAACTAACACCAGAAAAATGTAAATTTATATTAATTGATCCTAAGATGTTGGAATTATCAACCTATGAAGGAATACCTCATTTGCTTTGTCCTGTAATTACGGAGGCTAAAAAAGCAACTTCGGCTCTTGGATGGACCGTTAAAGAAATGGAAAACAGATATAGACTAATGACTAGAGAGGGGGTTAGAAATATTGAAGGTTACAATAACAATAATAAAACAGTTATGCCTTATATTGTTGTGATTGTTGATGAAATGTCGGACTTAATGTTGGTAGCTGGTAAAGAAATTGAAAATTATGTTCAAAAACTTTCTCAAATGGCTAGAGCTGCCGGAATTCATATTATAATGGCAACACAAAGACCCAGTGTTGACGTAATTACCGGAACAATTAAAGCAAATTTTCCAACACGAATTTCCTTCCAAGTCAGTTCAAAAATAGATAGTAGAACAATTCTTGGAGAACAAGGAGCTGAACAATTGCTCGGAAAAGGAGACATGTTATTTATGTCATCTGCTAACAGAATTATGAGAATTCATTCACCGTATGTTTCTGAAAACGAAATAGAAAAAATTAATAGTTTTTTAAGATCACAAGAGGAACCTGATTATGTTCACGAAATAATGGGTTTTGCTGATGAGAAGAATTTTGATCAAAGTTTTGCTGAAAGTGAAAAAAAAGATCAATTATATAAGAATGCAATTGAACTAGTAAAATCCGAAGGAAAGGCATCCACCTCTTTTTTGCAGAGGAAATTGCAGATTGGTTATAATAGAGCAGCAAGAATAATCGATATGATGGAAGATGAAGGAATAGTTAGCAAACCAAATCATGTTGGAAAAAGGGAAATATTATAGGTTAAATTTGTTTAAAAAAATATTTTTTTTTCTAATAGTCTTCATTCTTTTCGGTCAAAAATCTTTTTCATCGCCTAAAGAAAAAATTGTAAATAATTTAAACAAAATAAACAATATTTCTTTCGAATTTCAACAAAGTATTGATGATAAAATTGAAGTAGGAAAATGCTACATCAAGTACCCAAAATTAATTTACTGTCTTTATGATAATAAAAATAAAAAAGAGATGATTTCAAATGGCAAGACCTTAGCAATTAAGAATAATAGATATAATAAAACTTATATTTATCCATTAAAGGTCACTCCGCTCGAATATATTCTCGATAAAGAATTTATATTAAATAAAATCAAAAATTTAGAACCAAAAATAAATAATAATATGATAGAATTCTTAATTGTTACTAAAAAAAAATTAATAAGTATTTTTTTTGATAGTAAAACTTACGACTTAGCAGGATGGAAAACTATAGATATTTATCAAAAAGAGGTTATTTTTCAAATTATTAATTTAGAAAAAAATATAAATATTGATGAAAACCAATTTAAATTACCATCTTTAAATTAATTAATGAATAAAATAATCTAACTACAGAAGAAACTTTTGTCCTAGCCATTCAAAATCAATAAAAAAATAATCTTTAAGTTGCTGAGAATCTTTACAAAAAAATATTTGGGACAAATCCTAATAGTGTAGATGCACAATTTTTAGAATTTTCTCCCTGACAACGTATGTATCTCTTTTGATTTAACACCAAAACGGAGTTGATAGCGCAGGCTTGGAAAGTTTATTCGCTAACCATTTTTCCTACTTTTTCCCCGCCAAATAAATGAAAATGTAGATGAGGTACTTCTTGACCGCCATTTTCACCAATATTTACCAAAGATCTGTAGCCTTTTCCATTGTCATATAAAGAAATGCCTAGTTTCTTTGCAACGAAGCTAATCCCTTTGATTAATTCACTTATTTCTTTTTCTGATGCTCTAGAAGAAAAATCATCTAAATCTATGTATTCACCCCTGGGTACCACAAGTGCGTGTACTTTTTTTTGCGGATTAATATCGTAAAAAGATAATATATATTCGTTTTCATAAATCTTTTTACAGGGAATTTCACCTCTTAAAATTTTAGCAAATATATTATTTCTATCGTAACTCATTATTCAATTATCTATTTTTTTTTTCTTCAAAACCAGAAGTTCCTTTTCTTTTTTCTAGTTCTTTTATTATATCATTAAAATCTATTCCTGAAGATTCTAAAGTAACCAATAAATGATAAATAACATCTGCCGCTTCATGTACTTTGTTTTTATTATTTTTTATAGCATCCTCAAGTTCTGTTAATTCTTCCTTAAGTTTATCCAAACAGAAATCAGTGCCCTTGGATAACAAAAAAGATGTATAAGATGACTTAACATCCTTTCCTTTTCTTGATCTAATTGTCTCAACAAGCTTTTCTATGATGTCCGACATAATTAAATTCTAACAGGTATACCCTTTGCGTCCAAATATTGTTTGGCCTCCAATATTGAATGTTCTCCAAAATGAAAAATAGAAGCTGCCAATACAGCGTTTGCTTTCCCAATCTTAATTCCCTGATGTAGATGTTCTAAACTTCCTGCTCCACCTGATGCAATAACTGGTATATTAATAAGTTTAGATACTTTTTTAGTAAGATCTAAATCATATCCTTTTTTTGTTCCATCTCTATCCATTGAAGTAAGTAATATTTCACCCGCACCTGATAATTCCATTTTTTCAACAAACTTTAAGGCATCAATTCCAGTGGGTTTTCTTCCTCCATGTGTAAATATTTCCCATTTATTATCACTTACTTTTTTTGCATCAACAGCAACTACGATACACTGGGATCCAAATTTTTCCGAGCTTTCTTTAACCAAATTTTTATTGCTAACAGCGGCTGTATTTATAGATACTTTATCAGCTCCGGCGAGTAGTAAATTTCTTATATCTTCTATTCTTCTTACACCCCCTCCCACAGTTAAAGGCACAAAACATTTTTCAGCAGTTTTTTTTACTGTATCCAGTAAGATATTTCTGTTTTCATTTGAGGCAGTAATATCTAAAAAACATATTTCATCAGCTCCCTGATCATCGTATATTTTTGCTTGTTCAACTGGGTCGCCCGCGTCAACCAAATCAACAAAATTTATGCCTTTAACTACTCTTCCATTTTTTACGTCCAAACATGGTATGATTCTGTTTTTCAGCATTTTAAATCAGCTCTACTAAATCATTAATTTTTATATCACCATCGTAAATTGATTTACCCACAATTATTCCCTCGATATTCGGATTATTTAATGATTTAATTTTTTTAATATCATCAATAGAGGAAATTCCTCCGGAAATAACTAGCGGGATGTTAACTTTGTTGGATAATTCAATGGTGTCTTTAATATTTGGGCCTTTTTTTGTACCATCCTTATTTATATCGGTAAAAATTATTCTGGAAACCCCAAAACTTTCAATTTTCTTTATAAAATCTAATGCTGAAATGTTCGTCTGCCTTTTCCACCCAGACAATGCTATCAAACCGTTTCTTACATCTAAAGCAATTGCAATTTTATTTTTGAATTTTTTACAAGCATTTTCAAGTAAATCTATATTTTCTATAGCTGCGGTACCCATGATTACTTTATCAACTCCAACTTTTAGCCAATTATGAATGCAATCAATATTCCTTATACCGCCTCCAATTTGAATTCTTAATTTAACTTTATTGATTATTTCTTTTATTATGGCAGAGTTTTTTGACTTGCCAAGAAGAGCGCCATCTAAATCAATAATGTGAATATCTTTAAAACCATTTTTAAAAAAAATGCTAGCTTGCTCAACAGGCAAATTATCGTAGGAGGTGATTTTATTAAAGTCACCTTTTAAAAGTCTTACGCATTTGCCATCCTTAATATCAATAGCTGGAAATATAATCATTCAAATTTCCCATTTCAAAAAATTTTCTAAAAGTTTTAATCCATTTTTTTGGCTTTTCTCTGGATGGAATTGTGTTCCAAAAATATTATCTTTTGCAACAGCCGCAATAATTGAGTTTCCATATTTTGTTGTAGCAACTATACAATCTTTTTGTTTTGTTAAGAATTCGTAACTGTGCACAAAATACATATGAGATTGATTTTCAATGTCAGAAAATAATGAAAAATTTTTTTTATATTCAATTTGATTCCAGCCCATATGTGGAAGTTTAAGTGTTTTATTAATATTATTTATTTTTTTCACAATTCCATCTATCCATCCAAAGCCTTTTGTTTCTTTAGATTCATAACCAATTTTTGCAAACAGCTGCATACCAATACATATTCCAAAAATAGGTTTTTTTTGAACCAAAACAAAATCATTTAATGTATCTACCAGGCCATTAATTTTTTTTATTCCCAAAAAACAATCTCTGAAAGATCCTTGTCCTGGAAGAATTATTTTATTCGATTTTCTAATTACCCCGGGATCAGATGTTATTATTATTTTTAGGTTTGTATTTAGATTCTTATTTGCAACTTCAAGTGCTTTGGCTGCTGACCTTAGGTTGCCAGAACCATAGTCAATTATTGCAATCAACATTACTAGTTTTATAAAACACCCTTGGTTGAAGGAACTTTATTTTTTATTTTTTTGTCTATTTTTAGTGCTTCACGCAATGATCTTGCTAAGCCTTTAAAACAAGATTCGATTATGTGGTGGCTATTATCACCATAAATGTTTTCAATATGTAAGGTTATGCCTGCGGCCTGGGAGAAAGCTTGAAACCATTCTTTGAACAATTCGGTATCCATCTCACCTAATTTTTCTACTTTTAATTTAACCTTCCATACCAAATATGGTCTATTAGAAACATCGATAGATATTCTTGTTAGTGTTTCATCCATGGGTATTAAAGCATGAGCATATCTTGTTATTCCTTTTGTCGAACGGAGTGCTTTTTTTATACATTCTCCTACGGCTATGCCCGTATCCTCTGTCGTGTGATGCAAATCAATATGTGTATCACCTTTGGTCTTTAAATTAATATCGATTAATGAGTGTTTAGAAAATTGTTCCAACATATGATTTAAAAAACCAATTCCTGTATCAATTTTATATTTTCCTCTTCCATCAATGTTGGTTTCAACATTTATCGCTGTTTCTTTAGTTTTTCTCGATATTTTTGCTTTTCTGGACATTTTAGTTTTGGATAAAGGTATATAATTAAACAAATGTGATATCAATAAAATCAAAAATGCTCTTGAACTAGCAAAATAAATATCCACATAAATCTATGACTATGAGTGAAATTCAAAATTGGCATGGAACTACTATTATTCTTATAAGAAAAGATAATGATGTTGTTGTTGCGGGGGATGGACAAGTAAGCTTGGGAAATACAATAATTAAAAAAACAGCAAAAAAAGTAAGGAAAATAGAAAAACGAAATGTCATAGCAGGTTTTGCGGGATCAACTGCTGATGCACTAACTTTGTTTGAAAGATTAGAAGCAAAATTAGAAAAACACGCCGGAAATTTAACCAGGGCGGCTGTTGAATTAGCCAAAGATTGGAGAACCGATAAATACCTTAGAAGACTTGAGGCCTTAATGGCGATAGCAGATAAAGAAAAAAGTTTTATTATTTCTGGTACCGGAGATGTTTTGGAACCCGAAGATGGAATTATTGGAATAGGATCTGGTGGTAATTTTGCCCTTGCTGCTGCAAAAGTTTTAATGGAATCCAAGCTCACAGCGGAAGAAATAGCAAAAAAAGCAATATCTGTAGCTGCAGAAATTTGTGTGTATACAAATAACAATATTGCAGTTGAAAAAATTTAATGGAAAAATCAAATATTACGAATTTCAAACCTAAGGAAATTAAAGAGAACGTAGAGCAAAACTCTAATGTAACTTCTTTATCTCCACGAGAAATTGTATCCGAATTAGATAGATATGTAATCGGACAGAAGCAAGCAAAGAGAGCTGTTGCAATTGCTTTAAGGAACAGATGGAGACGTCAAGCATTAACAGATGAAATGAAAGATGAAGTTTTACCAAAAAATATTTTAATGATCGGACCAACGGGAGTTGGTAAAACTGAAATTTCTAGAAGATTATCAAAACTAGCCGAAGCTCCTTTCATTAAAGTAGAAGCTACAAGATTTACTGAAGTTGGATACGTAGGAAGAGACGTAGAACAAATCATAAGAGATCTTCTTGAAATCGCAATAGCAATGGAAAAGGTAAAAAAAAGAAAAGAAGTTTTCACAAAAGCACGGCAAGCCGCGGAAGAAAGAGTTTTAGAGGCAATGGTTGGGAATAAAGCCAGTATTGCGACCCGGGAGAGTTTTAGAAAAAGATTGAGAAATGGAGATTTGGATAAAAATGAAATAGAAATTAATGTACAAGAAGGTCCTTCGATGCCAAGTTTTGAAATACCAGGGATGCCAGGAGCAAATGTCGGTATGGTAAATATTGGAGAAATGCTCGGAAAAACAATGGGAAATAAACCTAAAAAGAAAAAGATGACAGTAAAAGAGTCTCATGAAATCTTAATTGCGGAAGAATCTGATAAATTAATTGAACAGGATAAAATTGTTAAATCAGCAAAAATTTCTACCGAAAACAATGGAATAGTTTTTTTAGATGAAATTGACAAAGTATCTGCTCGAAGTGATAGAATTGGAGGAGATGTATCGAGAGAAGGTGTGCAAAGAGATTTATTACCTTTGATCGAGGGAACAACTGTCAGTACGAAATATGGAACAATTAAAACTGATCATATTTTATTTATTGCTTCGGGAGCGTTTCAATTGGCAAAACCCTCGGATCTTTTGCCTGAACTTCAGGGTAGACTTCCAATAAGAGTAGAGTTAAATGCTTTAACAAGCGAGGATTTTAAAAAAATTTTAAGGGAACCGGATAACAGTTTAATTAAGCAATACAAAGCTTTGTTAAAAACTGAAAAAATTAATCTTGAATTTACCGATGATGGAATTGAGACTATTGCAGAATTAGCTACAGAAGTTAATTCTAGTGTAGAAAATATAGGGGCAAGAAGATTACACACTATTATAGAAAAAGTTCTTGACGAAATAAGTTTTACAGCCACAGATAGAAGTGGTGAAAAAATTACTATTGATAAAAAATATGTTCAGAAAAACTTGGGTGAATTAGTTAAAGACACAGATTTATCAAAATTTATTCTCTAAACTTTTTTAGAAATAAATAAAAAGCACCTTCGCCACCATCTTTTATTTCTGCTTTTGATATACTCTTAATTTTATTTTTAATTTTTGAATTAGTATTTATATAATCAGGTACAGAACCTTTTAAGATACTTAAATCTTTAGAAACGTATGGATCGTCAATGGTTTTGGACCTTAGACCTTTGCCTGTTATAATTACAATTTTTTCAACACCTTCAATAAAATATTTATCAATGAGTATTTCAATTTTTTCATTCGCTTCATCTAAAGATAATCCATGCAAATCAATTTTTCTAACTTTTTGTATAGATTTTTTTTTTTGATCTAGATAACGGTCTTTATTTTCAATTTTTTCTTTACTTGAAGTAAATTCTTCCCATACTTTAAGATCGCCGGGTGTAGGTTTTTTATTCAAATCAAACTTGAGTTTCTACCAAATACCAATTTGGATTATTACTCCACATATTCTTTGAAAATTTCCAAACATCGTTAACCGTTTTAATTATATCTGGATTGCCCTCTACAATTTTGTTGTTTTTGTCTTTTTTACAAGTTATAATTTCACTAATAAAGTTCACCGTAAATATATAAATATTATCTTTTTTTTCAAAATTTTTAATTTCAGCAGATTTAACACCAACAAATGTTAGTTCTGATTTTAAGTTTTCCTTCCTTCTATGATCAATTTCATCAGAAAAATTTTGATATACTTCTTTATTTAGAAGAGGTTTCAAAGCACTTTTGTCACCTTTGGCAAAAGAAGTGATGATCATTTCATAGGCTGTTTTTGCACCTTTAATAAACTGTTCTTTCACCACATCATCAAGTTTACCTGAATTTAAATTAACAACTTTTTTTTCAGAATCCCCATGTGTTTCCTTTTTAATAAATAAATCTCCAAGAATTTTTTTTTCGTGACCTGTTCTTCGACCAAGTATTTCTCTTAATCTTAAGATAATAAATCCCACTATTATCGCTAACAAAATAATATCAAGATATTCGAAGCTACTGTTCATAAGTTTTATGTAACATTTTATTTTATTTAGTATAATAACTTATATCAACCTACAAAATATATATTCTAAAGAAAATGAACACATTCTTAATACTTGTTATAGGCATTCCATTAATTGAAATATATTTATTTATTAAAATTGGGTCAGTAATTGGTGTTTATAAAACCATTGCATTTACAATAATTACCGCTCTAACAGGAATTATATACGCAAGGCACGAGGGATTTAATACTTTAAAATCGGCTTTTCCTCGGTTGGCCAGAGACGAAGTCCCGGTCTATGAAATTATTACCGGAGCAACAATAGCTTTTGCCGCATTTCTTTTAATTCTTCCAGGATTTGCAACGGATTTTATAGGCTTTTCACTAATATTTCCTTTTACTAGAAAATTAATTATAGAAAAATTTGCAAAAAAATCTAATACACGCAAAAAAACAAAAAATGATACTATTGAAGGTCAATACGAAGATATGGATGAAGATTTAAGGTGATAAAAAAATATACAATATTAACAGAATTTGCAAAAGATGTTTCCTGTGAGACACCCGATGTTGAAACATATCTCCAAACAAAAGACAATATTTTAAAATATAATTTAACCCTAGATATTAATAGTAAATTTTTAAAAAATAAAATGGTTGAAATAAATATTATTTCAAAATTTCATGAGACTAATTTGCAGAAAAAAAAATCTAACTTTGAAATTACTTATACGGCCATAGTTAGAATTGATGAAAATATTACAGATAAAAAAGGTATGGAAAAAATTATTTTAAGTGATGTACCAAGTGAAATTTATCCAAGATTAGAGGACTTATTTATTACACTAGTAAATAAATCTGGTTTTCCAGAAGTTAAGATTGAAAGAAAAGTTGATTTTGAAAAATTATATAAGGAAAAATTTAATTAACTAAAAAAATTTTTTTTTAATTTATCTTTCAAAAATTTATCATGTAATTGTTTTTCTTCAGATGTTGGTTGAATAATTTTTTTTGAATATTTTGCAAATTTGGAGGTCTTTTTACTAAAAAATTCAACATCATTTTGTTTTGAAAAATCCAGAGCAGGTTCTTTTTGATCTATCAGATTAATATAAACTTTGGACAACAATTCACAGTCTATTAATGCATTATGTTTTTGTCTATTTGAATAGTCAATTCTAAATTTTTTACATAAAGAATCCAAATTAATAGCAGATCCTGGAAATTTTTCCCGAGCCAATTCCAAAGTATCAATAACTCTATTTTTTTTTATTGTATCTCTGCCGATTATCGTTAATTCATTGTTCAGATGTGAAAGATCAAAATCTGCATTATGAATAATTAATTTTTTATCATTTATAAATTCTAAAAAATCCTTGCCAATCTCTGAAAATTTTTTTTTTGTTGATAAGAATTTATCCGAATAACCATGAATTTTAAATGCATCCTCAGATACTTTTCTTTCCGGATTCAACAAACAATGAAAAAATCTTTTAGTTGGGATTTGATTCTCAAGCTCTAAACAACCTATTTCAACTATTCTGTGACCTTCTTTTACCGAGAGGCCAGTGGTTTCTGTATCTAGCACAATTTCAAGCATTTTATAAAATTTTTTCTAAAATCTGTTTAACCTTTTTTTTAATAGAATTATTCTTAAAATTATTTTTTACCACAAAACTTGATTGCCGTTTTTTAAATTCTACAGGAAGTTGAAGTTTTTTAAATTTTTTTAGTAGTTTTGAATTAAAATTCAATTTTTTTTCTAATCTTTTATCAATTTCTTTTTTTTTAGCATCTACAAAAATTAAAATATCATCTTTTTTATTAATTTTATTTTCCATTAATAATGGAACATCCAAAACAACAATTTTTTTATTTTTATTTTTTTCAATAAAATTGTTCATTTTACATTGAACCTCCGGATGAACGATTTTAACAATTTTTTTAAGATTATATTCGTCCTCCATGATGGCTTTAAAAAGCTCATTTTTTTTTACAGGAAAGGAAATTATATAATTAGGAAGTGCTTTTTTAAGTTTGTTATAACATTTTCTGCTTTTTCTATATAATTTAGCAACCTCAACATCGGCATTAAAAACTGGATAACCAAATTGTTTTGCTACGTAACTTTTTCCAGAACCAATATCCCCAACAACCGCAAGTCTAATCATCAATTTAATAATTTATTATCAATTTTTGGCAAAACATTATGCCAAATTCTAAATGCCAATTGAGCCTGGTAAACAAACATCATTTTGCCATTTTCAATTTGATTACCAAACTGTTTTGCCTTTGAGAGAAATTTTGTTTTGCTTGGATTATAAATAATATCATAAAATAATTTATTTGTTCCAATTTCAGCATAGTTTAATTTTATCTGATCATCATTTTTTAGTCCCAAACTTGTGGCATTTATTATCATATCGAAATCAGGAATTTTCCCCCAATCTATAATCTCTAAATCCATGTACCTTTTTTTTAAATTATCAGCTTTTTTTTTTGTCCTGTTGCTTAAAATGATTTTGGCCGCCCCTAGCCTTTTCAAGGCTAGAATAATTGAAGAAACCACTCCTCCAGCTCCCAAAATAAATACATTTTTTTTTTTTAAATTATAATTAATATATTTTAAACCTTTCTCAAATCCACCAACATCAGTGTTGTCTCCAACAATTTTATTGTCTTTTTTAAAAATCGTATTAACTGATTGAGTCTCTTTCGCAAGTGGCGTTAGTTGATCAAGAAAGGGTATGACGGACATCTTGAAAGGAACGGTTACATTTATTCCGTGAATTTTGTCATTTTTAATTTCAGAAATTACCCCTTCTATATCATTTTCATTAAGTTGTTTTTTATCATAAACGGCATCAATATTATTTTCTTTAATCCAATAATTGTGCAATTTAGGTGACAGTGAATGCTCGATTGGGTTTCCTATTACAAAATATTTTTTCATTCTAATGTATTTAAATATTCCTTTATTTGTTTAATTGGCAGGCCCATAATAGAGTCTTCGTCTCCTTCTATTTTTGAAAACAAAGATCTGCCCTCAGCTTCAATTTGATAAACTCCATAAGCATATAATTCTTTATCCCTTATCTTTGCTAAATATAATTTAATTTCATTTGGCTTAAGCTGTTTCATTGTTAAAGTTGAGGCATCTGTAGAGTTCCAAATCATAGATCCATCTTTGGATATACAAACAGAGCTGATTAATTGGTGTTTTTGACCACTTAGTTTTCGAAGCGCCTTAAAAGCTTCTTCTCTATATGTGGGCTTCGAAATAAGCTCTCCATTTAAATCTATAACGCTGTCTGCGCCTAATACAAGTTCACCATATTTTTTTTCACTAATCTTGTTTGCTTTTAATTCTGCTAAATTTTTAGAAATTAGCTCCGGTGTAGCGTTTTTTTTCAAATGCGACTCTTTTATTTGGTCTTCGTTAATTTCTGCCGGAATGACCTCGCATTTTATCCCATTATTTTCTAATATTTTTTTTCTTATTTCGCTCTTTGATGCTAAAATTATATTTTTTATCATCGGGAGTGAATAATATCATAAATTTTTATTATCGAGGCCGCGCTTTCTTCCACAGACTTTCTTGTAACGTCTATAATTGGCCAATTGTTTTTTTTGATAATATTTTTTGACATTTCAACTTCTAGCTTGATTTTTTCTATATCTGTATACGAGCTTGTTTTTTTTTCATTCAAAAAGTTCATTCTATTTTTTCTTACATCTGACAACCTTGATGGTTCTGCTATTAATCCCACTACACATGTGGCTTTAGAATTTTTTAATAATTTGGTGGGAATAGAATTTTCATTTATTATTGGTATGTTGCAAGTTTTATATCCCCTGTTTGCTAAGTAAATTGATATTGGTGTCTTACTTGTTCTACTTATACCCAGAAGCACAACATCTGATTTTTCTATATCATTTGTTATCTTTCCGTCATCATGGCTCATTGTAAATTGAATTGCTTCGATCCTTTTATAATAATCCTCATCAAGCACATGCTGTCCGCTGGGTATATGTGAGGCCTCTTGGTGTAGTAGTTTTGAAAATCTTAATATTAAATCACCCAACACTCCAAAACAAGGTATGTTTTCTTCTTTGCTTTTTATTACTAAAAACTTTGCTAATTGAGTATCAACAATAGTATATAAAATAATAGAATTTTTTTTTCTCTTACAAATGTCTAATATTTTTAATATTTGATTTTTTGTTCTTGTAAATGCAAATTGATGGGATATATGTTTAAAATTTAAAAATTGAGCTTGTAGGGCTAAAAAAATTCTATCTAATGTTTCTCCAGTTGAATCTGAAATAAGGTAAACTTCGTATATTTTGTTCATTTATAAACTGTTAGTATATTAATTGGTTATTAACATTATTTTATAATTTTTTTCTAAATCTTTAATTTTATTAAAATCTATCAATAATAATTAACATATAATTATAGGTGAAAAACTAAATATAAATAATGTTAATTGTTAGAACATTTAAATGTTTTCTTTAAATCATAGATGGTTTTAGGTTTAGTTTTGTTAATAAATACTGAAAAAGTTGTATAAAATAATTAATTAAAGTTATTAACACACTATAATACTAATAATACCTTTATTTATATTTTATTTATTTATGAGAAGAATAAACAATTGTTTAGAAAATAAAAAATATACAAATATTCCTGTTTGGTTTATGAGGCAAGCTGGAAGATATTTAAAAGAGTTTAAAAATATTAGAAAAAATAATCCTAATTTTATTAATCTTTGCTTAAATCAAAAACTTGTAAGCGAAATAAGCCTACAACCAATTAAAAAATTTGATTTGGACGCGGTTATATTATTTTCTGACATTTTAATTATTCCCTACGGCCTGGGTCAAAAGGTTATATTTAAAAAAAATATAGGGCCGATTCTTGGAGATCTTAATTTGGATTTAATTCTAAATGTTAAAGAAAATAATTTTATAAATCGTATTAACCAGGTCTATAAAAGTTTAAATCTTCTAAAAAAAAACATGGATTATGACAATAAAAGCTTAATAGGTTTTGCTGGTGCCCCCTGGACATTGCTTCTTTATATGATTCATAAACAATCACCAAAAAAAAATTTTAATAAAAATAAAATTTTAAATGATAAAAATTTATTAAATGATTTAATTGTAAAATTAGAAGATATTATATGTTTACATGTTGACAAACAAATAGAAGCGGGAGCAAACGTTATACAGCTTTTTGATTCCTGGGCCGGGTTATTATCAAAGGATGATTTGGATAAATATTGTTATTCTCCAAATTTAAAAATTGTTAATTATATTAAAAAAAAGGGCATACCAACTATTTGTTTTCCCAAAGGTATAAAAAAAGAAAACTATAGGGAATTTTGTTTAACCGTTAAACCGAATGCAATTAGCATTGATCATAAAATTGATCCCGAGTGGATTAAAAACAAAGCTAACAATCTGCCCATCCAAGGAGGATTGGATCCTAAAATTTTATTAACTAACAAAGAAAATATAAAAAAAAATGTTGATTATTACTTAAATGTTTTTTCCGGGTATCCTTATATATTTAATTTGGGCCACGGCGTTTTACCAGAAACCGATCCAAATATGGTAAAGTATATAATTGATATTATTAGAGAAAAAAAAGTTTAATGAAAAGAGCTGTAATACTATTTAATCTGGGGGGCCCCGACAAACAAGAAAGCGTTGAACCGTTTCTTTTTAATTTATTTAACGATCCTGCAATAATTAATATTCCCTCTATTTTTAGGTACCCATTAGCAAAATTTATTTCTAAAAAAAGAGCTCCGGTTGCAAAAAATATATACAAAGAAATTGGAAACAAATCACCAATTCTTGAGTTGACACAAGATCAGGCAAATAGTTTAGAAAATAATCTGTCAAAAAAAGGTGATTATAAGTGTTTCATAATAATGAGATGTTGGCACCCACGAGCCTCAGATGTAATTAATAAGGTTAGAGAATATAATCCAGAAGAGATAATACTTTTACCTCTTTATCCTCAATATTCAGCCTCAACTTCGGGATCCTCTATTAATGAATGGTGCGACTTATGCAAAAAAGAAAATTATCATATTAAGACAAAAACTATTTGTTGTTATCCCACAGAAAATAATTTTATAGCTTCACACATTTCACTTATTAAAAAAACTCTAAAAGCAATAGAAGATTATAATTTTAAGTTAATTTTCTCTGCTCATGGTTTGCCGAAGAGCAAAATAAAAAAGGGAGATCCTTACCAGTGGCAAGTTGAGGAAACTGTTAAAAAAATAATGTCTAATTTAGAGAGTGAAAATTTAAATTATATAATAAGTTATCAAAGTCGTGTAGGCCCCTTGAAATGGATTGGTCCACTCACGGACGAAGTAATTATTAAATATTCCAAAGAAAAAAAAGGTATCGTTATAGTGCCCATAGCCTTTGTGTCAGAACACTCAGAAACATTAGTAGAACTAGATATAGAATATAAAAAATTAGCTGAAAAAAACGGTTGTAGTTTTTATAAAAGAGTACCAGCGCTAGGAACAGAAGAGAATTTTATCAAAGGACTTGCAGAACTAGTTTTAAAACAAAAAACAAGGGGCAATTTTATTTCATCATTAATGTGTCCTAATAAATATGTAAAATGTCCTTGTTTAAAATTATAAAGAAATTTATTTTAGAAAAATGAATACCTATTTATTATTTAAATCAATTCATCTAATGGCTATTATTTCTTGGATGGCAGGACTTTTATATTTACCAAGAATTTTTGTTTATCACAGCGAGGCTGTTGCAAAAAGCAAATCTGAAAATTTAATATCCACTTTTAAAGTTATGGAAAAAAGACTTTTTATTTATATTATGAATCCTTCAATGGTTGCATCTTGGATTTTTGGTGGCTTGCTGATCCATACCATTGGTATAAATAATTTGAGTTCTCTTTGGTTGCAGCTAAAGTTACTTTTCGTGGTTATTTTAACTATTTATCATTTCTTTTTATTTAATTGTTTAAGAAAGTTTGCTGAAAACAACAACGCGTATTCAGCTAAATTTTATAGAATAATCAACGAAATACCTACTATTTTGCTGATTTTAATCATTTTTGTAATAGTTTATAAACCATTGTAGACTTGAACTATTGTCAAATAGTAACTATATTTACTCTAACACACCCCAAGACAATCAACAAAATTATGAATATCCAAGAACTTAAAAACACCAGCTCCGAAGAGCTTATTGCTAAAGCTGAAAAACTCGAAATAGAAAATCCTAGTACATTAAGAAAACAGGAAATTTTATTTGCGATATTAAAAAAACTTGCAGACAATAAAGAAGAAATTACCGCAGGTGGAGTTTTAGAAGTTTTACAAGATGGTTTTGGTTTTTTGCGCGCAATTGAGTCAAACTATTTACCAGGTCCAGATGATATTTATGTCAGCCCAAGTCAAATTAGAAGATTTGGTTTAAGAACAGGCGATTCCGTAGAAGGCCAAGTAAGGTCTCCCAAAAATGGAGAAAGGTATTTTGCCTTACTTAAAATTGATCAAATAAATTTTGAAAGCCCCGAAAAAGCAAAAAATAAAATTGCATTTGATAATTTAACGCCTCTTTATCCTGACGAACCATTAAAAATGGAAACTGAAAAAATAACAACTGAAAAAAATCCAGACCTTACTCAAAGAATCATTGATCTAATCGCTCCCATTGGCAAAGGGCAAAGATCTTTGATAATTTCTCCACCGAAAGCAGGTAAAACAATAATGCTTCAAAATATTGCTCATTCGATAGCTACCAATTATCCAGAATGTTACCTTATGGTTTTATTAATTGATGAGCGACCAGAAGAAGTTACAGATATGCAAAGAACTGTAAAAGGAGAAGTAATTAGTTCTACATTTGATGAACCAGCATTAAGACACGTTGGGGTAGCAGAAATGGTTATTGAAAAAGCCAAGAGACTAGTAGAACATAAAAAAGATGTAATAATTCTTCTAGACTCCATCACAAGACTTGGTAGAGCATATAATGCTGTTGTCCCAAGTTCTGGTAAAGTTTTAACAGGAGGAGTTGACGCAAATGCACTTCAAAGACCAAAGAGATTTTTTGGCGCAGCTAGAAATGTAGAAGAAGGCGGATCTCTTACAATAATTTCTACAGCTCTAATTGATACTGGTAGTAGAATGGACGAAGTGATTTTTGAAGAATTTAAGGGAACAGGAAATAGTGAGATAATTATGGATAGGAAAGTTCATGATAAGAGAATTTATCCAGCTGTCGATATCACGAAGTCTGGAACAAGAAGAGAAGAACTTATTTTTGAAAAAGATGATCTTCAAAAGATGAATGTTTTAAGAAGGATAATTAGTTCAATGGGAACAATGGATGCTATAGAATTTTTAATTTCTAAATTAAAAAATACAAAAAATAATGCCGAGTTTTTTGACTCGATGAACAAACCTGCTTAATTATAAGAAAAATTAATAAAAATGATAGAAAAATTTAATGGAATTATTTATTTAATTGTTTTCATAGTCCATTTTTTAGGTTTCGGAATTTATGCTTATCAAATGATAATTAATAACAAAAAATTTAGAGCAAAATTTGAAATGGACGAAACAGCAACACCTATAATGCGAATGATAGGTGCTTCGTTTCTTGGAATATTATTAATGGCTCTTTACATTATGTTCATTAGACCTGGAGGAGTAGAGGGTACTTGGGGATTTTTTAATTTAGTTTTTGTACAAAATCTTTGTATCTTCATTGTAAATACTTACTCAATTAAAATTGATAAGACAGGAATAAAAAACGATTCAAATGAAGGGGTTATTGCACCACTAGTTTTTACAATTTTAAGCGCTATTCTTTGTTACGGACTTGCTGATAAAATATATATGTAATTGATATATGGCTTTTAAGCACTATAAACAAATAAGCAAGCAAGACATTCCTTCAATGAAAGTAGAGAACGTTGAAGCCTACCTTCATTAAACTAATATTCTAAAATTCCGCTTTTAAATTTAGAATATAAAATAGTCGAAAAATTGTTCATTTGTTTCATGTTTGCTTTAGCTTCTTGATCAAACTTTTCTAAAGCTCCATCGCCAAGCTGAGCTTCTAAAGCAGATTTATATTCAGGTACGCATCCCCAATCTGTAACTGTATTGTTTTTAACTTCTATATGAAACTGAATTCCGTAAGCATGATTTTGGTATTTAAAAATTTGATATGTAGTTGTTGGAGATGATGCTAGTAAAGTTATATCCTTGTTATTTTCAAGATTTTTTACTTCATATGAATGCCATTGTAGGGCTTTAATTTTATCAGGAAAAGTAGAAAAAAGAGTATCTTTCTTTTTATCTTTTAAAAAATCAACATTCATAATGCCAATTTCGGAAAGATCTGATTTTACTACTTTGCCTCCAACCACCTCACCTAAAAGTTGACATCCTAAACAAAAGCCAAGAAAAGGTTTTTTATTATCAATAACAAATTCTTTTATTCTTTTTTTTTCTTCGATGAGCCAAGGATATTTTGCTTCCATCCAGGTGTCCATAGGACCACCCATACAAAACATGGCATCAAAATTATCCAAATTATTTGGAATTTTATCACCTTCGTCTAATTCTATAGTTGTTAATTTCCAACCGTCAGCAAGCATTAAGTCCTTAATGTATCCAGGATCTTCAACTTTTATGTGTTGTA
>Ga0208641_1000332_pt1 | contig 30431 bp, 30 predicted proteins | sample ETN02SmetaG_2_FD_185789 | JGI IMG/M metagenome (GOLD analysis project Ga0208641, IMG submission 185789) | Marine microbial and viral communities from oxygen minimum zone, Eastern Pacific Ocean - ETNP2014F10-02SV253 (SPAdes) (version 2) | ecosystem: Environmental > Aquatic > Marine > Oceanic ... | reverse complement strand
GGAATTTCATTTCTCATTACGAAATCGGTTAATTCCTTTTTGGTGAAACCCAACAACGGACGCAAAACATTTTTTGTTTGTTTCCCAATGCCGCAAAGACCTGAAATACCGGACTGTCGAGATAGGTTCATTAAAACAGTTTCCACTTGATCATTGCCATGGTGAGCCGTCATGACCCAATTTGCCTTAGTCTCTTCCATAACTTGATTAAAGAAACGATAGCGGTGGTTTCGCCCCCATTGTTCAACACTTTCCCCTTTTTGTATTTTTTTAGGATTCAAGGATGTAGAGAAAAATGGAATACCCAACGATCTAGAGACATGTCGAACAAGAGATTCATCTTTATTAGAATCTCCACGCAAATGATGATTCACATGTGCAATGACTAGATCGAATTTTTCTCTGGAATGTAGGAGAGAAAAAAGCGCCATGGAATCCATTCCACCAGAAACAGCAATAATGATTCGGTTTTCTTTCTTTAAATCAGAAAAGGTTGCCAATTCGTCAGTGAACTTTTGGTAAATAGAATCGAGTTGAATCAATTTTTCATTAAATGTTTGTAATTCGTTCATTAAAAGGAATTTACCCGTTTTAATAATGGAATCAAAAATGGGTTTTGTTTTATTTCTTTTTCCAATGTTGTATCCGGTCCATGTCCGGGATGTAAAATATAATCATGTGAAATATTTTCCATGGCTTTCACTAGACTATCACATAAGGTGTCCCAATCACCGCCCGGCAAGTCAGTTCGTCCAACAGAACCGGCAAAAATCGTATCACCAGTGAACACATGATCATTGATTACCAAGCAAGTTCCACCCGGTGTGTGTCCCGGTGTTTCAACACATTGGATTAAAAAGTCACTGATCTTCATTTCACCTGCGCTTAACCAATGATCAACCGTTGGAGTTATTTTCGGTGTTATTCCAAAAAAAGCACAATCCCTTTCATAACCATCCAGAATCGGTTTTTCATAGGGGTGTAAATAAAATGGTATTCCGTATTTTTCTTTTAAATCAGATACACCACCGATATGATCCAAATGTGCATGGGTATTTACCACGGCAACTGGGCTCAGATCATTTCCTAAAATAACTTCAATAATCAGTCCCGGATCATCACCGGGATCAATCACAAGGCAGGATGGCAATCCATCTTGCCAAGCAACATAACTATTTTCCTGAAACGGACCAGTGACGATCCGTTCAACTTCCAGGCTCAAATGATGTTAAAAAACAGGTGTGACAGGCATTGGATTTTATCTTCATAAGAATGGGGATACAGCATCCATTCTGCTGCTGAGATTGAACTCAAGATAGAATTACCATCCTGTGGTGTGAAACAGAAACCTGTGATTTCATGATCATTTCGAACATGAAGTGATTGTTCTACAACAACAGTTTGATTCATGATTCGTCCATAATGTCCATGGTCACGCCCGAAGGAAAAAACCGTGCTAGTCATATCCTTGGTAGTCATGGCCACATTGTCATTATTATGCAGTCTCTCCTTCACAGATACAAGGGTAGTAGGTTCTTTCACTTTCAGCGTGAACCATAGGACATGCATATATTGACTATTTACTTTCATAGCAGAAGAAAACAAATTTAAATCCATTCCCATTGTAGCAAATAAGCCAGCCGCATCAGCCGCATGGTGCGAACCATATTTCTCGTCTCCATGTGATCCCACTTGGGGTGCCGGTATAAAACTTCCCGTCTGGCTCAGATCATTTGCACGACGTATACAGACATATTTCCCTTCTACGAGATTATCTGGATCTGCGTTCACGGCCAAGGTGTTTGTGACACAAGATACATTATGGGTGTTACACGATACGATTTGGATGAACTTATCTGAAGAATCCAAAGCATGGTCGTTAATGCCACGAGCATATTTCTTTCCAAATCCATCTTCACTTCCTTGGGCTAGAAATCCTTTTACAGTATCCGAGAATTTTTCATAATACTTCACTTTATTGGAATGACCAACCCCTTTAGGGGTGCAGTCAATTACAACCGTTGACCGCTTGATTGAATCTTCCGTTTCAAGGTCAGGATCTATTCCCAACTTTCTAAACTCCTGTTCCTTCCCTTCGTCCACAGCTAGGCGTGCACCACGGCGCAGTAGGTCGGTTACTTTAGACCTATCCCGGCGAAGAGCCGAGTTTTTGTGAAAGGTAACTTCATCGATCCCCAACTGATCCCTATAATCGCTTAGCAGTCCGATGAGCGGTTCACCAATCGTTCCCGTACCGATAACGTGAACAATTTTGCGTTCCATATTTATTTACTCCTCTTTAATAAATTCTTTTGTTTCAATTGATAAAAAAACCATCCGGCAATTAAGCCATAAACCAGAATAACTACGGTAAGTAAATATTCCATAATCTAATTCGCTTCTTTCATGGATAAAATATTTGTCCGCAAGCGAATCATAAGGCTTGACACGACCAATAATGATAAAAATGAGAAAATCAAAAAATAAGTTGGTAGCGGATTTGCGCTGTCAAAATACTGCCCAACCTGTGGATGTGACTGCATCTCTGGTAACCAGAACTTTACCGATAAAAAAATTAAAGGGACATCTAAAAATGCCAAAATTCCAACCACGGCTGCATATCGGGAAACCTGCTCCGGATTGCCTCCAAATTCCCGTAACATAAAATAACCCAGAAATATCAAGAAAAGGATTAGACTGGTAGTGAGGCGGGGCTCCCAGGGCCAAAATATACCCCAAGCCGGTTTGGCCCAAATGGGTCCCGTAGTTAAGACCAAAAACATGAAGATGGTTCCCACCTCGGCAAAAGCAAGACCACGACGATCCCATACTTGATCCTTCTTTGTAAGAAATAAAATTCCCGAAATCATAACACATAGATACAGGAGAAATGCTGTCCAGGCAACAGGAACATGAATATAGAAAATATTGCCAAAAATACCCTGTGCCAAGTTCGGCGGTTCCAAGCTGAGAACAATATAAATATTGATGGTAGAAAGTGCAGCCGCTATTGCTGCATGAATTAAATTATTTCGATGATTAAAAAAGGACATTATTCTTCAACGATCCGGTTAAAGACCATGTATCCAAACAGACCAAATATTACAAAGAAAGAACCAAGAATAAGAAACCAAAAATTCCACTCTGTGAAAGGCTTTTGATCAAATAATGATTCTGTACATTTTGTCGCTGCGATAGCCACAGGTGATGCAGATGGAAATAGCAATATGGGAATCAATACATCACGCAATCCTGCCTGCAAAGTGATGCCTGAAATCAAACAACCCACAGAAACGATGGCGCCTGTTCCTAAAAAAAGGATCAGTGAAAATTGAAAAAATGAAAAGTTGGCCGGTAGATTCAAGAAAATGAAAAAGGGGATAATAAACAAAATTTCTGACATCAAGACAAAGAAAAGTGCCGAAATAACTTTTGATATATAAACAGTTCCACGATCCACTGGTGCTGATGTCCAACTCCACATGGCGTGTTCTTCCCGCTCCAGCGAGAAAAGACGATTCAGCCCCAAAACAGATGTAAACAGGATCACTACCCATAAGAGTCCCGGAGCAAATGTGCGAATTAACATCGGTGCCACTTGGAATGCCAAAGCGAAAATCAGCGTAATTGATAATCCAAAAATAAACATGGATGTTATAATCTCTTTGGATCGCCATTCAATTTTCAAGTCTTTTAGTATAAAATGAATCAACATTGTTTTAGTTCTATAATTCGGTCTGTGTTGGTACGCAACCAATCAGAATTATGGGAAACAATGATCATGGTTTTTCTCAATTCATTCCACTCTACTATAACGGATTCAAACAACTTGATTCCATCAACATCCAACCCGGTCAAAGGTTCGTCTAATAATAAAATATTGGGATCAAGAATTATGGCCGTGGCAAGTTTGAGCCGTTGGAGCATGCCCTGTGAATAAAATTTCACCAATTTATCCTGGGCAGAATCGAGTCTTACCTTAATTAATACGTTAGAAATATTTGAGTTCATCTTCCCATACAATCCGGTAATAAATGTCAGGTTTTCGTATCCGGTTAAACCGGGATAGAGCCCTACGGAATGGCCTAGGTAATACAGATTTTTTCTTGGTTCTGGCTCATCCGGATTCACATCATTCTCTCCAATCCTTATCTTACCGGAATCAATAGACATAATACCGCTGATCATTTTGAGTAAAGTGGTTTTCCCCGATCCATTGGGACCGGAAAGGCCAATCTTTTCACCCGATTCCATTTTGAGAGAAAAGGATTGAAAAACGGGAGAGTGGTAAAATGATTTGGAAAGATTAGTGACTTGAAGATTCACGACACTTTTTTTAATTCTGCTATTATTTCTGAAATTTCCTGCTTAAGCGCTAACCGGCTGCCATTGAAATCTTCGTCAGAAATATTCCCGATATGATGATCCATTTCCAATTCTTTGATTTGGCGAAGAAGTACCTGCTTTTTTAGATCTAAATCGCCTTGGTTTATTTTTAGAGAAACCCCTGATTCTTTTTCAAATAGTGGGGTGATCATATACCACACAATACTGGTGAACAGTACTATGATGGCAGTTGTAAAAACAAGATTCATGAGACTTTTTCCCTTAAAAAACAGCAGTTTCCTGCCACTCACCAAATTCTGCTTTCATGGACACAACAATTTCACCCATAGTAACGTATGCTTTGGCTGCATTTATGATAGGCGGCATCAGGTTGTCCCCGTTTTTACAGGCTTCCTGTATTTCAAATAATGTCTCCTGCACTTTTGTTTCATCACGGGAATTTTTCATATTTGCTAATTTTTGCCGTTGGCCTTCGCCTGCTTCCGCACCGATTTCCAGAATTGGAATATCAATCTCTTCATCATCTTTCACAAACTGGTTTACACCCACCATGATACGTTGATTAGAATCCAGTTTGGCTTGGTAACCCGATGCGGCTCGTGCGATCTCACGTTGGAAATAACCTTGCTCAATAGCCGGGATCACACCCCCAATATTCTCAATTTCCTGAAAATATTCTTCTGCATCCTCTTCGATCTTATCTGTGAGTTCTTCAATAAACCAGGAACCACCCAATGGGTCAACCACGTTAGCAACACCCGTTTCAAAAGCAATCAATTGTTGCGTTCGCAATGCAATCTCTGCTGCTTTCTCTGTTGGCAAGGCCAATGTTTCATCCATAGAATTAGTGTGTAAACTTTGCGTCCCACCCAAGACACCTGCCAAAGCCTGAAATCCAGTACGAGCAATATTGATCTCGGGTTGTTGAGCAGTAAGACTGCATCCTGCCGTTTGGGTGTGGAAGCGCAATTTCCAGGACCTTTCACTCTTTGCCCCATATATATTTTTCATCCGCTTGGCCCAAATTCGGCGTGCAGCACGGAATTTTGCAATTTCTTCAAAAAAATCTAAATGTGAATTAAAAAAGAAAGAAAGACGGGGTGCAAAGTCATCCACATCCAACCCTGCTTCTATGCCATGTTCCACATAAGCAAATCCATCTGCCAGAGTAAATGCCAATTCCTGCGCCGCGGTAGAACCTGCTTCCCGAATGTGGTAGCCACTGATGGAAATCGTATTGAATTTCGGCATATGTTCGGTGCAATAAGACAGCATATCTGTAATGATACGCATGGATGGTTTCGGCGGGAAGATCCATTCCTTTTGGGCAATGAATTCCTTCAAAATATCATTTTGGAGGGTGCCGCGGAGTTGATCCAATGGCACACCTTGTTTTTCTGCCACAGCAATATAAAATGCAAGGAGAACAATGGCTGGACCGTTAATGGTTTGGGAAACGGAAATCTCACCCAAATTGATGCCCTCAAAAAGTGTTTCCATGTCTGCGAGAGAAGAGACACTGACGCCACATTTCCCTACTTCTCCTTTTGAATAAGGATGGTCCGGATCGTACCCCATTAGGGTGGGCATATCATAAGCTACGGAGAGACCGGTTTGTCCTTTTTCTAATAATTTTTTGAAACGGTGGTTGGTTTCTTCCGGTTTACCGAATCCAGCAAACTGGCGCATAGTCCAGAGTTTTCCACGGTATAAATTGGGATGGACTCCTCGGGTGTATGGGAATTGCCCTGGGAATCCGATCTTCTCCATGTAATCACCATTTGGAGAATCAGGGAAGTAACACAGATCCAGTTCTTCACCAGATAAAGTATCAAAATCTGCGTCACGATTGGGCATAGATTTAGTGGTTTTTTCCCACCGCTTGAATCCATCTTGAAATAGAGTTAATTGTTCACTCATGGTCTAAAATTACTTTTGTAACCTTCCAGCTCTGAAAATTGTCCAACCTTCATATAACATCCATAAAATCAGGGTGGCTAATATACCATCTATCACTAATAAAAGTCGATTGTTCCCGACGAAGGATTGGGCATTTACTGCCAGAGATGTGAGCGTGGTAATAGTAATGAAAATAAAAGGGATGATCAGTGGCAAAACGGGTTTATTTTTTTTCCAAAAATAGATAGATAACATCATTAAGGTCAAAGCTGCCAACATTTGGTTAGATGCGCCAAAAATGGGCCACAATACCCAACCAGCCTGTGTTGATTCACCAGACACAGGATCAGCAACATTCCATAAGGTTAGTGCTAGTGCCGGCAGAATGGCCACAAATGTGGCAATATAACGGTTTTTCAATAACGGAATATCAATGGTTTGACCCACTTCTGTGAGAATGAATCGTTGAATTCTTGTTGCTGTATCTAAAGTTGTTGCGGCAAATGAAATGACCAATACAGCCATGATCGTTTTAGCAAGTATTGGTGGAATTCCTAGAGACTGGATCAAAGCACCTCCACCTAATACAAAAGCTGTTGCTTTATTGGTGGCTGCATGAGCCCAGGTATCATAATAAATATTCCAATTAAGATTATCTACAGCGCCTATAGAAGGTAGATTACAATTTGTAACTAAAGAAATTCCTGCCACTGCCGCAATGGTGGAAGCCAAGGCCAATGTCCCTTCTCCAAGCATGGATCCATACCCGATCATTTTTGTATCCTGAATATTAGATACTTGTTTTGATGTGGTACCGGATGCTATCAATCCATGGAATCCACTAATAGCTCCACAGGCGATGGTCACAAATAATAAAGGAAATAAACTTGGAACTCCCTCGCCTCCTGATCTTATCATGGGCGCTTCTACAACCGGCTGAGCAATGGCTATTCCCATAAAGATCAAGGCCAAACCAACAATCAATTGATGACTGTTTATGTAGTCTCGTGGTTGGAGTAACAACCAAACCGGGAGAAGGCTGGCAATCCCGGAATAAATAAATAGTAAAATGATCCAAAGAGTAGATTGGGAGGTTTTGTCTATTCCAAGAGTTTCGAATGAAAGTGGTGTGAAAGATCCAATATATACAAAAACATACAGCAGAATTAAGGCAATGATCGAGGGAATCAAAGCATCCACTTTTTTTCGATATAGTAGAAATCCAACGGCGAGTGCAATAATTATTTCAATATTTACAGGCAAGACAGCTGTAGGAATACTCACAAAAAGTCCTGAAATAGCCATGGCAAAAACAGCCAACACCAGCCAACTTAACATCATGACAAAAATCAGGAACATGGTTTTTACACGCTTGTTGATAATGGTTCCGGTAATGTCTGCAATCGTCTTCCCTTTTTCCCGGACAGATACTACAAGCGCACCAAAATCGTGAACGGCACCCATAAAAATGGTTCCAAAAACGATCCAAAGCATAGCCGGTAACCATCCCCAGAAGGCTGCAATACAGGGGCCAATAATAGGCGCTGCACCCGCTATAGATGTAAAGTGATGCCCAAAAAGAATCTCCTTTTTAGTTGGTACAAAATCTATTCCATCTTGGAACTCTTTTGCCGGAACATCTCCTGTAAAATCCTGGAGAGAATATATTTTAGTTGAAATATAAGATGCGTAAAACCTATAACCCAGTCCAAACAGGATGAGTCCAATGAGTGCTAGAAATAAAGAATTCAATTTTTAAACTGAAACGGGGTCCTTTTCACCAACAAAATTACGGATTGATTGGGCAACACCATCAACATCCAGTCCCAGCATTGTCAAGATCTCATCACGGGAGCCATGTTCTACATAGGTATCCGGCAATCCAAGTTTCTTAAACTGTCCCTGAAACCCATTTTCTAAAAGCCATCCGGCGACACCATCACCAAAACCACCTGTGGTCGTCCCTTCCTCCAATGTAATGATCTTTGCGAATTTTTTCTTAATAGAATCCAAGTATGCTTTATCCATGGGTTTAATGAATCTGCAATTCACCACTTCGCATGTGACCCCCATTGAAGCGATTTGTTTTGCCGCATCCAAAGCGGTATAAACCATGGGGCCTACAGCCAGAATGGCTACATCCGATCCACGCTGTTCCACTTCCCATGATCCAATGGGCAGCATTTCTGCCTGACCATTTTCATCAAATTCCACGGAACTTGCTTTGGGATAACGAATAGAAATGGGTTGATCTTTTATATTGAGTGCAGTGTATAGGAGATGTCTGAATTCATTACCACTTTTTGGGGCTGTAACAATCATATTTTGAATACATCTCAAATAAGCAATATCAAGGGCACCGTGGTGTGTGGGGCCATCTTCACCGGCAATGCCGGAACGATCCATACAAAAGATTACAGGAAGATGCTGGATAGCACAATCGTGGATGATATGATCATATGCTCGCTGTAAAAATGTAGAATAGATAGCTACAATGGGGCGGATTCCCTCTGTAGCCAGCCCCGCTGCAAATGTTACACCATGACCTTCAGCAATACCAACATCATAGTATCTATCCGGGAATTCTTTGGAATAGGGAACAAGACCGGTTCCTTCTCGCATAGCCGCCGTAACACACACTGTATCTTCCCGGTTCCGAGCTATTTCACAGGATAATTTTCCAAACACATCCTGGAAAATAGGACCATTTAATTTGGATACATCTTTTTCAATTTTGTAAGGACGTTTACCATTGGGCTTCACCGCATGATATTTTACCGCATCGTCATGGTACTCACGATTTTCAACATTCATGGAAACCATGCCTTTCCCTTTTTTTGTTAATACGTGGAGCAATACTGGTTTCTGGATATCTTTAATATTTTCCAAGGTATGAAGGACCTCATCCAGGTCATGACCATCAATAGGCCCAAAATATCTGAAGCCCAATTCATCAAAAAGGATACCTGGCACGATTAAACTTTTAAGGCTTTCTTCTACTTTCTTGATTAAGGTTCGGGTAGTTGTTTTCGCCAAAGGTAATTTACCCGTGAGATCCCAAAACTCGTTTCGGATTCGATTATAAAGTGGATTAGAGATCAAGCGTGTAAAATAGGTTGAAATAGCGCCCACATTAGGGCTTATGGACATTTCATTATCATTCAGGATAACGAGGAGTTGCCGCCCTAGATGGCCTGCGTTATTGATTCCCTCAAAAGCCAGTCCACCCGTCATGGACCCATCACCAATAATAGCAGCAACACGAAAATCTTCTTTATTTTGGTGGCGGCCTTCTGCTATACCCAGAGCAGAAGAAATGGATGTGGAGGCATGTCCCGCACCTATCACGTCATAGTCACTTTCGGACCGCTTTAAAAATCCACTCAATCCTTTGAATTTTCGAATCGTTGGAAAATCATCATATCTTCCTGTCAATAATTTATGGGCATAGCCCTGGTGCCCCACATCCCAGATCAATTTATCATTTGGCGTGTTATAAATATAATGGAGTGCAACCGTGAGTTCGATCACACCCAAAGTTGGCGCCAGATGCCCACCGATCTGAGTAATAGTATCAATCGTATAGTTTCGAAGTTCATCACAGAGTTCGTGGAGTTCTTCGTTTGAATACCCCCGAATATCTTCAGGGGATTTTATATTTGGTAAATAATTAAGTTGCATAAATTTGATTTAAATTTTTGGTATAAACGTTGCTGGAAGGATCAAATAATATTTGATGAAAAAGGTCAATATCATCTAATTCCGGGTGAAAAGACAAACCAAGATGATGCCCGGAGATCACAGCAACGGGGGACCCCTTAAATTTTCCAAGTACTTGTATATCATCTCCGATTTCAGAGATCTTTGGTGCACGAATCAAAGTTGTGGCAAACTCAATTTCCGTATTTGAATTAAAATGATATTTTACCATTTCTGTGGATGATTCTACTTGACGGCCGTAGGCATTTCGATCCACGCAAATATTAAGGAAACCTAATGGATTAACACGCTCATCTGGCACTTCTTTAGCCATCATAATGAGTCCCGCACAGGTCCCCATAACGGGGTGGTCTTTCCCAAAATTGATGAGCGGTTCTCGTAAGTCAAAAGAATCAATCAACAATGATAGAGTCGTAGATTCGCCTCCGGGAATGACTAGCCCATCAACTGATTCTAAATCTAGTGGTACTTTCACAGGAACAGATTCAATATTGAGCCTAGAAAAAACACGGTGATGCAGGGCAAAATCGCCCTGCAATTCTAATACGCCGACTTTAATTACCAGCCCCTTTCCTGTAATCTTTCTTCAATAGGAATTTCAGACATATCCAAACCTTTCATGGCTTTTTTGAGACCTGAACTGGCTGCAGCAACTCGTTTTGCATCCTTGTAATGAGTTGTTGCTTCCACAACAGCTTTTGCCCGATTTGAAGGATCATCACTTTTAAAAATCCCGGAGCCCACAAAAACAGACTCGGCACCAAGCTGCATCATGAGCGACGCATCCGCTGGTGTAGCAATCCCGCCAGCTGCAAAATTTGGAACGGGAAGTTTCCCCAATTTTGCCACTTGCTGAACTAAGGATAAGGGTGCACCCAAATTCTTTGCTTCGGCTACAAGTTCGTCTTGACCAAGCCGGGTGACTCTTTTGATCTCAGTCATAACAGTTCTCATATGACGAACCGCTTCTACAATATTCCCACTACCTGCTTCGCCTTTAGTGCGGATCATGGCAGCGCCTTCCGCGATTCGGCGAAGAGCTTCTCCCAGATTTCTACATCCGCAGACAAAGGGTGCTTTGAAATCATGTTTCCAAATATGGTTATGTTCATCGGCTGGAGTCAAAACCTCACTTTCATCAATGAAATCAATTTCCAGTGTTTCCAGTACTTGCGCTTCAGCAAAATGGCCAATCCTGCATTTCGCCATGACAGGAATAGAGACCTGCGCCTGGATTCCCCGTATCATTTCAGGGTCACTCATCCTTGAAATGCCACCATCTTTGCGGATGTCAGCTGGAATTCGTTCCAATGCCATAACAGCACAAGCGCCTGCATCTTCTGCAATTTTTGCCTGTTCTGCATTGGTCACATCCATAATAACACCACCTTTCAGCATTTCTGCCAACCCTACCTTTACTTCAAATGTTCCTTTGCTCATAGACTGTTTCCTCTTTAGTTACGTGTCCAATTTCTTTTATTCTTTTAACCACATCTCTAATAATATCATCCGGTGTGGATGCACCAGCAGAAATGCCCACTATCTCACAATTTTTAAACCAAAATGTTTGCATATCACCCGCACAAGTTACCTGATAAGATCTTTTATTTTTTTCCAAGGCCAATTGAGTTAATCGTTTTGAATTTGCACTTGTAAATGATCCAATTATGATCATTACTTCGCATTGGGACGCCAATTCCTTAATTTGTTCATGATTCCGTCGTGTTGGAAAACAAATTGTATTAACAAACCGTAGGTCAAAAACTTTCTGCATGAGTACATTAATGATATCCTGGACATTCTCTATCATTTGTGTGGATTGACTCACTACGCCGGCTTTTTTCATTTTTCGAAGTGCCTTAGCTTCTATTACATTGGCAAGGATAATGGGATCCTTTACTTGTGCTGCTATACCCACAACTTCATCATGCCCATGATCGCCAATGATAATTGTTCGCCGACCTTCTGCTTCCAGTTTTTTGATCTCATCGTGAATCTCCGTCACCAACGGGCAAGTGGCGTCAATGATATTCAGGCTTTTATTCTTTGCCTTATCCCATACGCTTGGCGCAGTTCCATGTGCACGAAAAAGAATCGGTTTATCAGACGGAACTTCAACCAATTCATCCACAACTATCGTACCTGATTTGGAAAGATCTTCTACAACTTTCTCATTATGGACGATGGTACCTAGCATGTAAACCTCTCCGTGATCTTTGGCTGTATCATAAGCAAGATTTACTGCGTCTCTCACACCAAAGCAATAGCCTGCATCCTTTGCCAATAATATTTTCATAAGGATTCATTCATTTTTTGTCGAATAGAATCAATAGAAGCATTCACAGTTTTTTCTTTTACATCCACTAATGATCCAGAGACCACAGCACCAGCAGCCAAGGCATGTCCGCCTCCACCCAAGGATTTTGCAATGTCATTCACGGTGAATTTCCCTTTGGAGCGAAAATTGATTCGACAACTTTCCACATTTTGCTCAAAGATCATAAGTGCCACCTCTACACCGTGAATCGTACGAACCATATCAGTAAAACCTTCCACATCTGCTTTCGAAGCGTGAGCTAAATCCATCATTTCCTGAGTAATAATAAACCATGCCAAATTACCATCTAATTCGTAATGTAGATTAGTTAAAAGTTCACCCATAAGCCGCATCCGTGACTTGGTGCTATTCTCGTAAACACTTTGATAAATCGTGTGAGTTTCTACGCCAGATTCCACACATTGAATGGCGATCTCGTAGCATTTCTTGTCCGTATTGCTGTATCGAAAACAACCTGTGTCAGTCATAACCGCAGTATAAATCCCTTCAAAACTTTTTTTAGCAATGGGATCCGTCCGAGCAATTTGTAAATAATCGTATACCATACATCCTGTAGCAGCTGCAGATAAGTCCACCACATTATGGGTAAATGGATGCTTATCAGGGTGGGGATGATGGTCTATGTTCAAAGTTTTTAATCCATGTGATTTAATTGCATCTACAATTGTTCTGGTTCGAACAAAATCTCCAACATCAAAAATGATAACCAAGTCCACATCTTTAACCCAATTTTCGTGAAAATTCTGGTCATAGCATTCAAATATTTGGTCGGAATTCAAAAATGTATAATATTCAGGTAATGGAGAATAATTGACAATCCTCACATCTTTCCCAATCTCCTTCAAATGGTAATAGAGTCCGCATTCGGCTCCCAAGCCATCACCGTCCGGATTTTCATGTGTTGAGAGCATAATTCGATCCGCAGCGCTTATCACTTCATGCACCTGATACCAGTCTATTGACGTATTATTAAAATTCATATTATTTTTAATGATCCCATTGAGTTTCCTTCGTTCCTTCATCCATTTGGATCTTTCTAGCCAAAACAAACAGATAATCTGACAAGCGGTTCAAATACACTCTGTGAAGATCTGAGTCTTCTTTTGTTTCAGCTAAAGCAACAATATCTCTTTCTGTATTGCGGCAAGCAGTCCTTACAATATGAATTCGGGCTGAAAGTTCCGTTCCTCCTGGCAAAATAAATTCCTCTAAAGGTGCAAGTGATTTATTCAATTTTTCTGTTTCATGCTCAAGCCATTGCAAGCGTTCTGCGTTCAAAAGTTGCAACTCTATTCCGGGCATGGCCAATTCGCCACCAAGGTCAAAGAGGTCCTGTTGGACTCGTTCCAAATCATTCTTAACCAATCTTCCTGCCTTAACCATGGCCCATCCAAGTAATGAATTTAAATGGTCAATTGACCCAATCGCTTGGATACGATTATGAGTTTTGGAAACTCTTCTCCCGTCTCCCAGACCAGTTTGGCCATCATCGCCTGATTTTGTGATCACTTTAGAAATGCGCATTAGAAAAAGAGAAATGATACCAAAATAAAAAGTGGGAACAGGATCGGTAATGCCCATTTAAAAAAATACCCAAAGAAACTAGGCATTTCGATCCCCGATGCTTCAGAAATGGATTTCACCATAAAGTTGGGTGCATTTCCGATATAAGTATTGGCCCCCATAAAAACTGCTCCTGCGGAAATGGCTAAAAGGGTGTTTGGCAAATCTTCCATAAGTGTGATAGCATTACCACCCGCCGTATTAAAAAAGACCAAGTAGGTTGGTGCATTATCCAAAAAACTGGACAAAATTCCGGTGGCCCAGAAATACATGAAATCGATGGGACTTCCGTCTCCATTTGAAACAGAAGAAACAACAGGTGCTAATGCACCATGAGCTCCTGCTTTCAGGATGGCGATGGCTGGAATGATAGTCACAAAGATACCGGCGAATAATTTGGCCACTTCGATAATAGGAAACCATGTATAATCATTAGCGGTGCGTATCTCACGCGATGTCAATATCCAACTGGCATAGGTCAACCCAAGTAGTAGCCCATCCCGAACCAAGTTTTGTAATTCCAACCTAATATGATAGACATCATAATGGATCCCTTTCCCATCCCAAAACCCACTTAATAAAACACCTCCGATCACACCTAAAAGCAATAGCAGGTTAAAGGAACCTTCTAAACCAAGTTTATGTGATTCACCATTTATACTTGATTCTGGAGTAAGTTCTCGTCCGAAATAATACTTATCAAATACATAAAAAAGTATCAATAAGCAAATAATCATAAACGCCATGGGCTTAAACATAGCTGTGGTGGTCCAAAAGAAATCCACACCTTTTAAAAATCCCAGAAATAGAGGAGGGTCTCCAAGTGGTGTCAAGGAACCACCAATATTTGCTACGAGGAAAATGAAGAATACAATCACATGAACTTTATGCTTTCGGTGAGCATTTGCACGAATTAACGGACGAATTAAAAGCATAGCTGCTCCCGTCGTTCCCATCCAACTTGCCAGTATTGTCCCAATCAGAATGATTAGTGTATTTACGCTGGGTGTCCCGACAAGGGATCCTGTTAAACGTACACCGCCGGAAATTGTAAATAAAGCTAATAGTAAAATGATAAACGGGATATATTCTAAAAATGCCACATGAAGTAGTTCATATAAGGTGATCTCCAAACCTTCTTTCAATAAAAATGGACCGATCAATGAAACAGCCCAGAAAAGAGATACTTTTCCGAAGTGATGATGCCAAAATAAGGGAGCCACTAAAGGGAATACCGCTATGGATAGCAAGATACCAATAAAAGGGATCACCCAAATAATATTTAAGTTCTCTATACTCCCATCTAAATGGGGGACTTCACCATGTGGATCGCCACTGGCCAAGATCAGCGCAGGGACAGCAATCAAAATTAAAGACAGTATCTTATGTTTCATGATGGTTCAATATCAGTTTTACCGAAGTCTTAAAATTACAATATTTCACTTATAGAATGGAACCCTGATCAAATATAATTATATCGGTATTGGAGAACTATTCTCCAGTAATTTCAGGCATGGAAATTTTTCTTGGAATTACAGTTTTTGCTATTGCCATCGTAGGTATGGCTATTGGTGTCATTTTTAATAATAAACCGATATCCGGTTCCTGCGGTGGATTGAATCCCAATGGCGCTTGTTCCATTTGTGGTGGTGATCCTCAAAAATGCGAAAATACCGAAGCCGATTCAGTTAGCTTATAATTTCGTAAATAGAATCATCTATCTTCACGCCAACGGATTTCGCAACAACTCTTGATCCGTCTTTTTTATCAAGAATCCAAACGGCCTTTATATACGGATTTTCTGTCACTTTTTTTAATCCTGTTTCATAATCCATTACCATTAATGCAGTTGCCCATGCATCTGCCACCATACAAGTATTTGATAGAACAGTTACAGATAGAACATTTGTCTGGATGGGATAACCGGTTTTTGGATTGATTGTGTGTCCAAGAATTTCACCATCTAATTCAATAAAATTGCGGTAATTCCCTGAAGTCGCAACCGCTCCGCCATTCGAGTATACAATTGCAGCAAATACTTGATTTGACTTATTTCCACCGGAAGGGTTTTCAATGCCAATTGACCAGTATTTATTTAACTGATTTCGTCCAGAACATTGCACTTCCCCACCAATCTCTACAAAAAGATCTGTGTATCCCCTGGATTTGAGAAAATGAAAAACTTGATCAACAGCATAACCTTTAGCAATAGCATTTAAATCCAGTTTTGTTTCAGGGTGCTTTTTAATAATAGTTTTCTCCGTAACATTAATTTTTTCGTGCCCGGTAAAGGATAAGGTAGTTTCAATTTGTTTTTGGTCCGGTATTCCAGAATTAGGATCAGGTCCAAAACCCCATATTCCCATAAGATCAAAAACTGTGATATCAAAAAACCCATCCGTCTTTTCCGATACAACCAAAGCTTCTTTAACCACCATCCTAAATGATTCCGAGATCGCATAAGGTTCAGTGGAATGAGTGAGATTGAATTGGGATATTTCGCTATTCGGGTCCCAAGTTGACATTTGCTTATCCAAGGAGAATAAAACGGAATCAATTCCAATTTTTAAAATTTGGGTGTCCATGTTTTTCTCAATGGGAATTGCCTTGATAGAGTAAGTGGTTCCCATGGTTAAACCTGAAAAATGGATCAAGTCTCTTTGTTGACTGCAGCCAATCAAACAGACGAAAAAGCCCAACAATAGTTGGGCCTTTTTAAAATTTATCTTATAAAAATAATTATCCAAAACTATCGTAGGCAATCATTTCAGGTTCCACACCTAGACTATCCAGCATCCCTTCAACAGCATTGATCATAGGTGGGGGGCCACACATATAATACTCAACTTCTGTAGGGTCGTCATGTTTTGACAAATACTCATCATGAAGTACTTGGTGGATGAATCCTGTGGACCCCTTCCAATTATCTTCTTCCATAGCATCTGAAAGAGCAACTTGATAATTGAAATTTGGAAACTGATCTGCAAGATCTTTAAAATGGTCATCATAAAACATTTCTCGAACAGAACGTGCACCATACCAAAATGAAACTTTTCGTCCTGTTTTCAGAGTTTGGAATAAATGAAATAAATGGGACCGCATGGGCGCCATGCCGGCACCACCACCGATGTAAACCATTTCCCGATCAGTTTCCTTAATAAAAAATTCACCATAAGGCCCGGAAATAGTAACTTGATCTCCTGGTTTCAAATTAAAGATATAGGAAGAAGCCAAACCAGGAGGTACATCATTCCATAGCGGCGGCGGCGGCGTAGCGATCCGGACATTTAACATGATGCGGTTTCCTTCGGCTGGATGATTCGCCATAGAAAAGGCACGGAATATTGGCTCATCATTATTAGCAACCAAATTCCACACTTTATACTTATCCCAATCCGGATGATATTCATCTTCCACATCAAAATCCTTAAATAATAAATTTCTGTATTCTGGAATATCAATCTGGATATATCCACCCGCTTGGAAGTTAAGGTTCTCCCCTTCAGGTAAATCCAATACCAATTCTTTGATAAAAGTGGCAACGTTTCCATTAGACTTGACAGTGCATTCCCATTTTCGAATACTGAAAATTTCATCAGGAACATGGATATTCATATCTTCCTTGACCTTTACCTGACAAGCAAGACGCCAATTTTCCTTAGCTTCGTTGCGACTGATATGACCCGTTTCAGTTGGGAGTATCCCACCACCGCCAGTTAAAACCTGACATTTGCACATAGCGCAAGTTCCACCACCACCACATGCAGATGGAAGATAAATGGTTTCATTTGCTAATGCAGATAATAGTGTCCCGCCAGAACTAACCTTGAATTTTTTATCTTCCTCATCATTCACAGTAATTGTCATTTCACCTTGGGGAAGTAGCTTACTCTCTGCAAAATTAATTATGAGAACCAAAACCAAAATCACCCCGGTAAAAACTGCAATGGTTAAAAGAGTCAATTCCATTAGAGATCAATTCCGGAAAAAGCCATAAATGCCATGGATAAAAGTCCTGTTAGAAGCATGGTGATTCCCAATCCACGAAGTTTGGCAGGTACATTTGAATAGCGCAAACGATGACGTATGGAAGCCATGGAAACGATGGCTAAAAAAAAGCCCATACCAGACCCAAAACCAAATACGGTGGATTCCAATAAAGTATATTCTCTTTCAACCAGAAAAAGGGATCCGCCAAGGATTGAACAATTCACTGCGATCAGGGGCAGAAAAATGCCAAGATTGTAGTATAAAGTCGGCGAGAATTTATCCAGGATCATTTCCACTAATTGAACGATAGCAGCGATGACGGCAATAAATACAATAAAATTCAGGAAACTCAAATCCACATCCGGGAAACCAGCCCAAGCCAAAGCGCCATCCTGGAGAAAATAATTGTGGATTGCCCAGTTGGCTGGTGCTGTTATTGTCAAAACAAATACCACTGCAAATCCGAGACCAATAGATGTATCAATCTTCTTAGAAATCGCAAGAAACGAACACATGCCAAGAAAATAGGCTAACAGGATGTTCTCAACGAACATGGCTTTGGTGGCCAGACTAATATAATGTTCCATGCCTATTCCTCTTCAATGTCCACTGATATCCGGTGGACCCAGACAATTAAGCCTAAAATAATGAATGCTCCAGGTGACAGCGACATGAGTCCCATATTCTCATAACCGGCAGCATAAGCAGAATCTGGGATGATTTGAAATCCGTAAATCGTCCCACTACCCAGTATTTCCCTGAAAAAGGAAACAATAATCAAAATACCACCGTAACCAAGTGCATTTCCTAACCCATCCAAAAAAGATTTCCCGGGAGAATTCTGCATAGCAAATGCTTCGGCCCGCCCCATGACAATACAATTGGTAATAATCAATCCCACAAAAACGGTAAGTTGTTTGCTGATATCATACAAGTATGCTTTAAGGATTTGATCGGTAATAATTACGAGAGATGCGATGATAGAAAGTTGAACTATGATCCGAACTTTTCCTGGGATGAGATTACGAAGTAAAGAAATCAACGTATTGGAAATAGATAAAACGGCAACTACAGCCAATGTCATAACCACTGCTGTATCCATTTTCACAGTAACAGCCAATGCTGAACAAATTCCTAATACCTGGAGTGTAATGGGATTATTTGCACTCAATGGGTCTGTGAAAGCCTGTTTAGATTTTTTTTCAAGTAATCCCATTAACTTTGTCTACCCCTCACTTGTTTAAAAAAGGGTTCATATTTCCCAAGATCTTCTTTAAGAAATAACTCCAATCCTTTTCCAGTCATTGTGGCACCGGAAATGCCATCTACTTTATGATAGGCTTCCTGATCATCGGATTCAACCTTCCCTTTAATAACTTGGATACCAACCAATTGATCATTTTCATCTACGAATCTTTTTCCAATAAAATTTTGCTGAAACCATGCCTTGTCCACTTCACCACCCAATCCAGGTGTTTCACCATGCTTATAAAATGTGATTCCCTTTACGGTTCGTCCATCCGGCTCAATAGCGAAATACCCAAAGAGTGTCGACCATAATCCTTTACCTACAATAGGTATTGCATATCCCTCCACATTATCACCTATTTTTTTCAAATAAATAGGCAAAAATTCAACATCCTTTTCAGTATCAATTTCCTTAGGATCTTTTTCTGTCCTATTACCAGAAGCATCTAAAACGACCGCTTCAATATTCTCCTGGAATAATTTTTGAATTTCATCTGAAGTCCAAGCTGTTTCATCTCCCGGTTTGAATCCAAGGGATACCAGAATATTTTTCTTCATATCATTTTCCACATTGGTATCCTGTAGTTCTCTTAACCCATCTGCTGCGAAAGCAAGAAAAAAACCTAAAATGACGGTCACGATGGATGTGAATCCCAGTGTGTAAAAGTTACTGCGCATAGCGAACCATCCGTTGTTTTATGTTGCCTTGAATCACAAAATAATCGATAAGTGATGCGAAAGCATTCATGAGCAATATTGCCAGCATGGCGCCTTCCGGATAAGCAGGATTTATGGATCTAATAATCACGGTTAACCCACCAATAAAAATCCCGTAAATCCAACGCCCTTTATCCGTATGAGCACCGGTGACAGGTTCCGTGGCCATAAATGCTACACCAAAGGCAAACCCGCCCATGACTAAATGATAATGGGCAGGAAGTGTGAGCATGGTATTGGTAGAACCCGTTATTTCAGCCATGGAATTTGTGAGGGCGGCCATGCCTGTAAGTCCCAAGATTGCACCTATCATTACTCGCCAAGAAGCAATACCGGTAAGGACAAGAAACACTGCTCCGACCATGATCCATAAGGTACTGGTTTCTCCAATGGAGCCAGGTATCCAACCCATGAACAAATTGATCCAGGAAAAATCAAATTGGGTCACAGAATCAAGAAGGGTAACTGCATCTTGGCTCAATTCTGCTGCTGGAACGGCTAATGCTGTGGCACCGGAATATCCATCCGGTCCCGATACCCAAACTTTATCACCGGAAATTCGACCTGGATATGTAAAAAATAAAAATGCACGAGCTACCAGTGCAGGATTAAATATATTCATCCCCACTCCGCCAAAGATCTCTTTACCAATGACAATACCAAAAGTGGTGGCTACGGCAACCTGCCAGAGTGGAATGGTAGGTGGCATAACCAGTGGAATCAAGGCACAGGTAACTAAAAATCCTTCAGAAACAGGATGACGCCGAACGACGGCAAACAGGAGTTCCCAGAATGCACCAGATGCAAAAGCCACGGCAATGATTGGCAGTATTTTCAAGGCGCCGTTCATTAGGTTTTCCTGCATTGTAGAAGATTGTCCCAGTGCCATGGCCATTTGATACCCCACATTCATGGCGCCAAAAATATAACAGGGAATCAAGGAAATTACCACCAAGATCATCACACGTTTTATATCAACACTGTCCCGAATGTGTGGACCGGAATGAGTCCGCTCATCTGTGCTAAAAAGAATGGTATTCGTGGCTTCAAAAATTGGGTATAATTTTTCAAGTTTACCATCCGCTTTAAATGTGGGAGCAATTTTATCTAATATATCTCGGAGCCACTTCATTGTCTAGCCTTCTGCTTCCAGCATGTTCAATCCATCCCTGATTACTTTGCCCACATCGATTTTGCTGGGACAGGAAAAAGAACAAAGTGCAAAATCTTCATCGTCACATTCCCAGATGCCTAACTGTTCCATCTCTTCGATATCCTGAGCCAGTATGGCACGATATAGGGCATTGGGATATACATCCATAGGCAGGACATTTTCCCAGGAATTAATGGGCACTATGGCTCGGAGTTCACCATTTTGGGCTGTATTAAAATTAAAGAGCTTTTCACCAAAAGTTAGAAAAGTATTGGTGAGACTGTATTTAGATTTGCTATTCCCAACCGCCAACATACCCATAAAAGGTCTGTCAACAGAATCCAAGACAATACTTACAGTTGAATCATAAAATCCCAGGAAATTATCTACTTCAACAGTTTGTCCAGTTAGAACATTTCCAGAAATCAATCTTGTCGGTTCACTTATATCTTGGTTTACGATCAGGGAACCAATACTTGCACCAACTTTTGCAGAAACAGTCTGGGGATTTTTTGCCCCAGGGCCGGCAATGGTTACAAGAATATCTGGGCTATACGATCCATTTAAAAAGAGTTTTCCAAGTGTAATAACATGTTGAGCATTTACACTCCAAATTATTTCACCAGGTTTGATAGATTTTGAATGATGAATTTGGATGCCCACATTTCCTGCAGGATGTGGACCGGTTATGGTTTGAACTTCAGCATGTTGAAGTTCCATTGCTTTCTTTGATGTAACTACAACACTTCCATCCGTGAGTTTTGATAAAGCTGTTATGCCGGCCTGGAATGCTGCCTTTTCAGATTCAAGTACAGGGTCTAGGTCAACGGATAAGGGCGCTGTATTTACTGCTGAAATAAATATATCTCTCGGAGAATCCTTCGGATTCGCCACTTTATTGAATGGTCGCTGGCGAATCAGGGGAAAAAGGTTCGCTTCCAATATTCTATTTAATATCGTAGTGCGATTTGCTGATGTTAATTGTTCGGATGTAAAGACTTGTCCTTGAATAGACTCAGACCCACCAACTTTGATCTCTATCTTTTCAATAATACGACGGGCACCAAATTGAATCGTTTTCACTGTACCGTTTGCCGGGGAAGCCCATTTGACACTCGGTTTGGTTTTATCAAAAAATAAAGGTGAACCGATCTGCACCGTATCCCCTTCATTCACCAAAAGTTTGGGCTTCACACCACGAAATGTTTTGGGAGAAATGGAAACCGTTTCTGAATCAGAAACAGATGTGACTTCTTGAGTCGGAACACCTGCGATCCGGATATCGTGCCCTTTTTTAATGATTATATGGTTCATATTGAACTAATTATGTAAATATATAAAATCTAAACAGATCCGATTTTATAATTGTGTTTTAGATATTTATGCTAAAGTGTTTGAATGAAAAAGGTCAGAGAGCTTTGGATCCAATCTGCAACAGGCGTCCAATAAATCCCCAGAATAACCGTAGGAATGGCGGTGGCCAGAAGCATACCTGCCATTACGGTAGGTGGTTGCAAGATCGTATCCTTTCTTTCACCTTCTAAGAACATTACTTTTACAACACGGAAGTAATAATAAAGTGAAACCACACTGTTGATACCACCAACTACTACTAACCAATAAAACTGGTTCCCCCCTTTGATCAAGGAAGCAAAAATATAAAATTTTCCAACAAACCCGGCTGATGGAGGCAATCCAGTGAGGGAAACCATAAAAATGGTCATGACAACACCAATTAAAGGCATCTCCCAGCCCAGACCTTTATAATCATCAAGTGTTTCACCACCTGTCTTATTTTTCACCGTGATCACCACAAAGAATGCTCCTAGATTCATAAATAGGTACATGACCAAATAGATCATAATGGCATAGACACTGTCACCGGACATGACCGGCATGGCCAGCAACATATATCCCGCATGAGCTATGCTAGAATATGCCAACATTCTTTTAATATTGTTCTGCTGAATCGCAACTACATTCCCTAAAGTCATAGTAATCACTGCCAACAGGCTCATAATGTTTGCCCAAGGCAATGAAGCAACCGATGATGCATCCAATCCACCCATGGCACCGCTGTCTGCCAATACTTGGTTAAAGAAACGAATCATCATAGCAAAAGCACCGGCTTTTGGTGCAATTGATAAATAAGCTGTAATAGTTGTAGGCGCACCTTCATAAACATCCGGTGTCCAAAAATGAAAAGGAACAGAAGAAATTTTATATCCAAAGCCAGCCAAAACCATGATCATAGCCATTAACAATGCAGTATTTGCACTGGCATCCAAGGTCGCTATTGCTTGTTGGATCACAAAATAATTTGTGCTACCTGTGAGCCCATAAATATAACTCAACCCAAACAGCATTATTCCCGATGAAAATGCACCGTAAACCACGTATTTTAATCCCGCTTCATTGGAGCGTGTATTCTGTTTCAAATAACCCGCAAGAACAAAAGACATGATGGATACAATCTCGATGGATAAATAAACCATGATCAGGTCGACCGTAGAAACCATGAGAAATAATCCAAAGACAATGATACCAAGTAGTGTAAAATATTCACCTTTCCTGTACTCTTTCAATTCCCCCGATTGTAAACTGACAATAGAAACAAATATCGTTGCCAGGATTATAATGAGTTTGAAAAAGGATGCAAATGGATCTAAGACAATGGAATCTGTAAAAAGAGTCGTGACCCGTTGCTCCTGAAAACAAATCGCCCCTGCAACCGCTATTAACCCGGCAACTAATACCCAGCCAACATTTCCTGATTTTGATTGATGGATGGTCAAATCATATATAATTGCAACCAGGATCACTCCAATCAGAATTAGTTCTGGGTAATAAAAAGACAGACTTTGAAGATTTGTCATTCTTGCCTCTTACATTCCAGCAAATGTTGCCAGAGATACTACATGATGAATGATCTCATCCATGGTACTGGCAATGATATCTAAATAAGGTGCCGGATAAATCCCGAAGAAAAGAGTAATCACTAGCAATGGTACAACTGTAAAGAGTTCCAAACGATTGATTTCCGGTAAGTCTGTATATTTCTCGTTGAGTTCTCCAAAAAAGATTCGTTGGAATGCCCATAGGAAATAAGCAGCATTCAACAAAATTCCAATCGTAGATGCAATAACAATACCTCTATAAACCGGAAATGCGCCGATAAAACACATGGCTTCGCTGATAAAACCGGAAAAGCCCGGAAGGCCTAACCCCGCAAAGAAAGCTAAAGCAGTGATTCCGGTATATATCGGCATTTGAGCTGCCAAACCGCCGAATCCATCAATCTGTCTGTGGTGGGCGCGATCATAAATAACACCCACTAAAATAAATAGCATGGCTGAAATAGTTCCATGATTGAACATTTGGAAAACTGCACCACCAAGACCTGCTTGTGCGGCTTTTAAATTTAGACCATTGGCTTCACCCGCAGCTACGATAGCCGCCATTCCAATCAAAGAATAGCCCATGTGATTAACACTGGAGTAAGCTACCAGTTTTTTCAGATCTGTTTGGGCCAGGGCACAGAGTCCACCCCAAACCACATTTATAAGCCCAAGGACTGCTAATGCTCCAGAAAACCAATACACACCATCGGGCATTAATCCATAATTAATCCGAAGGATTCCATAGACACCCAATTTCAAAAGGATACCTGCCAGTAATACAGAAATTGCTGTGGGTGCCTCCACGTGTGCCAAGGGCAGCCAGGTGTGGAATGGAAAAACCGGTACTTTGATTGCAAATCCTATAAATAAAAGAATCCAAATAACCTTAATTGCACTCATCCCCCACCACATTACACCATTCAAAGCTTCTGGTGCGACACGTATGAGTTCTAAAATATCAAATGTTTTTCCACAGGTAAAGTATAGCCCTAGAATACCAACCAACATAAGCACAGAGCCAAACAATGTGTAAAGAAAAAATTTAATGGCTGCATATTCACGTTGAGGACCACCCCATATCCCAATCAAGAAATACATAGGCAACAACATCACTTCCCAGAAAATATAGAAAAGGAAAAAATCCATAGATAAGAAAACGCCCATGATTCCAGTATCTAATAACAAGAAAAGAGCAAAATACCCCTTCACAGCTTTATTGATATTCCAACTAACAAACACGCCGATGAAACAAAGTAGTGCAGTTAATATCGCCATGGGAAGACTTAATCCATCCACACCCAGAATATAGGATATGTTGAAAGACGGAATCCATTCAGCCCGTACCATGAATTGCATACTTCCATTCCCTGCATCATAATTTTGCCATAGGACCAGAGTTAATAAGAATTGCAATCCGGTTGAAACCGCAGCTGTAATCTTGATCACATTTTCTTTATCTCGCGGTATAAATGCAATGGCCACCATCCCAATGATGGGGAACCAAATTATCCAATTGAGAATATTTTCCATTCTCTCCTCACACCTTACTCATTCGATTTAAAATGACTGAATAATCATTAAAATGATTACCCCTGCTGTCACATACAGCAAATAATTTTGAAGCTTTCCAGTTTGAATTTTCTTGAAAATATTTCCAAGATTATCAGCAATCCGGCCTAAACCATCCACCAATATTTGGTCAATGATATCATAATCAAATTTACCAGTGACGCGGCTGGCCCAATCAGTAACGCGTCCAAATCCATTAATAAAATATTTATCATACAATTCCCAATCAATCCAAGCGATCTTGTTCGCCAAGCGAAGGGTGGGTTGATACAAATATTTATCATAATTTTCATCAAAATAATATTTATTCAAACTCCAGTCGTACACAAATCCTGCGCGATTGCCCCATGTTTCGGCAGACAGTGCCTTCTTCAAATAAAAAAGAACCGCTAAACCAATGCCGAATACAGCAACCCCAATGGATAAACCCATGGCAAGATTATGTGCATGGTGAGCTCCTTCTTCAATTGATTGGGCAGTGAGATTTCCGGGAACAACGGCAGTCACAGGTTGAACAAGTGAAATGAACCAACTTCCATGTGTTGAAAATGGATTGAAATGCGGCAATACATACCAAATGGCAACACTTAAGGTACCCAATAGGACTAAGGGTCCTGTCATTTCTTTCGGTGATTCATGGATATCATCGATCAATTCCGATATTTGAGGTTTTCCATGAAAGGTCATAAACATCATGCGGAACATGTAAAAAGCAGTAATGGCTGCTGCACCGAAACCAAATACGGGGAGTAAAAAATGCTCTGGGTGGTGCTGGGCAAAGGATAAGGTACCTGCTAGGATTGCATCTTTTGATAAAAACCCTGAGAACAGCGGTACTCCAGCAATAGCCAAGGTACTGACCAGCATGGACCAATAGGTAATGGGCATTTTATCCTTGAATCCACCCATATTTCGCATATCTTGTGGATCACTCACATGATCATGTTTTTTATGGAGTGCATGGTGCATAGAATGGATCACTGAGCCGGAGCCATAGAATAAGTTCGCCTTAAACATAGCGTGAGTCAGTAAATGAAAAAATGCAGCAGTGTAAACACCGGTCCCAACAGCAAGAATCATATATCCTAATTGGCTGACCGTGGAATAAGCTAAAACTTTTTTAATATCATTTTGGGTAATGGCGATAGTCGACGCAAATAGAGCTGTGAACCCACCCACATAGGCCACAATAAGCAATGCATCTGGTGTTAAAAGTGGGAAGATTCGAATCGTTAAGTATACTCCGGCAGCTACCATAGTAGCTGCATGCATCAAGGCGGAAACGGGTGTGGGGCCTTCCATGGCGTCCGGCAGCCAAATGTGAAGCGGGAATTGTGACGATTTACCCATAGCGCCTAGAAATAACCCTACACCAGCCAAAGTTAGAGTTGTACCAGAGATCATGCCCGAGGAAACACCTTCAAAAATATCACCAAAAACAAAAGAACCGATCGCTGTGTATATCAACATGATACCAATAAAAAAGCCAATATCCCCAACTCTATTAGTCAGAAAAGCTTTTTTAGCAGCATTAGCAGCAGAATCTTTTTCGAACCAATGACCGATCAATAGATAAGAACTGACGCCCACCAATTCCCAGGACATATACATGGAGATTAAATTATTCGCCAGGACGATCCCATTCATAGAAAAAGTAAATAACCCCAGATAAGCAAAATAACGAGAATAGCGAATATCCCCTTCCAAATATTTTAGAGAAAAAACATGGGTACAGGTTGAGATGAGTGCTACAACCAATAACATGATTACAGTGATATTATCAACTAGAAATCCCAATTGGATCGAAAAAGCACCCATGTCCAACCAAGTAAATGATGCTTCTTGCTTGAAATCTGGATCATTGCCCAAAAGCATGGCCACAAACATGGCAATGGATAAAATCAAGGTAATGATAATGGCACCAACAGAAACCCAATCACCCTGCCGAGGAAGGCGTTTTCCAAAAAAGATCTGGATCACAAATGCAGCCAGCGGCAAGAACAGGATAAACAGGGAATAATTAATGAAAATATTATTCATTATTCTTTCAGCGTCGACGCTTCATCCACGTTAATAGTATTCATGTTATTATAGATATTGATAATGATCGCTAGGGCTACGGCTGCTTCTGCTGCTGCCAGGACTATCACCAAGAGCGCAAAAATATGACCATCCAGATTCATGCCCCCAAACCTGGAGAAGGCCACAAAATTTATATTAGCGGCATTCAGAATCAATTCAACACCCATGAGAATCGCAATCCCGTTCCGACGAGTCATGACACCAAAAACTCCGAGAGAAAACAAGATCGCAGCTACGAATAAATAAGTATTGAGTTCCTGCATCAATTCTCCTTCCGCGATAAAAGTGCTGCACCAATCAAAGCACCTAATAAGAGTACGGAAATAGCTTCAAAGGGAAGTAAATATTTTGTGAGTAACAGGGTTCCTACTTCGGCAACAGTTCCTGCGGGTTCAAAAGCATCAGCCTGGTACCATGGTGTCTTTGAAATAACCAAACTGATCAGAATCATAAGCCAAATGGCTATGGCGCCCCCAACGCCCTGCTGGACATTGGTTTGGGATAAGCGCACTGATGAAATTCGATTGGTCAGCATGATTCCAAAAATGATCAAGACCAGAATACCACCTATATAAACCAGTAATTGGACCCCTGCAATAAAATCAGCCCAAAGAAAAACATATATCCCCGCTACACCAAATAGTGTAACCAAAAGGGCTATAGCAGAATAGATCAATTGATTGCTTAAAACAACTACAGCCGCCGATAGAACCGTCAAAACAATCACAAACCAGAATGAGAATTCAGTCATTAATCCTTAGCTCCTTTTTCATCCAAGATCTTCTGCAAACCATTCTTAGTTCCCTTTTTCGCAAAGCGATAAATCAAGTCACTACGGTCAAATTCTGAAAATTCATAATCAATTGGATGCTTATGGGCATTAGGACCACCAGTCATAAAAATACATTCTTCTGGACAGGGATAAGTGCACAAGTTGCAGTAACAGCACTCGGTCATATCAATATCGAAACGAGTGACGACCATTGCTTTCCGTGAACTATTTGATGTAACGCCTATATGCCCAACATCTTGGATGTCCTCTCCACGCACCGGTGCTTTCTGGGTTTCAATCTTGATACACTGAACTGGGCAAGCACGCTCACATTTAAGACAACCAATACAATCATCGATATCCACCTGCAACCGAGAACGGATCACATTATAATTTCCATGGTTAAATCCGATATTCCGTTCCGGGCGGGGCCATTTTTCTTCCGGATACTGCAGGGTCACATTATTTTGACGGATACGAACCATGTGCATCCAGGTGATGCCCAGACCTGTCAACATGGTTGAAATTGATTCCCAAATATCTCTAAAATATTTTTCCATACATTATCCGAAAAAGAGTGTCCAGATTCCCACTCCAAAAATGTTAATTAAACTCATAGGTAAAAATACCTTCCAGCAAATATTCATTAATTGATCCACCCGGAGTCGAGGGAAAGTCCAACGAAACCACATCATAACAAAGATCAGGAATACGATTTTACTCACCATCCAGAAAATGCCCCATCCATTTGAATCAAAATAGCCAGAGATCGGGCTATGCCAGCCACCAAGAAATCCTGCCGCTGCAACAGCACAGACCACCAGCATATTGGCATATTCGCTCAAGAAAAAGAACGACCAGCGCATTCCAGAATATTCGGTGTGAAAACCACCCACTAATTCTGATTCTGCTTCTGGAATATCAAAGGGAGTCCGGTTGGTTTCAGCTACAACACTGATGAAATATATCAAAAATGCAATAAAAGTAAATGGGTTTGCAAAAATGATCCAATTCCCCATTCCCCCAGCCTGATACTCGATAATCCCTTGCATGCTTAAAGTTCCAGTAAGCATTATAATAACTATAATGGATAAACCTGCAGGAATCTCGTAACTGACTATTTGCGCCGCAGAACGCATACCGCCATAGAGCGACCATTTATTGTTGGATGACCACCCAGCTAAAATTATTCCAATCACACCAAAGGAGCCCATAGCGAGAATGTAAAAAATTCCTATATTGAAATCCGCCACGATAGTTGTTTCGCCAAAAGGCACAGCAATGATCGTCACGAAAGCACCAATAAAAATCACAAATGGTGCCAGGATGAATAAAAATCTGTCCGCTTTTTCCGGGATGATATCTTCTTTCGTCAGCAACTTCAACGCATCAGCCACTGTTTGGAGGACTCCCCACTTACCAGCGTGGAGTCCTACCCCTTGTCCCATGGGCCCAACACGATCTTGCATAAATGCAGACACTTTTCTTTCAGCATATACCATGACAATAGCATTGACAGCCACAACAAGGAAAAGAGCCAAGCATGGAATCAGAATGGAGATCACCAATAATATACCACTTCCTTCCATGGCCGGAATCAATCCACCTAGCCAAGAGAATAAAGTATCAACGGTCACCGGTCAATTTCTCCCAATACAATATCCAAACTTCCTAAGATAGAGATCACATCAGACATCATCCATCCACCAGCTAATTCACCCAAAACAGCAAGCGCAGTAAATGCCGGAGATCTCATTTTTACCCGAGTTGGAATAGGAGATCCATCGCTTTCAATATAAAAACCAAGATCGCCACGAGGTGTTTCTGTTCGACTGTAAATAGAGCCTTTTGGTGGACGAATTTTTTTCGGAAGCGCTTGGTGTACATCACCATCTTTCGGCATTTGCGCCAAAGCTTGACGAAGAATTTTTACACTTTCTTTCACTTCCAGCATGCGGACATAGTACCGATCCCAACAATCGCCTAAGGTTCCTTTAGCGCCATCACCAATGCAAACATCAAATTCAAATTTATCATAAATGGAATAGGGCGCGTTCCTACGTAGATCCCATTTGACACCTGAAGCCCTGAGGTTTGGTCCGGATACACCATAACTGATGGCCACATCCGCTG
>Ga0208641_1000331_pt1 | contig 30564 bp, 43 predicted proteins | sample ETN02SmetaG_2_FD_185789 | JGI IMG/M metagenome (GOLD analysis project Ga0208641, IMG submission 185789) | Marine microbial and viral communities from oxygen minimum zone, Eastern Pacific Ocean - ETNP2014F10-02SV253 (SPAdes) (version 2) | ecosystem: Environmental > Aquatic > Marine > Oceanic ... | reverse complement strand
CACCACATCAAGTTACCCAAAATGATATTAAAATCAAAAAATAAAGTTAAATCAATTTATCAAAAACTCTATAATCATTATGAAGAAGTTTTGGAGTTGGGAAAGGAATTAAATAATTAATTCAAGTAAAACTAACCATTCCATGAGCCTTTTTATAGACATCAAATAACATAAAGGCCTTATCTTTTGCATCTTTTGCAGCTAAAGGTCTTATATGCGTTTCTTCAATCCAATTATCTTTTACTAAAGGTTTATCTACTTTTTCTATTTCTTTTTTCTCTTCTTTTTTCTCATAATGTCCAACTAAAGCTAAAAAAGGATTTGAACTATCTTTAGGTTTTTTTTCTTCTTCCTCTTCATCTAAGAACAAATTAATATCTTCTTGTAATTGATTTAAACTTTCTGTTGTAGTTCCTTCAATTAATCTTAAAACATCACCAACATCAGATTTTTCAATCTCTTCATTAATTTTTCCAAGTTCATCATCATTTAATGCATAAGCCTTAAAAGTTATTTTTGATTTCCCCATAAAATTTCCTTGTTGAGGAACCCCTCTAGAATTAAAATCAACTAGAATACAGCTATGGTATTCTCTTCTTAATGATCTTAAAAAACTCTCCTTTGAAAATTCATCCGGTAATTTCCCTTCAATTGCAGATTCTTTTACTTTTATTTCTGATTTTCCAAATAAGGTTAGTTCAAGAATAATATGATTAAATGCATTTACTAGACCAGGATCTCTCCCCATATCCTTCATTTCAAGTTGTTGTGACGCTTTTAAATATGGTTTTACCCATCTAGAATAGAGTTTTAGACTATTAACCTGGCTTTTTAGATAATTTCTCTCAATTTCATATCTTTTTCTTAATTCTTTTTCAGACTCCTTTACCCAGATATTAAAATCAAAAATTCTTGATTTAATAATTCTCTTTACTCTATCATTAAGATCTAATTTATCTGCATCTTTCTCATCTTTTACTACAAAAAAGGCATCAAAGACAGTTTCAAATCCTAATTGTCTTGCCATCATACTTATACTTGAGTTTCCTTTTAGAATATCCACCTTATCTAGCCAAATTTGTTTTAAAGTATGTATAGCCACATCTTTTGTTTTCTCTGATTTTAAGTGGTCATAGTGCTGTAACCTTATCTTAAAGTCTTTTAGATCATATACAATCTGTAAAATACCTTTAGTAAGAGCTCCAATTGATTGCATCATCTTTGTAATTTCATCTTGCATTCTTGCAACTTTCATCCCCACCTCTGAAAAATGCGTACCTCCAGGACTTGATGCAAAATTATCAACTAGTTTTTCTGTTTTTAATCCAAAATCCCTCATTAAATCCAGAATAAAATAATAAATAGGCTCTAAAGTCTCTGAATAAGATTCATAAATTAAAGTATGTTCTGTTTCTGGCTTTCCTTTTTTCTTATAATATGGGATAACCTCTTCAATTATCTCTGATATTGTTTTTATATCACTCATTTTTATTAAAAAATAAAGAATTAAGTATTTAAAAAATGTTTCTAATCCATTATAACTAATTTTATAAATAACCTATTCTTATAGGATATATGAGATTTTTCGGATTTGGAAAAAAAGATAAAGTAATTGATTTAACTAAGGGACATAGAAAACAACAAGAAGAGACTTCTCAAATACAAGGAGAAGATAAAGAAAAGACTTCGTCTGTAACTCCTTTTAGTATTTTTGGAGATTCAACTCCAAGTACACAATCTAATGACTATATGGATATCTCAGGGAGTACAGAAGATAAAAGAAAAAAACTTACAAAAAGATTTATGGATATTACAACTAAATTAGAAGAACTTTCAAACCAGATTTACCATTTACAACAAAGAACTGAAGTTTTAGAAAAAAAAGCAGGTGTTAATGGTTTTTAAATAAATTTATTAATACTATTTCTCTTTATTAATTATGAAAAACTTATCACAGAAAACTCTGGCATATGCATTAAAAAATGCATTATCCCATGGTGGAAAAGCAAATCAAGGGCCAGTTATTTCTTCCTTATTTAATGAAGGATTAAAGAAAAATGAGGTAAAAAAATATATTAAAGATATTTCTAAGATAATCAAGGAAGTTAATTCCATGTCATCTGAAGAGCAGAAAAAAGAATTTGAAAAACTAGAGAATAAAGTTAGTAAAAGAGAAGTTAGAGAAGGACTAGAAGAATTACCTAATGTTAAAAAATCAGGAGTTATTATGAGGATTGCCCCATCTGCTTCAGGACCCCTGCATATTGGACATGCATTAGTTGCAGGACTAAATATTCTTTATGTAGAAAAATATGGAGGAAAGTTTTATGTTAGAATTGAGGACACTAATCCAGATAATATCCTTTTAAAATCTTATAAATTAATTGAAAAAGATGCAAAATGGTTATTTAAGGATTCAAAAATAATTATCCAATCAGATAGAATAGAATTATATTATAAATATGCCCAAAAACTAATTAAAAAAAATTCAGCTTATATCTGTACTTGTTCAGGAGATTCTTTTAGAGAATTTGTTAAACAAAAGAATAATTGCCCTTGTAGAAGATTGAATGTTAAGGAGAATATGGGAAGATGGAATAAGATGTTAAGTGAATTTAAGGAAGGGGAGGCTGTTTTAAGGTTTAAATCAAATATGAAAGATAAGAATCCTGCAATGAGGGATTTTCCTCTAGCAAGAATAAATGAAACAAAACATCCAAGACAAAAAAACAAATATAGAGTTTGGCCACTAATGAATTTAGCTGTTACTGTTGATGATATTGAATTAAATATGACTCATATTATTCGCGGGAAAGATCATAGAGATAATGCAAAAAGACAAGAGATGATTTACAAGGTTCTAGGGAAAAAAGTCCCTTATACTACCTTTATTGGAATAGTGCATTTTAAGGATCTTGAGTTATCTTCATCTAAAATGAAAGAAGATATTGAGAAAGGGAAATATTCTGGATGGGATGATGAAAATCTACCTACATTAGTTTCCTTAAAAAAGCAAGGATATAAGCCAATTGCTTTCTTGAAATTCTCAGAATTAGTAAGTTTAGGGGAAAATGATAAAATAATTGACAAGAAAGAATATTTTAGATTACTTGATAATTTTAATAGGTGATTATTTTTTTATAATATAAACTTCGTCATTTTTTCTAACTAATGGAAGTTTTATTCCTATTTCTTCACCTTTTTTACCAATTTTAACTGATTTCCTATTTATTTCAATATGTTTTATAAATGATTTCTCCAAGCCTGTTGATTTTCCAATTACAATAATTTCATCTCCAATCTTTAAGTTTGATACTAATTTAATTGTTGCAACCTTTATCTTTGGATAATAATGAGTAATTTTTCCAACAAAATGTTTTTTTTCAATTGATGCACTATTTTCTATTCTTGCAATATCATCAGAAGTTGGAACACCCAAATAAAATCCGGATGAAAAACCTTTATTATATATCTTTTTTAATTCATTTATAGAATTTTCAATTTCTTTTTTTGATAATTTTTTATCTATTGCTTTTCTATAAGTTCTTACGACAATATCAACATATCTTGGATCTCTATTTCTTCCTTCTATCTTAAAGCTTGTAATTCCTGCTTTTTTTAGTTTTTCAATAAAAGGCAAAGTACAAAGGTCTTTAGCTGAAAAAATCTTGTTGTTTTCAACTTTTAGTTCATTTCCTTCATTATCCTTAACAATATAACTTCTTCTACAAGGATGTAAACATTTTCCCCTATTAGCTGAAGAATTAAATAAAAATTGTGAAGTAAAACATCTTCCCGAGATAGAACTACACAAAGCTCCATGAATAAAACACTCAATATCAATTATTTTTGATATATCCCTAATTTGTTTTAGATTTAATTCTCTTGCAAGAACAATTCTTTTTGCACCAAGTTTCTTATAAAATTTTGCAGTATCTGTATTTGAAACAGAAGCCTGAGTTGAAATATGAAAAGGAATCTTGTATTTCTTGCAAAGTTGTATTATTGAAAGATCCCAACAAATAATAGCATCAACCTTATCTTTGATTTCTTTTATGATTTTCTCAACTTTTTCCACTTCATTATCATAGATTATAGTATTCATTGTTAAATACATTTTTACTTTCTTCCCGCAGATTTTTTTTATATTCTTTAAATCATTAATTTTGAAATTTCTTGCAGATTCTCTCATACTAAATTCCTGTAATCCAAAATAAATTGCATTTGCTCCTGCTTTTATAGCAGTTGTTAACATTGGAAAATTTCCTGCTGGGGCTAAAAGCTCATATTTTTGTTTCATTGTTTAAGAATTAACCTTTAATATATAAAAGTTAGTAATTTGGTAAGCCTTAAAAACTCGCTATATATCATATTAATATGACAGCTAAAACATGGGGTTGTCCCCATCATCAATAATAAAGAAGATTTTTCTAGCTGTGCGAATATTTTTATACCATATTCAACTAAAGTAAATTATGGTGGTTGTAATTCAGTGGTTTAGAATACGTGGTTGTGGTCCGCGAAACGGGAGTTCGATTCTCCCCTTCCACCCTGGACACTACTGTCCCATTTAGAAGGTTTTTTATTTCTCTCTAAACTTCTTTATTATTGGAAGAATTACCTTTTTTTCTAAGATAATATTCTTTATTATGTTCTCTTATTCTTGCTTTAACTTCTGGTTTTTGATAATATTCTTTATTATATTCTTTTCTTCTTGCTTTATTTTTTGAATAATATTCTTTATTATATTCTCTTGTTTTTGCTTTCACTTCTGATTTTTGAAGATATTAAAGAAAGAATAAATAATCAGGTGATTGTTTAATATCCGCCCATTCCAGGAGGCATCCCTCCTATTGAATTCATATTACCACCCTTTTTCCCAGTTGATGCTATAACATCATCTATTCTTAAAATCATTATTGCAACTTCGCTTGCAGAACTTATTGCTTGACTTTTAATTTTTAAGGGTTCAATAATCTCTGCATCTAACATATTCTCAATTTTATTATTAAATAAATTTAATCCTGCATTTTTTTCTCCTGAATCATGTCTTGATTTTAATTCTGTTAAAACATCTATTGGATCAATTCCTGCATTTTCTGCAAGTGTTGCAGGGATAAATTCTAAGGAAGAAACAAACTCTTCAACAGCTAATTGTTCTCTTCCACTTAAAGTTTGCCCAAAATCCTTAAGTCTCTTGGCAAGTTCAATTTCAATTGCTCCTCCCCCTGGAACAACCAATCCTGTTTTCAAGGAAGATGCAACAACCCCTAATCCATCTCTTATTGCTCTCTCAATTTCATCAATAACATTATCTGTCCCACCATGGATTAAAATTGTTAATGCTTTTGGATTCTGACATCCCTTAATATAAGTTAAACTATCTTCCCCATGTTTTATCTCCTCGACTATTTCTGCATTTCCTAATTCAGATAAATTAAGTTCTTCTAGGTTACTCACAATTTTCCCTCCTGTTGCTTTAGATATCTTCTCCATGTCACTTCTTGCAACTCTTTTACATGCATAAATTTTCTCCTTAGACAATAAATATTGTGCAAGTTCATCAATCCCTTTTTGACATAAAACCACATTTGCAGAACTTTCTTTAATCTTCTTAACAATATTTCTTATTATTGTTTCTTCTCCGCTAATAAAACTCTGTAATTGTTCAGGAGTTGAAACAGAAATCTTTGTATCAATTTCAGGATTTTTTAATTCTATTGGAAAATCAATTAATGCTATTTTTGCATCTTGTACTTTTCTTGGCATATCATATGAAATTCTTTCTTTATCTAGAACAATCCCTGAAATTAATTTTGTATTTCTAATTCCTTCGCCTTTTAATTTTTCTATCTTAATATCATTTAAATCAACAACTCCATTATCTTCTACTTGCTTTACTGCTTTTACAATAATCTCTGCAAATTCTTCTTTTGAATCTTCTGCTCCTTTTCCAGTCATTGAAGTCATTGCAATCTGCTTTAATACATCAATATTATCAGGAGTTATCTTTAATGCTATCTCATTTAATATCTCTTGGGCTTTATTTGCAGCAATTCTATATCCTTTTGTAATAATTGTTGGATGGATTTTCTTATCCAATAGTCTTTCAGCATTTTCTAAGAGTTTCCCTGCAATCATTACAACACTTGTTGTACCATCTCCAACCTCATTATCTTGAGTTTTTGCAATCTCAACCATCATCTTTGCAGCAGGATGTTCTATTTGCATTTCATCTAAAATAGTTACTCCATCATTTGTAACAATAATATCATTTGTTTGAGAAACAAGCATCTTATCCATTCCCTTTGGACCAAGAGTACTTTTTACAACTTCAGAAACCATCTTTGCAGCTAAGATATTATTTCTTTGTGCATCTTTACCCATGATTCTTTGAATATCTTCGGGCATAAGCATAACAGGCTTATCTGTCATATTAACTTTTCCTATTTTCCATTATTTAAATATTGTTATAATTAAAAGCCATTATTGAGTTCTTAATAATATTTATAAGTGAGGATATTATACTAAGATTATGAAGAGAATATTAGTTGCAGATGTAATGACAAGAGAACCATTTATAATTAAACCAGATACAAATCTGCTAGATTGTGCTAAACAGATGGTGAAAAAAAGAGTGGGAAACTTACTTATTGTTAATAAAAAAATACTTGTAGGATTTATATCTGAAAAAGATATCTTATGGGCATTAGTTAAAAAATCAAAAAAGGATTTATCAAAAATAAGAGCAATTGATATTTCTCCTAGAAAAATGGCAACAATTAAACCGGTTAATACAATTGAAGAAGCAATGAGAAAAATGGAAAGACTAAAACTTGAAAAACTTCCAGTAATTCATGAAAAAAAACTTGTAGGAATAATTACTATAAAAGATATTCTAAATTTCCACCCTGAAGTCTACCCTGAATTAGAAGAATTCTCACAAATTAGAGAAGAAGTAAAAAAACTAAAAAGAGTTAAAAAAGCAAGAGAGAAAAAAGTAAGAGATGAAGGAATTTGTGAGGAATGTGGAAATCAAGATACATTATATAGGTTTAATGGTATGCTTGTTTGTGATTCTTGCAAAAGTTCTAGATGATTAATTTTAGTTAAATATTTAAATAACAATTTGGTTTTACTTTTATAAAGAGGAGATAAATTATGTCAGAAAAAGAAACAGTATTTTCAAGCAATCTAAAGTATGCAGGAATCTTTCCCTTTTCAGATCTTTATAATTTCTGTTATACCTGGCTCACAGAAGAAGCAGGATTAGATATTCTTGAAGATAAGTATGAAGAAAAATTAAAGGGAGATACAAAAGAGATAAATATTAAATGGATAGGAGAGAGAGAAGTCACTGATTATTTTAAATTTGAATTTGTAATTGAATTTGTTATAAGGAATTTAAAAAAAGTAGAAATAAATCAGGATGGAAAGAAGGTAGAAACCAATAAGGGGAATGCAAAGATTAAAGTTAAGGGAGATCTCATAAGAGATTATGAGGGGAGATTTGAAACAAATGCCTTTTTAAAATTTTTAAGAAGTATTTATGAAAGATGGGTAATTTCTTCAAGAATAGATCAATTCAAGGAAGATATCTTTAAGGAAGGAGATGAATTTCTAGCACAAACCAAAGCTTATCTAGATTTAGAAGGGAAAAAATAAGACCAAAATCCCCCTATAATCTTTGAAAAAGATTAAATTAGTAATTATTTTCTGATTAATCTTTCATATATTTTTTCTGCATCTTTCCAAGAAGTTATTCCTTGAACTTCATTTTTTATTCTTGAGATTAATGTTTTTTTAACAACAGGATATATTAAATTATCTATATCCTTTAGATCTTCTCCAGCTTCATTAACTTGCTTTTGGAGTATTTGATCAATTTGTTTCCTTAATTTCCGACTTATCTTAAAGGTGTTATTATCATAGATAGAATCAACAGATCTTATTGCTAAATCAATATTATACTCTGAACAATTAAAATGCGGAACTAATATAACTGTACTCCTTCTAACATATTTTCCCTTTCTAAATTTATTAGATGTTATAGTTTGAACTAATTTCTCTTTATCTGCCGAGTAAATCGCTCTCCCTTTTAATTTAATTAATTCCTTAGGCTCATTTTCAAGTATATTTCCTAATTTAGAGAAATCTATCTCCGATAATTCCAAGATAGGTTTATTAGCATTTCTTCCCCTTTTATTAATATAAGCCCCTTTTATATCAATGTCATAAGGTAACATCTCATTTTTTACTACAAACCTTCCGAAATATTCTTTAAAGTAATCTTTTGCTTTTACAACCTCCTTATTAATATAGGGGCAAGGTATTTCCATATTCTTATGATTTTGTAAAAATTGATAGATATCGCTAACTAAGCTTCCCAAAGTCCCATAATCCTTCCTCTTATAGTTGTATTCAATAATTCTGCTAAATTCTGCCATTAACATTCTCATCTCCTACTCCTAAAAGGCAATATAATATTTCTTTTAAACATTTAGATTATTCAAGAAATAGTTTGCAACACAGATTTAGATTAATATATGGAAATAACAAAAGATCATAACTAATTTAGTGGAATACCCAAATCTTTATATATAATTTATTTTTATCTTGAAAATGAGAAAGAGAGTTATCTTACTATTTATGGTATTATTAATTATCCCGTCAGTCTTAGCAATAAATTTAGAAGTTGAGAAACCAGATTCAAATGAAGTTATAATTGCAGGAATTAATAAACCAGCTGTATATGACCTGGAGATAACTAATCTTGGATTAGCAGATAATTTTAGATTTGATAATCTATTGGGATTTAGTATGTTTCCTATTGGAACTATTCAGATTAGTGAAGGAGAAACAGAAAAAATACAACTAATAGTTTATCCTAGAGAAAACTTTGATTATAGGGGATTTTACAATTTTCAATATAGTATTATGGGACAAGATTCATCTAAAATAGATGAAGAAGTAATAATCAAAATAATAGATTTAAAAGATGTATTTGAAATAGGTTCAGGAGAAGTTGATCCTGAATCAAATTCCTTAGAGATATACATTCATAATAAAGAAAATTTTTATTTTGACGAGGTTAATGTAGAATTCTCTTCTGTTTTCTTTAATGTTAAAGAAAATTTTAGTCTTGGGCCAAATGAGAGAGAAAATCTTAATATACAATTAAATAAAAATGATTTTAAGAAATTAATGGCTGGATTCTATACTTTAAAAGCAAATGTTGTTGTAGAAGATGAGAAAACAGATATAGAGGGGACCATAAAATTTATTGAAAAAGATATTGTAACAATTACAAAAAAGGATTATGGGTTTATTATTAATACAAATATAATAGAAAAAACAAACAAGGGAAATGTTCTTACAAAATCAGAAACAGTAATAAAAAAGAATATTATTTCAAGATTATTTACAAGTTTTAACCCTGAACCGGATATTGTTGAAAGAGAGAAATTTAATATCTATTATACTTGGAGTATGGAAATAAAACCTGGGGAAAAATCAGAAATTATTGTCAAGACTAATTGGTTATTTCCTTTGTTTGTAATTTTATTTATTGTTACAATAGTTATATTAGTAAAACAATTTTCAGGAACACATATAAATCTAAGAAAAAAAGTTTCTTTTGTTAAGGCTAAGGGAGGGGAATTTGCACTTAAAGTCACTATTATAATAAATGCTAAGAAATATATTGAAAGAGTAAGTATTGTAGACAGACTTCCTAGTTTAGTGAAAATCTATGAGAGATTTGGGGGAGATGAGCCCTCGAGGATAAATGAAAAAAATAAGAGAATAGAATGGGATTTTGAAAAATTAGAAGAGGGAGAAACAAGAATAATTTCATATATAATCTACTCAAAAATAGGGATACTCGGGAAATTTGCATTACCTCCAGCAACAGCTGTTTATGAAAGAGATGGAGATATTCATGAATCAGAATCAAATAGAGCTTTTTTTGTTGCAGAACAACGTAAAAAGGAAGTTGAAGAAGAATAAGAACTTTTAAAAATTAAGTAATTCTATTTATTTTACCTCCTATAGCTCACCGGTTTAGAGCGCTTGGCTGTAGATATTATCTAAGGTGGATATTCCTATCTAGGGAAATTAAATGAAACCCCAAAAGTCAAGAAATCTTGAGTAAGCAGTACCCGAGAGAACCCGGTTCGACTCCGGGTAGGAGGATACATATTAATCCGAAAAAATCAGAATGTTTATAAATAAGGCATTTTTTAATGATTTATGGAAGAATACAGAGATATTCATCAATCAAGTAAAAGTTTAGAACTAACTATTAAGAGAATTAATTCTTCTTCTATGAGTAATAAGGAAAAAGAAAATATCAATAAATTTATTCTTGATTTAAAAATAGGAAAAGCTGGAAAGAAAGTTAAAGATAGAAGAATAGGAAGTTATCTTCAATTTTTAACTAAACTTCATAAATATTTTAAGAAAGATATTGATAAAATTACATTGTGAATATCATCGTATGCTTGAGCATGTTGGTATTAATGAGGATTATGAGGCAGGATATAGAGTAAAGCCGAATAATGAAGTTGATCCTGTGTTGATGTTGAGAAAGAAGTTAGTAAATCATTTAGGTGATGCTTCTGTTACAAGTGTTATAGAAAATAAAATAGATAAAAAAGTTCAAAAAAGCCTCAAGATGGCAAAGGAAATGAGTATAATATAAATAACGAAATAAATATAAAAAGATGTTATACAAATAAGGAGGCAAAATGAAAATTTAAAGATAGAAATAAATTGAGCTTTGCAAGAGAGAATTGAACAGGAAAAAGTCCTGAGGGAAATAGCCATCAATCTCAACATTGGCCAGAGGTGCGTTTCCCAGCATATAGAGTACGCAAGAAGTAAAAATTTATATACTTATTGTATCTTATAGTTTTGAACAATGGTTAATGATTACATTAGCTAAATCAACATAAACGTGAGTTTAATAAAATGGTCGTCGCTTTTTTGCTTGCAACTACAGTAGCTTTTGGATGTTTAGCTGTGGCTTACCTTAGTGATCCTGATAGTGGGTTTGGTTTGTCAGTTTATCCTTCCTTTGGTGAAAATCAAACACATATTTTAAAAGCGAACGTTGGAAAAACTCTCCTAAATCATATTGAAGAACCAAATATTGATGCAGAAGTTAAAATTATATCTTATAATTTTCCTGAGAAGGAATGGGGTGAAGGTACTCTTTTTTATTCTTGGATGAGCAGACAAATAGAAAGAGGAGTAAAGTTAAAAGTGTTAGGAGGTCCAAAAGTACAGGCAAAAGAAAGTCTTAATAAACTTATAAAAAAAGGTTTAAACCTAAAACTATTAACATCGCCTGAAAAACAACATTATGTTTTAATAGATTCTCCAATTCAATTATGGGCAGAAAAAGAACATTGTGGAGGTTTCGCCCACGATTGCTACTATACAAAAGAGCCCTACTCCGAGACATGGAAAGAAGCAAGCACTTTCTATGACAGCCTCTATGCCCAAGCAAAATCTTACAACAATTCCAACTGATAATAAACTCTTTGGTATTCAAGAATATGGTTTTATGTTGGCTTTTTGTATTGGTATGTGTGGAATTCTCCTAACTCTAAGAAATAAAAAAATAATAATAAGTTCTCCAGCAAGTTTTAAAGAGATATTAAAGGGGAAATGGAAGGGAAAAGAAATAAAATCTGAAGTTGGAATTGGGGTTTTTGCTAAAGCAGCAATTCTAATTTTTTTAATATGTATCCTTTTAATCCTATATTGCACATTACATATATATGGATTACAGCCTTTTGGTGAGACAAGAGATATGGATAAATTAAATTGGTTTATTAGTTTTCTTGTTTTTTATGGAACAGTTTTCGGAGCAATTGATATTACAAGATTTCTTATTGTAAATAAATAATTAGCATTTCACTTGAATAATGAATAGCAAACGTAGCTAGTAATTTCTAAACCATCCCCTTCAAACTCCTCTCCCATACTTTTTAAAAATTTGCTTACAATGAACCCTTAAGACTTGGAGCAGGCTTAAAACCAACTGTCTTACTTGCCTTAATCTTAAGTTTTGCACCAGTCTGAGGATTTCTTCCGGTTCGCGCTTTTCTTTTTCTAACCGTGAAAGTGCCAAAGCTAGGATAAGAAAACCTTTTATCCTTTTTTACAGCTTTTGCAATATTTTCAAAAGTAGTGTCAATAATACCCTCTATTGCTTTCTTTGATAAATCACAACCACAATCACATCCTTTTTGAACTGCTACTACTAATTCTGATTTAGTCATAAAGGCTCCTTTCATAAGATTATTAAAGTTTAATTATTGAATAATTAAATGTCAGAAGGGTTTTATTTAGAATTCATAATAGTTGGACTAATCGTATTATTATTTGCCATAGTAGGCATGATTTATTTGCATTCAAAAAACAAACGTGTTTCAAGATTTCTTGAAAAATTTATGGATTTCTTGAGATACATTTTAGGTCATGTTTAAAGTTAAGATGCCATTTACTTAAATGGTAATAAAATTATTTCTTTCCGAACAATAAACTTAGCACCAAGAAAAAAACAAAAAAACCTATAACTTTTGCAACGACACTATCAACAGAAGGCATTATAGAGAGATAAAATGGAGTTGCCATCCATGAAGCAACAGCACTGAAAATAAGAATTATGAAGTTGGGCATATTTCTCCCTTTTCTTAAAAATTATTTTTAAACTAAATCAATTAACAATCAATTTTAACCCAATAACAAAAACATCCTTAGCTTTCCCTTGTTCTCTAGAGGAGGAGGAGAAGGGTAGTAAATTATTTTATTTTCTTTTCCGCACTCTGGACACTTCAAAGAAAATATTTGCTTGAATTTACTTTTGGGCATTTCTCTATCTTTTTCATTCTCAACTGGCAGTTCTGCCCCACAATGCTTACATTTTTTATTAGGCATAATTTTTTTAATAAAGAACATTAAGGAGTACTTACAAACTCATTATACACACCAAAAACCTCATTAATTCTTTTATTCCTTTCAATTTCCCATAAAGAAACAGGATCATCTTTATCCCATGAATAAAACATTGTCCCGTTTGTTTCGTTAATTATCCTATATCCTGGATACTTTTTATCCATGTAAAAATAAATTCGCGCAATATCTCCTCTTGCTTTTTTTCTTGGCTCTGCTTTTTTATTATTAATTTCAAAATCACACTCGCCGTATTTTCGTTCTTCACCAGGAATCATTGCATAAACATAACTTGACCTATCACCATTAGCCTCTCCAATTGACGGCACTAAATTTATTGGGTCTGCTTCCATTTCCTTGAACTTCTTATTTACTTTGCCAGCGCACTTTCTACCTTTATACTTTTTCCCATTTTTTTTAACACATTTCAAATGCCCTTCTGTCCACTCTTTAAAATATTTTCCAAAACTAGATGCAGGAACAATATGCTCCCACTCAATTCTTGAAGCTCTTTTTTTATTTTTCCTTGGTATATATCCGCAACTATTCAAATCAACTTTTTTGCCAGTATAATTACAACTGCAATAAAACGTAATTTCATGCTTGTTATACACTTGAGGCATAAGTTTTTTTGTTTTTGAAAATGAACCAGCATAAGTAGATGTACTTAAAAATAATATTAAAACAATAATTAAATAAATGTTTTTAATTACTCTCATCTTTTCTCCTTTCTTAAATTAAGGGTTTTCCATACTCCAAATAACCTTCCCCAATATTACATTATCCTTGAAAGAATTTGCTTTTTTTAGAGTACAAACATCAATAGGATATTTATCTTTATCTGGATTATCAGAACAAAACAAAATATATTTATCTTTAAATAAAATCCTTCTAACAACGATTTCATTTTTCCAATTCAATAAAAACAAACCATTATTTTCAGGTTTTCTAATTTCCAAATCAACTGCAATAATACTTTCATCTTGCAACATAGGAGCCATTGAATCACCCAAAACCTTGCAACACTTGATATTCTTTTCTTTATCTGCCAATTCATTAGGAACCAAGACATGCTCTTTTTCTCTTTTCAATAACGAAATGCATTTAGCCAAATCATTAATAGCAACAACAGGAACAGGAGTATAAGCAGAGGATATTTTTTCAGAGCTAATTAATTCATCATTTTGATTAGTTTTAATTATTCTAAAGGGGATTGGTATAGAGGTGTTAAAAAACTTCCCCATCTTCCTGTGTTTTGTAAAAAAGAGCCTTAAAACCCCTTCTTTTTTGTCAAGACCAAGTCTGCCACAGATCATTTCTATAACTTTCTCACTCACACCTACTCTTTGACCGGAACAGATTCTTGAAAGAACAGATTCATCAATACCTATTGCCTTAGCTGCTTTGGATCGGGTTCTATATTTTGCATCGACAACAGGCCGGATATAATCAGATAATAGTGAGGATTTATTTTTTTTCCTTGCCATCAATATATAGCTATTGGTAATATTGGCAATAAAATATCAGAGTTAAAATGAGTTGTAAAGATTAATAAGTTTACTTTTTTAGGAGGGTGATATGAAATCATTAAAATTGTCATTCAAATTGTTAGTTTCCTGCTCAGTATTAATTTTTTCTGCTTGTGCGACACAGCCAAACGCTATTATGAAGCAATACAAGCTTGGAGAAAATGTATCTCTTGCAACTGATTCGCGTCTAAGAATAATAACAAATGTAGGATTTAAGGAAAGTGAATCTAGGCCTGGCAGAATATTTCCTCAAAGAATTATTTGTAGTGAACCAAGTCCTGATGTAGCCGTAGCATTAGCAAATTCGTTTGGTTTTGGTGTAAGCATCATGGGACAGGGAAGTGCTTCTCTTAGCGCTAGTCAGGCCGAAGGGCTTTTGCAATTAACTGAACGAACATCTGCTATTCAAGCATTGCGCGATCAAATGTTTAGAGCCTGTGAGGCTTATGCAAATGGTGCAATTACAGGCACTACATATAATCTTACTATGACGGCTATGAATGATACTATGGTTACATTGCTCTTAGCTGAAACAGCAGGAGGTGCATTTGGAAGAAGTCTTGGTGCTCTTGGTGGTAGCGCATCATCTAAAGCAAGCGCTTCAATGGAAGGTCTTTCGCAAAGTGCTGGGAATTTAAATAAAACTGCTTCTGAGTTGGATAAAGCTGAAAAAGAAGTTGAGCAAAAACAAGAAATATATAATGCAAAACAAGATATTGCAAAAAAAGATGGTGCTTCTGAAGATGAGATAAAAGCTGCCAAAGAAGCAGAGCTAGAACTTGATGCAGCTAAAAAGAAAAGAAATGAACTATTAGCTCTTCTAAGAGAAAAAGCAAAAACAATGAGTGAGGCTTCAGCTGAGATAAAGAGTGTTACTTCTGCAGGAGAAATTAGTCATACACCAAGTGCTGAAGTTGCAGAATCCATAGGAAGCATGCAAAAAGCTTTTTTAGATAAGGATTTTTATCATGATGTTATAAAAACTTGCTTGGTAGAGCTTGGCAATTCAGAACCATTTATAGATAAAGAAAAAAAAGTAACCGGAGGAAAATCAAAAACAACTTCCGCATTAAAATCTCTATTCGAAAGCTTAGCAACTACTTCCCTTGCGAAAGGAAAAGACAAGGCTAAAGGCCAAAAAGCATCGGAGGAATTAGGCTTAAAAAGTGTGGAATATTTACAAAAACTGCCAATAACTGCGCTGAGTAGTTTTTGTGATGAACAATTGGGTGCTTATATTACTAACGCAGGTAAAAATCAATCTGATATAAAAAAATTAACAGATAATAATAAAAAAGAAATTGAAATTAAAAAAGCGGAAAAAGAGGTTGCTATTAAAAATGTAGAAAAAGAAATTGAAACTATAAAAGCGACAAAAGAGGTTACTATTAAAAATGTAGAAAAAGAAATTGAAGTGGAAAAATCAAAACAGAGTGTTGCTAAAATGAAAACAGAAGAAGCTCAAACTAAGAAAGTAGTTGAACTTGATAAAGCTATAAAACATTGCGGTACAATTAAAAATGACGATGAAAGAAAACTGTGTCTGAGTATTATTGCAAGTGCTAAATAATTTTGGCTTAACTACTTCAATTTCATCATTAAAAACACGATTCTCAGACCTTGTAAATCCAGAGAAAGAAAAAGGCGAGAATTAAAAAACCTTACTCAATATCTTCATAGCATTTTTAACCACCTGAATATCTTTTTTTGATAACCCTGATAACTTGTCTTTTTCTTTAACAAATACCTTCTGAACAGAAACTTTATCTTTTGAAAACAAATTCCCTAAATTTACCCCCAAAGCACTGGTAATCTTTTCAAGAGAATCAAGGCTAACATTTACCCGCCCTCTTTCAAGCTCTCCAATATACTTGTAACTTAACCCTGCCTTTTTACCTAATCTTTCTTGAGTATATCCTGCTGTATTTCTCAAAGTCCGAATCTTAGAACCTAACTCTTTTCTTGCCTTATTTTTAGAGTTCTTCATATCAGAATTATAAGTGGCATCAAAGAAACAAATAAACCTTATATATGTGCTATTTAATTCTTGACATATACCGTATATATATGGTATTTGGATGCTCTATAAATGTGGTCTACATCCCAAAGCAAAATTAAAACTATCGTATTTTTTTTGGTTATTTATTTCTGCTTTTTTTTAAGTCCTGATGCTTACAGCAAAAGAAAAAACATCAAATACAAGGCGATTTTTACCAAGTATTTGAACAAGAAAAGCCAAGTAAAAGACTTTAATTGTGAAGACAAAATTATTCTTTATTTTTCTTGGTTTGATTTAAAAGGAAATTACTCTCTTAAGGTTAACTGGTATAGACCAGATGGAATCCTTCAGGAGATAACTAAGACCAGATTTTCGGTAAGTACAAGTAAAGAACTGAATACAGCGTTATGGCTAAAACTAAGAAAGGCAAAGAGGCTCATGCCAGAAAGCGGATGGCAAGATTTTATTGGAAAGTGGAATGCTGAAATATATTTAAATTCAGAATTTTTAAGTCAAAAATCATTTTATGTCATTTGCTAAAAGGATTAGTAAAAACAGGACTTAGTTTATCAAATTAAATATTTTTCTAATAATTTTGGAGGAATTCTAATGAAAAATAATAAAAAATTATATGCATTATTAAGTGTAGTAATTTTATCTTCAAGTCTTTACCTTGGCTGCTCTAGTAGTTCTTCATCTTCTGGTAGCAGTACTGGAACCTTTAAAGGAACAATTACCAGTTTTACTACAGCATCAGTAGAAACAAAGAAAAAGTCCATGTTTGCCAAGATAAATGATTTCTTGTTCCCAAAAGCTCATGCAGCCGGTGTTCTATTTACAGTATCGTGCCCTGCATGTCCTTCCCCAAGTATACCTCAGTTAACTGAGCTGTTTCAGGAATTTCGATTGAATGTTTCACCAGGAGATAATACTATTTTATTTTCAAAAGATGGTACTGTTGCTGAATTCTCATTGGATGGTGCAAAAGCAGGAGAAACTCTTGAATGGGACGAAATTCAAATAGACAATGAAACTATAACTACAGAAAACACAGGAACATGGACAGGGACAATAACTGGAATTCCAATGACTTTAGAGATTTCTTCTGGTGGAAATTCAGCATCCTTTACTTTTTCTTCTAGTGTGTCTGGCGGCTCAGGTAGTGGCACAGAGAAGGGGACTTCTGCAAATGGAACATATAATGTTACAAGCGGTTCATGTTCTGGTGAACTAGGCTCTTGGACAGTAACAATTTCAGGAACATCTATGAGTGGTACTGCAACAATAACAACAGTGGGCTCTGCATCAAATTGCGGCAGTGTCGGAGATACCGCAACAGTTAGTTTGACTAAATCCTAAAATATTTATCCTCCTCTAAAAAAAGCCCTGCAAAAAAAGGGGCGTTTTTTTTGTTTAAAATTACCTTTTGTAAATCCTGCTTCTTTTATCTAATACTCTAATTTTCAAAATTTTATTATTCTGGTCAACATCGATTATTAATCTATAATCACCAATTCTGAATTTATAGCCATTTCCTTCAAAGTGTTCTAAATATCTAAAGGGGTTTTCTTTTATTTCTTTAATTTTTTTAACAATTCTCTTTGATACTTCAGAAGGCAATTTCCTTAAAAACTTTCTTGCTTGGGACTGCCAAAAAATTGAGAAAGTCATTTTATAAAAATTCTTTTTCAATTTCTTCCATGCTAATCAATTCAGAATCAGCAATTTTCCTTGCCTCATCTAATTCCTTTTTCGCCCAATCACTTAATTCTCCCTCTGGGTCAGAATATGGTTTGTTAGAAAAAAGATAATCTTTAATCAACTCAACATTCTTTACCAACTTCTTAAAATCATTTTCATTTACTTTTATCATTCCTGATTCCATCCTAGATGATAGGCGTAGCTGTTTAAATAATTTACTATTTAAACTTCTCTTTTTCCTACAACCCTTTTAAACTCCTATTTTGCTTTTTTTATAATGAAAATCGAAAATGAAAAACCCTTTTACCATAGTGATCTTAAAAGCAGTCTTGAAAATATTGTTTTTGATGAAGATGAATCGTCTAAAAAAGGGATTGCTGATAGAATCTTTACTGATAAAACCAAAACATTAAAAGCAGGTGTAAAAGCAATGCTTGCTGAAATTGAACTTCGCGAAAATCTTAATACTCATTTGTTAAACAAAATTAATAATGGAATATGCAGGCAAAAAAACTTAATAGAAAATATAAGGATTAGTTATAACCTTGAGTCTTCAAAGGATATTAAAAATATAAAACTTCAATTTGAGAATAATTTGCTTAGTTTAAGAGAAGAAAAAAGAAAGGAACATTTAGAGTGCTGGAAGGACTTAATGTTTTTGAAAAAATATTTAATGACTGCACTTAGGGAATATTGGGATTTGGTTAAGAGAAGGGAGGTTTTGGAGGGGGGATAAATTTTAAATAAACTAGTTTTCTTGATTAGTAATGAAAATGAAAACAAAATTACAAAAGAAAAATATCTTTCTAATGGTTATTTTTACTATCTTTAGTTTAGGAATCTATCTGCCTATTTGGTTTTTGAAGCAAAAAAATGTACTTAATAACCTCAATTTAAAAAACAAATTAAATAGCTGGCCATTTATTGTTGTTTTAATAATATTCACAATTTCATTAGTGTTGTTTGGTTTTCAAGTTTATTTTGTTGAAACACAAGTTGGAAAAATAATCGATGAAATTGATTCACTAATTCGTTTTTGCGGATGGATAATTATCTTAGTAATGTCATTTAAAGTAGGAAAAATGCTTAGTGAATATTTTAATAAAGACCTGTCAAGAGCAGGAATATTTTTCTTTTCAGTATTTTATTTACAATATAAAATAAACGAATTCATTAGCCTTATTAGAAAAGACAAGAGGGGCTATAGCTAACTTATCTTCTCTTTTTTCTGACAACTCCTGTCCCTGTAACAACATCTCCTTTCTTTTTTCTAAATTTATCATATTTTTCGCTAAATTTTTCTGCAGCATCAACTAAAGGAGAGTAAGGATTAATTTTATCTAGAATTGCCTTTCCAACTTTGCCCAATTTTGAATTATTATTAGAACTTTTATCTTTCCAGTTTCTATCTTGTTTACTTCCCCCTGTCGTTCCACCAGTCATTCCTCCTGCATAAGATACATACGGTGTCGCAAAAACGATTCCACAGGCAGTAATTAATACAATCATTTTTTTAATCATTTCAAATCTCCTTATTGAAAATATAATTATTACAAATTATTATATTAACTATCATTAATTATTACATTGTGTCAAGTTGTTTTTTTTTGTTTGTTTTAAAAATCCTACTCCTTCGCAACCCCCATAATCTTAAAGGCTATGAAAACCCCACGGCTTTATTCTATTGATAAGCCCTTGGCCTTTTATCAATTTTTACAATTCCTAAAGTATTTTTTTTATGATCTACTTCATACAAAATCCTGCAATTTCCTATTCTTACCCTAAATAATTTTGTATTCTCTACTCTTTTAGAATCATGAATTATTGGATTTACTCTTAACCTCTCAATTTTATCTAAAATTCTTCTAGCAAGGCTTTCATCAGTATTTTTCAAAAACCTTAACGCTTGATTGGAGTAAACTACATTTAACATTACAATTTCAATTCTTTTTTTACTTCCTCATGAGAAATCAAATTTCCTTCATCTTTTTCATTTTTATATTCCTCTAATGCCAATAAATCGCTTTTATCCATAATTTCATCTGTCCTGATAACTTTCTTTTTTATTTCATCCACAGCTTTTTTTAACAATTCCAAATCACGATGAATTGTCTCTAAATTAATTGTTTTCATTAAATTTTGAATCTATCTGGATTTAAATATTTACCTATTCCACAACCCCTATAAACTCCCCAATTACCATTTTGTTAATGAAAACCCCAGAGCAAATTGAAGAACTTTGTAAAAAACTAAAGCCGGTTATTGGTAAAAGAGCAGATACACTTTGGTATATGTATTTAGCAGAAGATGATTTGGGGAGAAAAAATATTGTTATAGATTTGGAAATTATTGCTGAAAAAGTTTTAAAGGAAACTTCTCTTGTAAAACAGGAAATTCTGCTTGAACCACCGTCTATAGATAATTCATCTGGTAGGTTTTTGCTAGGTGATGTTATTTATAATCGAAAATTTAGTCACAAACTCTATCTAAGAGATGAGGATTTTATAAAGCAAATTGGGCTTTTTGGGATAACAGGAGAGGGCAAGACCAATCTAGCTTATTTATTGGCTTTACAGCTTTTAAAATCTAAAACACCCTGGATAGTTATTGATTGGAAAAGGTCGTGGCGGGGGCTTTTAAGTCTTAAAGACAAGCATCCTGAATTAAAAAAAGTAGAAGTGTTTACTGTTGGAAGAAATGTTTTGCCTTTTCCTTGGAATCCTTTTAGATGCCCTCCAGGAGCAGATAAAGAATTGTGGATTAGTGCTATTGCTGAAAGCTTGGAAAAATCTCATCTATCAGGTCCAGGAGTTACTAATTATTTTATCAAGATATATCCAAAATTATTTAAGGGATTAACAAAAGATTTTTATCCTAATTTTTATGACGGCAAAAGAGAAATTGAAAGCATAAGAGCGTATGACCGAGAGCTTGGCTGGAAACAGACAGCTCAACGAATATTTAATAGTTTTACAATGGGAAGTTCTTCAAAGGCATTTAATTCAAGAAATCCTATTAAGTTAGAAGATTTACTTGATAAGCAAGTAATCTTAGAACTTGATTTGGAAATGCCAAAGCCATTAAGGGTGTTTTTTTCTGAAATGATTTTAAGATGGATTCATTTATATAGACTAGGTCAAGGAGAGACTGAAAAGTTGCGCGGGGTTTTATTTTTAGAAGAATGCCATAATCTATTTAGCACACAGACATTTTACAAAGAAAATAATAGTGGTCTTGAAAATATTTATCGTGAGATAAGGGCATTTGGAGAGGGTATTGTTTCAATTACCCAGCACCCTTCAATGCTTCCAACCTATCTATTGGGAAATTGCCACACTCAAATATATTTAGGCTTGCAACATGCGGATGACATTAGGACAGCTAGAAAATCATTATTTCTAAAATATGATGAAGAATCATATCCAAATATGCTTAATATTGGTGAGTGTATTGTAAAAATTAAAAACAGGGTAGAGCCGTGCCTTGTGAAAGTTCCTTTAGTTCCAATTAAAAAAGGGGTTGTTAATGATAGCTTGTTAAAAATACATAGTTTGAGTAATCACTTTTCAAAACACGCTTGGCAGGGTGGGAAAAGTAATTTGAAATTTTTGAGATTAAAAAATTCTATTAATAGAATTTTGTTAAATAAGAATGAAGGGGTTGTTTTAGATCAGAATAAGCCGGGTTATTCTAAAGTCCAATTACAGCAGAATAAGGGGTTTTCCGAGACTGATAAGCTTAATAAAAGTTCAATGCAGGGGAGAAAAACAACAGATAATAAAGAGGTAAAGAAAGTAAAATGTGTTCTTGATTCTAATTTAAGCCAATTACTTGAGGATATTTTTTTAAATCCTTTTTCAGGTATTAGTCAAAGATATAAGAGGCTAAAATTTAGCGGGTATTTTGGGAACAGATTAAAGGGTAAATTGATTGGAGAAAGGTGCATTGTGCCAAGATTTATTGTGACAAATAAGTATCGTCTTGTGCTTTTTGATTTAACAAATAAAGGCAAGATGATTTTAAGGGATTTAGGATTAGAGTTTAAGAATATTAAGGAGGGCATTGTTCATAAGTTTTGGAAGTTTAAAATTGCTGAGTTTTATAAGAAGAAAAATTTTGAGGTTTTAGTTGAGGAGCCTGTTAATGGTAGAGCAGATATTGTAGTGATAAATAAAGGAAAGAAAGTCGCTGTCGAAATCGAGACTGGTAAATCTGATTTTTGTTTTAATGTTAAGAAGTGTTTGAAGGCTGGTTTTGATGAGGTTATTTGTGTTGCGACTTCCCGGAATGTTGAGGGGAAAATTAGGGAGGAGTTGGAGAGGGTGAAGATTTTTGATAAGAGGGTTAGGGTTACAGATGTTAGGGCTTATGGGGTTTGATTTGGTGTGATGTTTGAAAATATTCTTGTTATACTGAAGAACAATGTAGACATCTATTCAAAAAAATTGAATCGTGTATTGCACGCCAATTCATAATTTGCAGGGTAACAATTAACACGATTTATCCAAAAACAAAAATGCCTGAAGGGGTTAATTAAATGTTGGAGAGGATATAACTTTATTTTTATACATATTTTGCCTATAAAATATTTTAGGAAAACATAAAAAAGCTTCTTGGAGAGAAAGGCGCAATTATGGTAAAACCTTCCTAGCGTAAATACATCATACATATTTTATTTTAAAATTCTTCATGATATATTAGCCTTAGAAGAATAATAAGTTAAGTAATTTCATGTAATTATCCCTAATTGACAAACAAGCATTTTTTATTATATATTATAATATAACAGTGTAAGGAGATATTTAAATGGCAGTAGAATTCAAAAGTCGTACATTCTCAATAAATCCTCTTAGCGAAGAACAGCTTAAATCCTTTAAATCAGACATTGAATGGATACCGGAAATAGAAACTAAAAAATTTCCTCTGGTTATTAATTTTGTAAAAGAGATTATTCAGAAAAAAACCGAAAGAGAAATAGTATCAATGTACAAAAAAATGGTACAAGAAAAACTTGCATCAAATTACATTTCTGCAGCGGCTTGTCATAGAATTATCTATTATTTTATGAAAGCATTTACGGATGAAACTTATAAAGAAGATACACCTGAAATAATTTTCAATGATATTTTAAAACTTGGTTTTAAATCAGAAAAGATCCAAACTGTTAAACAACTATTAGAAATAATAAAAAAAGAGGCAAATTGGTATGAGATATACAAGTTAAAAGAATCTGCCATTGGAGGTGTATTCCCTTCACTTTCTGGCATTGGAACAACAGAAGAGTTACGCGGTGTTTTTAGCCGTGAACTAAAATATGGGGAAAAAGCTGATGAATATATAAAGGATATTAAAATTGATAAGACTTATACTACTGTACCAATAATCTCTGTTGCAATCTCATTAGATTCTGGAACACCAGACAAATTTTGTTTTCATGCTTCGCCGGATTCAATTGAATGGCTTATTGAAAAGCTTCGCGCCTCTTTATATAAAGTAAAAATGTTAAAAAATTCTAATAAAATAATAAAGGAGAACTAATGTCTGCTTACGTAATTTCTGAAGACCAAACAGAAGCTTTTAAGAATGCAGAAACTCTGTTAAATGGAGATGTTTTGTCAAAAATGGGAATTCAAGAATTTTTTAGAAAGGATCTGGGAGAAGAAAAACGCTATAATCCATTTGTGGAAAATGAGTATCAAGATTTAGGTAGTTCCCATAAGAAAGAAAAAGAATTAATTAGCATTGCTGAAAATTATGTGAATGTGCCTAAAACTGGAGTAACTATTTATCCAACAGGAGTATTAGAAGAAAGCAATAGGTTTGAGATAAAAGAGCAATATTCTTTAGGAAATTATGTTTGGAAAACAATAGATTCAATGATTCAAATGGGAATCTTAGGTGGAGTTGCTGGACTTGTAATTATCAATAATTATCCTGTAGCAGGGGCTATTGCAGGGACAAGTATGGGTTTGTTGTCAGGTTATTTGGACACAAGAAAAAAACTCATGAGACGTACACTAATTAAATAATTCAGTTATGTTCCCAACGCATCAAATTTCTATTATTTTAGCTATCACTCTTTTGATTCTTCGTTGGGGTAAAGGTATCTTCTTATGGCGCGAATGGTTACTTGATTTTCCAACCTGTATAAAAATGGTGGGTGCTGGTGCAGGAATTCCAATGAGTATTAATATACTTCTATTGGCAGCAACTACTGAAAGTAAAGAAATTCAACCATACTGGTATCAATTTCTCTATTCTTCCGTAGCATTATTCTGGATATCATTTAGAAATATATTAATAGAATTCAACATCGTAAGAGAAAATACTTAATGAGTATGCAATAATAAAGCAACATCATAAATCATTCCAACCTCTCAACAACTTCCTTTGGATATCTAGCCCACAAATAAAAAACACATTCCTCTGGTTTCAAAAGCTTCTTTTCCAAAAACTCCCTAAACTCATTTCAACAGACACCTTATTAAGATTATTATTTATAATCTCATTCATAAAAATTTTTATAGTCTTTTCAAGCACTTTTAAATAACGTCGTTATACCTCGCATCCTAATCTTGACAAGATAAACCTACATTTTCTGTCCCGTTAAAAAAATATTCATACCCCCTAGCACTTGCAACACTTTTGACAATCTCGTATTGAAAAATAAGTTCTATAAAAGAAATAGCTATGCAAAGGTGAAGTACTTGTTGCTAATGTCTCCGACGTAAGTATTTTTTTGAAATATTTTTCCTTCTAAATTGCTAATCCTTCTACAAAGCTTATAAACACCACATCCCTTTCTTTCTTACATTAATTTAGCAATCAGGCTGTCTCACCTTTTATATCAAGAACTCTTAAAGATTCTTGAACTCCGTCAAAAATAGTTGATCTATTCATTATGACACCAAAAAAGAAAAGAGACACTTATGAAGCTTTTTTAGGTATTAGCTCAATTACTAATACCAACATAAATTACAGAACAAGTTACGAATTTAATTTTTAAAGTTGAAAGCGAAAAAACACCGACACTGTAACTTATTAAAAAAACATCAAAATTATTTAATCTTAGCTGTAGCTAGATTAATTTAACCGAGGGCGTAGCTCTGCTTTATCTTTTTTAAAAAAAAGGTATTCCGGGGTTTTACGCCCTTTTTTTGTTTCTAAACCCAAAAGAAAGGAGGGAAGCATGAAAGATTTATTTAAAAATTATTATGGACATGAAGTAAAAATTCAGCTTGTCCGGGAAACTATGCCTGTAAAAGAATATCAGGTAAGGTCATCTGAAGATGTGTATGAGCTTGTTAGAGATGAATTAACATCTTTTGACAGAGAAGCTTTTTATGTAATAGCACTAAATTCAAAAAACAAAATATTAGGGTTGAATTTGGTTTCATTAGGAAACTTAACCTCTAGTTTAGTTCATCCAAGGGAAGTATTTAAATTTGCAATCCTTCAAAATTCAGCAAGCATTATCCTGATTCATAACCATCCCTCCGGTGATCCAAATCCAAGTCAAGATGATATTGAAATAACACAAAGGCTAAAAAAAAGTGGTGATGTACTTGGCATAAAAATACTTGATCACATAATTATTGGGAAAACTTTTTTCAGCTTTCTGGATAGCAAGATGCTTTAAAAGAAAGGAAGTATTGCTCAGTTATGCTTGTTTTAGATTAAATGCGTTTTAGATAGCGAGGGTGTCTTTTGATGCCCTTGCTTTTTCATTTAGGCAATTGTATTTAAAATCTTTTTGCTTTAGTATTTAAAAGCCATGAACAATGAAAAACCAAATTCTATTGGGGAAAATATAAGAATCTGGAGAAAGGCTCTAGGACTTACTCAGGAGCAGTTAGGCATTAAGTCCAATCTGGCACAGTGTACAATAACCCAAGTAGAAAGTGACAAAAGAGGGTTTACGCATGATTCCCTAAAAAGAATAACTGATGCTCTTAGTATGCCTATTGATGCGGTTTTTGAAGAAAATCTATCTGTAAAAGTTGTCCGCTCTTACGATAAAAAAGCAATACAAAAATGTTCTGTAACCAAGTATGTTATTACGAAATCTGAATTTGATAAAAAGGAATTTAAAAAGAAAAATAATAATAAAAAAGAACTGTTAGAAGTTTTAAAAGAACTTCCTCTAAATATTTTAGAGCATTATGCCTGTTTAATGAAATTAGAAGCTCGTAATTTTAAAAAGAAAAGATAAGGGGATGGTAATAAAATATTATTATTAAATATATAATGCCCTTTCAATTTAACTTTATTGAAAAATCACTTGTGCTTATTGATAAGGGTGAAGTATGCAAATTTTGTATTGCTGAAAAATAAATAATTATTTTGAAGATTGTTTGTTTTAGAGAATAGTAATTTTTAGGCAGGTTGTGCCTATGGACAAAAAAACCCTGGGCATTGCTATAAAATGCCTTTTTCTAATTTAATGTTTTATATACACCGACTAAGAAAGTATTACCCCCTACATGCTTATGTAGGAATGAACCAGCATCCCAACCACTTCTGATGTTAGGCTTAGAATAGTTTTTAAGTACGGAATTCATATCACTCTTTTTAAATTTTTTATCTTTTTTGCTATAAAAAGTAATAAGGCTTATTGCTATGTATGTTTTTGGTGTATATGTTTTGCAGAACTTGTGAGTATTTATCTTATGCATATCTTGTTCAAATTTTCCCAAAATTAAATCCTTTTTAAAATCAACCCATTCACATTTTAGTTCAATGTAATGGTATTTAACTTCATTTGACTTAAAGATACTTTCCAAATCCTTTTGTTTATTTTCAGATAGAACTTTCCAATTCTTGTCTACTCTTTTTAAGACAAATGGAGTCTCAGCAATATATAAATCTGGCCGAAATTTTTTATTGTTTTTTTTCTCTTCTACTGTATATTCAAGTCCTATGTCAGCAATTCTTTCTTCTTTTTTTTCATCAAGATACATTTTCTTCCATTTTTCATCATAAGCAATTGGAGCAACATCATTTTTCATACTTAAATAACATTCCCATTGAAACCATTTTTCAAATCCATATTCAGCGTAAATAATATATGACAATTCATTATATTTTTTTTTAAGCCTTGACGCTATCCTGTTAAAAATTATTTTTGGTGTGATTTTGTTCACGCTTTATCCTGCTGCTATTTTTTAGAAATCTCTCCACAACCCATTTAAACTTTACACCTTATTTTTCATTATCCATAATTCCTTTTAATACTGCTAGATTGTTTAGGAATTGTGGAGACAGAGAATTTTGGTAATTCTTTTGTACTATTACCAAAATTCTCTGTAATTAAATATTATAAATAAATATGAAAAAAGAAAATTTAGAAACAAAAATTATAAAACAGACGGTTTTGAAAATCAAAGATACAGTTGATTATATGAGTAATGTTATACGGGATGTGAGTTCCAAGCTTTGTTATCTGATAAAAAAATATAAGGATGATTATAGACTGCCTGAAAAGGATAAATATTATTCGGGGTTGTAAAATGAACAATTGTTATGAGGGCAGGAAAGAGAATTTGTTGAGTGAAAGTTATCAAAGTCAAAATAATCCATCTATTCCTGAATGGGTCAATACTTTGATTGAACTTTATAAGTCTCCGTTGAAATATGAAATGAAGAGTGCTGACAATTAGGGAAAAGCTTAAAAAAAATCCCTTCAAAAAATGAACTTAAAATTCCACTACGGGTAGGAGGATACATATTAATCCGAAAAAATCAGAATGTTTATAAATAAGGCATTTTTTAATGATTTATGGAAGAATACAGAGATATTCATCAATCAAGTAAAAGTTTAGAACTAACTATTAAGAGAATTAATTCTTCTTCTATGAGTAATAAGGAAAAAGAAAATATCAATAAATTTATTCTTGATTTAAAAATAGGAAAAGCTGGAAAGAAAGTTAAAGATAGAAGAATAGGAAGTTATCTTCAATTTTTAACTAAACTTCATAAATATTTTAAGAAAGATATTGATAAAATTACAGAGAAAGAAGCAACTAAATTTTATACAGACTTACAAGAAGATAAAATAAAGAAGGATAATGGTATGCCTTTTGCTCAAGCCTCTAAAGATGAATTTGTTAAGACTATAAAGAGATATTTAGGTTGGGCATGGAATAGTAGAGATAACACTCGTTACAAAAAATCTATAAGCTGGATGAAAGAAGATTATAAGAAGTCAGATAAGAAAGCTATTACTCTTAAGGATGTTGAAAAGATTATCAATCAAGAGAATTCAATTAGAAATAAATGTTTATTTATGCTTTTGTTTGATTCAGGAGCTAGAATTGAAGAAGCTCTAAATATAAGACTAAAAGATATGAAAAAGAGTAATGATAATAAATTCTATATGATCCATTTAAGAGGACAAAAAACAGAAGAAGCAGATAGAAATATTTCTGTTCCTTTAACTGCAAAATATATCAACAGATGGTTAAAAGAACATCCTTCCAAAGAAAAAGAAGATTATTTATTTCCCATAGGATATGATAACTCAAGAAAGATAATAAAACAAATGTCTAAAAAAGTTTTAGGTTTTGAATTAAAACCACATGAATTAAGACATAGTTCAGCAACATTCTATATTCAAAAGTTTGGAGCAGAGAATATTGGGGGTTTTTATTATCGGTTTGGGTGGAAGTTTGGAAGCAAAGAAGCAAACACTTATATTAAATCTCATTTATTTGGAGGAGAGATTGACAGAAACAAGTAATTAAAGCTGTTGAGTCTGGAAAAGTTATAGAATTAGAAGAAGATATTGAGAAAATGAAGAAACAAATTTATACACTTTCTAAACACTTATTAAAAAATGAGAGACAATCTATAACAATTCACAAAATAAAATGACTGAGAATAATATAAAAAAATTATTTGAAGAGATTATGATTAAACTAAGAATACTTAATAAAAACACTTAAAGATATCTAATTAAAAATGACAGATAAACAAAACATTTTTGAAGTAATGGGTAAGTTAATAGAAAAAAATGAGAAAGATACTTCTAATAATATTGAAGAAGGAGAAATATTAGAAGGCATACGAAAATACATAAAAAAATTAGTAGAAGAAAATAATGAATTAAAAGAGATGTTAAATTCTTTAAAAGATGGAAAATAAAAAATCATACCAAAATTTAACAAAAGATGAACTTATTAGAGAATTAGAATTATCAGATAAAATTATTGATGGCATGGTTAAAAGAAACAATAACCATAGGCTCTTAACAAAAAAAGAAAGAAATTATATTATGTCTAAGATAATGGGAACTATGGAACTCTATGAGAAAAATATTGGAAAATTAACTCCAAAAGAGAACGACAAATTAATAGATACTATTATTTCTAAATTATCTTTATCACAAACATTTCCTTATCCATTAGATTAATAAATAAAAATGGAAAAAATTTTAATGATGTTTTTTTGTTAGAACGTTCAAAAGGTAAAAGTAAAGATAGGCGCTATTATAAAAAGGGTGAATTTGAAGAGGAACTAGAAAAAAATAAATAAATTAAAAGGACAATTAAAACAACTTCTTAATTCTGATTTAAGAACCTTTGATAATTTAAAAACCCTAACTTCTAAAGGAGTTTATGCTATATACGAAAACAAAGAATTCTTTCCGATTTATTTAGGAAAAACAACAAGAAAAGGGAAAAATAGAATTAGAGAAATAGCCGGAAATTATGACAGCCATGTATTAAATAAAAAATTATTAATAAAAAGATTAAATGAGAAATACAATTTAAACTTAAAAAGTTTGAGGAGTAAGGAAGAATTAATTAAAAACGAAAAAGTAAGTGAAAAACAATTTAAAGATACTCAAAAGGAAATTAAAAAATATGTAGAAGAAAATTTAGAAGGAAGATATATTGAACTTTCAGAAAAGGAGATTATTCCTTTTGAACACTTTGCAATAGGGGTTTTAAAACCAAATTATAATGATTAATTATTTTGTCTGGTTATTTTGAGATTAAGGTTCTTTCTATTCCCATATTAATCTTTCTCTACTATACTTATCTAACGCTCTTTGTTGTGTAAGCATAGAAGTAAAGAATATAGGAATTTCCCTATTATTAATTGTGATTACGTGATAACCATTCGAATTAAAGTTTTCTTTATTTATCTTAAAGAATTTAGTATTATTCATAATATCTGAAGTAAGAGCATTTGCAACAACAATAATTTTAGGTATTTTGATACAATCTAAGAAGTAAACAACTACTTAATTATTTATTAAAATAATTTAAACTCCACTAGCCAAAAATCTCCACCAAGGTTTTTGAATATTAACAATTTCTGCTGTTTTAACATCAATTGTTGTACTTATTTTTGCCTTAACTTCAATTA
>Ga0208641_1000303_pt1 | contig 32139 bp, 35 predicted proteins | sample ETN02SmetaG_2_FD_185789 | JGI IMG/M metagenome (GOLD analysis project Ga0208641, IMG submission 185789) | Marine microbial and viral communities from oxygen minimum zone, Eastern Pacific Ocean - ETNP2014F10-02SV253 (SPAdes) (version 2) | ecosystem: Environmental > Aquatic > Marine > Oceanic ... | reverse complement strand
GTCAATCTAAACCCAGAACCAGGATCCCTAAAAGTTTTTTCATGATTGAATGCTTTTAATTTTTCTTCTTATTTAAAAAATGCGATATAAACCAATAAAGCAACAATCAGCAATTTACCATAATCAAGATCAAATGCTGTTCCTTGACCAAATTTTTTTTCAAAATATTCTTTCATTATTATTCCTTTCTTAATTAAGGTACCATTTTTTCATGTATACCGCCTCTGGTTTCGGGGTGCACTAGTGTCGTGAATGAAATAATCTTCTTGACCGATGACTCTACTATCCTTTAAAATCAGGGATAATTTGAGAAGATAAGTTTAGACTCAATTATTTGAATCTTGTTTCACATGGAATCTAAAAAATAAAATGGTGATTTACTTTTGTTTTATTAATGTTCTTTGGTCCAGTGTGGCGTTAAAATCGGCCTAGTCACACTCGGAAATCATTTTGAGAAAAGAATTTGTTGCTCAGTTTCATTAATAATTGTTAATCCATTATCTATTATATAATTTTTAGATAAATTTGTTTTCCCTCCTTTGTCATCAAGCAGAACAAGGGAGTCTTTATGCAAGGTTTTAATAGAATTTTTAATTTCATTTAATTGATGTTCAGATGCATTAGAATATTGTGCATCTAATGAATCTAGATATAAAAAATCAATTTTTTTTTTAAAATTTCTAAGAAAGAAAACACTATCCTCTGTATAAAAGGTTACTTTATCTTTAAATTTATTAGTAAATTTTTTTGCATTTTTAATGCTTGTTGGATTAATGTCACACGCATACAAATGTCCGTTAACATAACAAGCATATTCTGAAAATACTAGAGTACTCATTCCATCTTTCCAGTTAGCTTTTGAAAAAAATAAAAATTTTTGCTTTCCCCTAGCAACACCAGTTTCAACAATAATTTTTAAATTTCTTCTAAAAGCCTCCTCAAGTGCAAATTTAAAGGAATTAAATCTTATATTTTTTGGAATGTTGTATTTGTTCAGAAAAAACATGATAAAATTTTAATTCATTCCATTTTTAATTTTTTAAAAATAACACTTTAGTTCGAAATAAAATGAATTGGACAATCTACCAAATTCACTTTGTATATTTGGATTTTGCCAGTTAGAACCATTAGGTCTATCTCCCGCATTGATCTGACCGCCTGCTATAAAATCTACATTATCAGTTATTGATCTAATAAATGAAAAATTATGCTGCTGTGAAAAATCTGCCCAAGCTAACTTTGAGTCGTATCGGCCTACTACTAATGGATTAAATTCATAGCTCAATGACACTCCACTCAAGTGATTGTTTAATGAAGTGCTTAACCCATTCTTATAACGAATGTTAGAAGCATCTAGATTACTAGAATCGCCAATTCCGTTAAATAGATGTTCCGCTGTAATTTGTAGATTGTTGTTGAAACGATAATTAATTCCCAAAACATTCATTAAATAATTTTTGAGTAAATTTCCTTGATACGATCCTGGCATAGAAATTTTCTCTGTTCCCCATAGGTAAGTCATTTCATCATAAAAATTGACGGAACCTATTTCGCCATCAACCTCAATTCCAATACGGTGTCCTTCTGGTTCTTTTTTATATAACAATGCATAATCTGTATCTTTAACAGTCGTATAACCTCTTAATAGCAAACCCATTTCTTCTTTAGATCCCAACCGTTGATAGGATTGAACAGCATTATTTTCTAAATAATTTCCAGATTGAGTTAGTATTTTCTGTTTATTGATAACTATATTTACGCCACTAAAATTAGTGATTGCTTTATCTAATCTTAGAGCATCTATGCCAGCTTTGTATTCTTGGTTAAGATAAGATTCTCCATAATAATCAAAAAGATTCCAAAAGATAGGTTTGCCAAAACTAACTGCAAGCCTACCAAAATGAATATCTAAATCCTGTACTGCAAATTTAATATTAGCACGATCAAAATAATAATAAGCCGCTTGATCGATATCGGTTTTATCTGTCCAATTATTTTCGAGACCAACAGATAACATCGATGTATCTCTGCTAGTAACGCCAGTGTAGACATCAGAATAATTATACGCTTGTACAGCGTGTAGTTCGTACGAATACACATTATGACTATCCGATTCAATAATAATACGGGCCACTGATGAAAAATCTTGTGACATATCTTTATCAAAATAGGGTGCAAAACTATAATTGTCATAAAGTTTATAACCAGTTTGAATACTTCCACTAATATTTATTGGAGAATCTTGAGCGAAAGATCGAAAAGGTAAAAATAAAAGAGCGATTAATAAAATTTTTATATATTTGTTTAAAAGCATTAGATGATAAAAACTATTTCTGTGTATATTTTTCTATATTTTTTGAAGACATTTGCTCATTGGCAATTTTTCCGTCTTTCAATATAATAATTTTTTTTGCAAATTTAATTACCGCTGGGTCATGGGTCGAAAACAGAAAAGTTATTTTGTTATTTTTATTTAATTTTTTCATTAATTCTAAAAGAGATTGAGCTGTTTCGGAATCAACATTGGCTGTTATCTCATCAGCCAATACCAGCAAAGGTTCAGAAACAACTGCTCTAGCTATCGCAACCCGTTGTTGTTGACCTCCACTTAGTTCACGAGGAAACCTGTTTTCAAGACCTTCTAAACCCATTTCCTTAAAAAAATACATGACTTTTTCTTTTCGTTGGGAAATTGGTATCTCTTGTAACATCAACACATATTCTGCATTTTCATAAGCAGTTAAAACTGGAAGTAAATTATAATTCTGGAATACAAACCCAATGTTGTTGCGACGCATGATACTTAAATCTTTGTTTGATAGGGTATTAAAGTCTTTACCGTTAAATATTACTTCACCGCTGCTCGCTCTATCCAGGCCTCCTATAATATTTAGTAGGGTGCTTTTACCGCAGCCCGAAGGGCCCATCATTGCCGAAAAGTCGCCCGCAAATATTTTTAAATTAATCCCCCGCAAAGCTTTTGTTATAATTTCTCCATGGCCGTAATTTTTTATAACATTTTGTAGTGACACAATTTCTCTTTTTGTATTCATATGGACCTCAATTCATCAGTAATCGAAATACGTGATATTAAATACACTGGTAAAACACTTAACAATTGAACTGCTAGAAAGAAAAAAATACTTATTTGTAAAATCAGAGGAGCGGAAAACAGAGGTGTAATGATTGTATCCATTCCAAATCCTCCTACAGTCATGTCTTCTGTTTTACCTCCAACTACATCCATCAAGTCATAGCCCTCCACCCATTTTGCTACACCAACACCCAATAAAGACCCTATTGGACAAGCAATGAGTCCAAATATTATTGTTTCGATAAAAATTTGAAGTTTTAGTTCTATTTGTTGTGTTCCAATTGCTAATAGGGACGCAAATTCTCTTTTGCGTTCAAAAGTAGACATTAGGATAGTGCTAAACATAGTAAATAGCACAATCACAACCAATAAAACCATAATAGATGTAATAGCAGTTCTGTCCATGCGAATTGTCGTTGCTACATCAGGCATTATTTGCTGCCAAGATAAAAATACTCCATTTTTTTTTGCTAGTGTTTTCTGCATTTCTCGGAGAAAGCGCTCGTGAGTATCAGGATTTTTTACAATAATACCTAACTGCGAAACATCATTACTACTTAAGCCCGCAACCATTCTAGCAAGTTCGATATCACTTTGTACAAAATGTCCATCAATCTCTTTAGATCCAGTTTTAAAAATACCTTTGACACGAAACAATTCCTCAACTAATTCGCCTTTAACATCGTTTGTAGTAAAAACAAATTTTTTTCCAACATTGACATTGAGGTTTTCTGCTAATTTTTTACCCACAATAACCCAACGACCATCTCCTTCTGATAAATATTTTCCCTCAACAATGGTTTTTGGTAAAAAAGAAATTGTAATTTCTTTTGATGGTTCTATCCCCATTAAAGATATTCCAACAGAACTTTTGGCTGTATGAGCTACTCCTTGTAAATTAACTATTTGTTTTGTAAATAAAACTTCAGCATTATTATTTAAAGTTTTATTAATTTTTTGAATATCATCTACCCAAAGATCATTAGAGGGTGAATTACGATAGTCGACATGCTCATATGTTACATGTCCTGACATTAAGCGCGCTACATCGTCAATAAGTCCTGCATAAAATCCCCACGCAATACAGACAAAAAAAGTTGGGATTCCTGTGCCAATTACAATAGAAAACAATGAAATTAAGGTACGTCTTTTGTTGCGCCAAATACTGAGCCACCCAATCTTTATGATCATTAATAATTTAGATTTCATGGTTTATAATGAATAGCCTCCACGGGTTTAATACGAGCTGCAATGCTTGCTGGATATATTGATGCAACAGTACTTACTAATATCATTAACACAACTGGTAGAAAAACAATTCCTACAGAAACATTTGCTCTCCAAATTGGATCCATGACCACCCCTCCAAAAGACATATTCCCACTGCCACTTACATCAAATCCATATTTTTGAAAATATAAAGCTACACTCAACCCAATAACTACACCGATGATTGAAGCAAAAATTGTCATTAATATTGCCTCTAGAGATACCTGTTTTAAAATTCGCCAGGGTGTTGTTCCAATTGCTCTAATGATACCAAATTCTCTCATTCGATCATATGTTGACATGATCATTGTGTTCATTACTCCAAGACTTGCGGCAATACCAAATATTAAACTAAACAAGGTCCGCATAAAAACAATCATTTTTTCTGTCATCATGGCAATAGTTGGCATCAGTTGCTGCCAAGTTTCTACATCTACGCCTGTTGTCTTGGCAGATACAAGTTTTTGTATTTCTTCGGACTCAAGTCTTCCCTTTGAATTTAGAGCAATTTCATGAATTAAATTATTGGTAGAAAATAAAATATTAAAATCTTCTCTTAAAATCATAGCAGCTCCTCTATCAATATTATCAGCCATGTTTTTTAAGATGCCCGAAACATAAAAAAGTTCATTACCTAATGAACCATCTGCACCTTGAACAAACACTACCAATTCTGTTCCTATATCCGCTGCTATTGAGCTAGCTAATTTTTTACCTAATACAATCTTTTTTAAAGATGTATTAGTTAAAAAGTTTCCTTTATCAATATGGTTAGCAAAATCAAAATGGTGAAGTTCCGACTCTGGATTAATTCCCCAAAACTGCGTGCCTGCTGATTTTGTTCCTGAAGAAATTAATCCAAACCCATAGCTTCTTTCGACTAAACCTATGTTGTTTTCTTTTGCGACAGAATGTATTTCTTCTATATTTTGTAGTGATTTATATATTGAACGATCATCAAAATAGTCCTCGGCATGAATCTGGACCTCACCAATAATTAAATTTGTCGTGTTAAATTTAGCCTTTTCAATCAATCCCACGATCATAGATTGAAAAATAATTAATATAGCAATGCATATAGCTACAGCTGAAATTGTCACATTGGTCCTTATGGGGTTGCGCCATAAGTTACGCCAACTAACTTTTATTATTTTCATATTCTTTTTCTCATTCCTTATTGTTGTAACTTGCGTAAAGAAAAAAAATCATCACTAATTGCTAAATCAAATTGAATTTTTTTCCATTGAATAGCTGTTGATTCACCTGGTTCATCAACTGGAATCATTGCCATCTGAGTTGGTATCATCTTGCCACCCATCATTTGAATATTTGTAAAATCGAGTGTGCGTGAGAGTTGCAAATCTTCATCATAATAGATTATACGTAATGGAATAAAACCATCGCGATAAACAATGACTTCTACTTTACCCCAAACAACCGCAGCATCCTTCTTTGGAAAACATAAAATTTCTACAATATTTTTTCCTTCTCGTTTTCCTTCGTAAGTTATAGAAAAAGTATAATCTTTAACCATACGTGATTGTTTGACCAGATCATCATTGGTAAAGTGTGATCCCATCCAAGAAGATGCCATCATAGATGAAGGAATTTTAACAACACGCTTAACTTTGGGCATATAGTTCCAAACATTATTGTCAACTCGGAGCGTAGTAAGATCTTTTTCTTTTTTTGGCTTTAACACTCTAATCAAGTGTTTATCCTTTCCTTTGGACCATTGCTCTAACGTAAGAGTTCTTTGCCAATTCGTCGTTGTCACTGATAAGGTAAGAATGCCATAGCTTGCATTTGAGCGGTAAATATCATCGACGCTATTAAGAATTTTTTCAGGATTTAAATTTGACGCAAATGCAGAGGAAGAAGACAACAAAACCAAAATCAAGATCCCTAAGAGCTTTTTCATATCTTATGATATACCACAATTAATACGATGCCCCTTATAAAATTAATTAAATGGAATAAAGAAAAATTCATAGTGATTAATGTCGTGGTTCTTGTTACTGTTAAAACATTAAATAAAAAAAAAGGAGAGATAACTATGATAGGTCTTTTAGTATTTGCATGGGTAATAATTTGGTACGCTAACCAGTAATTAATAAATTCAAAAGTTATTATTATTTTTAATAACGCGGTCAGGGGCACCGGACAACAAAACGCCCCATTCAATATATCTTGAATGATAAGTGAATATAAAAAAAATGATATTTCTAAAATTTTAAATATTATTAATGATGCTTCTTTAAGATATAAAGGCGTTATTCCCGATGATTGCTGGCACCAACCATACATGTCAGAACTGGAATTAATTGGTGATTTTAGTGATGGAGTCCGTATGTACGGTTATCATCATAACAATACATTAATCGGAGTGATAGGAATTCAGAAAGTAAAAGACGTTACTCTTATAAGACACGCTTACACTTTAACTTCCTACCAAGGCATAGGAATGGGAAGTGCGTTGCTTGAATATTTATTGAAAAAAAATCAGAATTCCCGTTTATTGCTCGGCACCTGGAAGAAAGCCAAATGGGCAATTCGATTTTATGAAAAATTTGGTTTTATTCTTCACACAGAAGAGCAATCAACTTTGTTACTTAAAAAATATTGGAAAATACCATCAAAACAAATTAAAAATTCAATAGTTTTAGAAAGATTTTAATTATGCTGGAACAGTTAAATTTCATTTAAAATAATTGTAGGCATTCTTAAATATTTTGTAACCATCAGCATATAATTCATTCTTTTGCAATAATTTATCATTTTTTTTTCTTTTTTGAATAATCCAATCGGGCTTTTGCAATAAATACAGTGCCCTCTCAGGATGGGGCATCATCGCCAATACGTTGCCGTTCAAATTTGTAATAGCAGCAATATCCTCTAATGAACCATTCGGATTGTAAGGAAATTGCTGCTTCGCCAATAAACCACGATTATTTACATATTTGCATACAATTAATCTTTTTCTAATTAATTTATCTATAACTTTTTTATCAGCAATAAATTTTCCTTCTTGATGAGCAACAGGCAAATATAATTGGTTAATTTTCTTTAACCAAGGACTGTTGTCATTAACAATTTTTAATTTTATCCATCTGCATTGATATGTTCCAATATCATTTTCAACTAACGCCAGCTCCCTTTTGTATCCTTTTAAAGATGGAACAATTCCAAGATTAATTAAAATCTGACATCCGTTGCAAATACCGATGATTAATTTATCTTGTTCAATAAATTTAATAATATATTCAAATAAATTATTTTTTATTTTGTGAGCCATTGCATTTCCAGATCCCGTGTGATCTCCGTAAGAAAAACCACCTGGTAAGGCTAATATCTGAAAATTATTTAAGTTTGACGGACTTTCAATTAGATCGTTTACATGAACAATAGCACCTTTGATTCCTGCGGCCTTAAAAGCATTAAGAGTCTCGTCCTCACAATTAATTCCATATCCAGATAAAATTAAAGCTTTCATTGATTAAATAAATCCTGCTTATATTGGTCATTTAAAGAATTGATATCCACCTCAAATTCATACTTGTTAGGTATTGTACAAACAACTATTTTGCTTTTTATGATCTCACCAATAAATGACAATTGATTTTTTTTAAAATAGCTTTCAAACTTTCTTTTATTAGAAGGCTTAACGGAAACGAGTATTCTACTCTGGGACTCGGAAAAAAGGATGTGGTTATTATTTAACTTATTATTGATTGTATTAACATTCTTTAAATTTACTTTCAAACCTTTTTGTGAGGCTATAGCCATCTTTGCTAAAGATATAGCTAAACCGCCAAGACCTATACTAATAGCCGAGTTAATTAATTTATCATTGTTAGCTTTTGAAAAATTGTCATAATTGTTTCTTGCATTTTTATTATTCACCTGTGGAACAATGTTATTTTCATTTCCCAGAACTTTTGTAAATTCTGACCCTCCCATCTCATCACCTGTTTTGCCTATGACGTATAAATAATCACCTTCGGTTTGGGGTACTATTGATAATAAATTGTGATAACTTTTAATTATACCTATTGAAGATATTAGTAGTGTAGGTGGAATCGAAATTTTAATTTTTTTACTTCTCTTGTCGTATCCATTAAAATCATTATACATGCTATCTTTTCCAGAAATAAAGGGTGTGCCAAAATTTATTGACAAATCATAACAAGCTTTTAATGCCATTTTTAACTGATAAAGTTTTTCAGGATTTTCTGGGCTGCACCAACAAAAATTATCCAATAAAGCAATAGACGATAATTCGCATCCTGTTACCACAAGATTTCTTACTGCAGTATCTATACAAGAAGCCGCCATATTGTATGCATCGAAACTTGTATAGTTCGGATAAATTCCTTGAGATACAGCAACACATTTATTTGAATTAAAGAGAGGTTTTATAACTGTTGAATCGGAAAATACCTTGCCAACTCCTTGGAGAGGTTTAATAATAGAAGTGCCTTGAACTTCGTGATCGTATTGAGAACTTATAAATTCTTTGGAAGTAATATTTGGACTGGCTAATAATTTTAATAAAGCATTTTTATAGTTTTTTATTTTTATGTAGGTCGATTTAGTTTTAACATGTGGAGGCTTCCTGCTTTTAAGAATTTTTCTTGGATAGCCTTCATGAAGAAAACTCATATCCATATTTAGAATTTCTTTTTTTCTATACCTAACAATTGCTTTTCTTTTTTTGACAAATTTTCCTATTGCAGAAACCTCTACGCCTCTCTTATTTAATAAACGGATTACTTTTTTTTTATTTTTAGTCGAAACCGCCATGGTCATTCGCTCTTGAGACTCTGAAATCCATATTTCCCAAGGCTGCAAACCTTTATATTTTAGCGGAACCAAATCGAGGTCAACAATAAATCCTCCGGCTTCCTTTGCCATTTCTCCAACTGAAGAAGAAAGGCCACCTGCTCCATTATCGGTTATGCTGTTATATAAATTTTTATCTCTGAGTTCTTTTATAATTGCATCTGAAAATTTTTTTTGGGTAATTGGATCGCCTATTTGTACCGCAGTAACAGGACTTCGGGCATCCAATTCTTCTGAAGAAAATGTAGCTCCATGAATACCATCTTTTCCAACTCTACCTCCTATCATAAGAATTTCATCTCCGGGTCTTGCTTTTTTTACGTGTGAAAATTTACCTTTTATTTTTTTTGGAATTATTCCTACAGTTCCGCAAAACACCAAAGGCTTTGCAGAATATTTGTCATCAAAATAAACAAAACCTTGTGGAGTTGGAATTCCTGAACAATTACCCCCAACTTTTACCCCGTTAATCACACCATTTATAATAAATCTTGATGATAATAATTTGTCTTTCTTATTTTTTGATCGATACAAAACGTGCTCTTTGTTTGGGTATGAAAAACAAAATCCATACGTGTTGGCAATAGGTTTTGCTCCTTTTCCGAAACCTATGCAATCTCTATTTACTCCAGTAATTCCAGTAAGAGACCCACCAAATGGATCAAGGGCTGAAGGTGTATTGTGCGTTTCAACCTTGTGACAAACTACCCAATTTTTATTGAAACTAATACCACCTGCATTATCAGAAAATAACGATATACAGAAATTGTCTTTTCTTTTATTTATTATTTCTCTAGTCGCTCCTTTTATATAAGTATCAAATAGTCCCTTTTTTATATTGTCAATTTCTGATGAAAAAATTTTATGTTTACAATGTTCTGACCATGTTTGCGCAAGAGTTTCTATTTCGATATCTCTTGGACTTCTTCCTTTTCTATTAAAGTGTCTTTTTATTACCTTAAGAGACTGAATATCTAAACCGAGAGTGCCTCTGCGTATACCTTTTTCACCCTTTATTCCTTCTTTGCCTATTTTTTTTAATTTTAAATCACTCAGATTAAGATTGACTGACTTTGTAATATATTCATTTTCTAAGTTATCTACTGATTGTTTAAATATTTTGGTTTTATCTTTAAGAAATTGCTTAAAGCTTTTTAAATCAACTCTATTTACCAAAGAATTGGAACATTCTCTGGCTATATCGTTGACAACGGATTTGCTACTTGTAGATAACAAAAATAATTGAGAACTATTAATTTTAAAATTATTGTGATCGAAATCAAGTTTTTCACGTATAATTTCAGCTGCTGTATTGCCAAGATTATCTGTTACACCTGGAAGATATCCTATTTCCAAAATCCATGAAAAATTCCCATATCTTTTTAATATTTTTTTGATGTCTTTTTTTAAAAAAACTTGTTGGGAAATTGGATTTGATAGCAACTCAGACGCGAATAAATAATCATCGTTATTCAAATCACGATTAAATCTATATATGTCACAAATTTTAATGTTTTTAATTAATTTTTCACCAAAAAATGATTGTAAATTTTTTTCGCGGCCAGTTTTATATTTATTCAAGATCTGAATTTGTGAGTGCATTTAAATTTTAAAAATAGTACGAAATAGAATCATAAACAAAAATGTGTTATAAAAAAGTATTCAAAGATTCTCTTATAACAAAAAAAATTATTTATGACTGTTTATAAAGAAGCAGGTGTTAACATTCTTTCAACTGATAATCTAATTAAAGAAATTACACCCTTATGTTCAAAAACAAAACGACCAGGCAAAATGGGAAAAATTGGTAATTTTGCTGGCTTGTTTGATTTGAAAATGTGTAGATATAAAGATCCTATTTTGGTTACATCCTCTGATGGAATTGGAACAAAAACTATTCTCGGGGTATCTCAAAATAGATTAGAAGGACTCGGTTTTGATCTAGTTGGAATGTGTCTTAACGACATAGTTTGTCACGGAGCAGAACCTCTATTTTTCTTAGATTATTTTGCCGCAAGTAAAATAGAAAGAAATTCTTTCGTTAAAATAATCAAAAGCATATCACTAGCTTGTAGAGAAAATAATTGTTTGTTAATTGGAGGTGAAACAGCTGAAATGCCAGGAGTTTATAAAAAAAAAGACCTTGATTTAGCAGGCTTTTGTGTTGGTGCTGTTGAGAGAGAAAAAATACTACCTAAAGTAAACAAAATCTTGCCGAATGATGTAATAATCGGACTCCCTTCTTCAGGTTTTCACTCAAACGGTTATTCATTAATACGGAAAGTTATTGAAGAACAAAATATTTCCCTTATTGATAAACCTCCTTTTAGATCAGAAGATAAAAGTCTAGCTATTACACTCTTAAAACCTACGAAACTATATTACAATCTGATAGCTAAAATTATTAAATTTATAGATGTTAAGGGAATTGCTCACATCACGGGAGGTGGTTTAACAGGAAATTTGCCAAGAATAATTTCAAAAAAATTATCTATTGAACTGAATTCAAAAAATTTACCTGACAACGATCTTTTTTCATGGTTTAAAAATATATCAAGGCTAACCAATCAGGAAATGTTATCAACTTTCAATTGCGGAATCGGAATGGCTCTCATAATTTCAAAGAAAGACTTAAAAAAAGCTAAAAATTTTTTTGATAAAAACAAAGAAGAATTTTTTATAATTGGACGTACAATAAAAAATACCAGAAATGGAGAAAATTGCAAAATAATTTAAAAAAGATCAAGACTGCTATATTCATTTCGGGTAGAGGAAGCAATATGGAATCATTGATCAAAGCAACAAAGAATCATGAGTTTCCAGCAGCAATATTGGTTGTTATATCAAATGATACTTCAGCTCCAGGAATTAATCTGGCAAAAAACTACAATATTCCCGTAGAAGTAATTGATAAAAAAAAATTTAACAAACCTTTGTTTGAAATTAACTCCCAAAAAATACTATTAAATTTTAAAATTGAAATAATATGTTTGGCTGGATTTATGCAGGTATTGTCCAAAAAATTTATAAGTAACTGGCAAAACAGAATTATTAATATACATCCGTCCTATCTTCCAAAAAATAAGGGTTTAAACGCACAAAAACAAGCGTTAGACGAAAAAGCTTCTTTTACAGGATGTACCGTACACTTTGTTAATGAAGAAATTGACTCTGGGGAGATTATTTTGCAGGAAAAAGTAAAAATTTTACCAGAAGATAGCGTGCAAACACTTTCGGATAGAATATTAAAAAGAGAGCATGTAATTTATCCAAGAGCCCTCGAACAAATAGCTTCGAATATTATTAAATTAGAAAATTAATGAAATTTTTAAAGAAAAATTTAGATAAAATCAAAGATGAATGTGGAATATTTGGAATATATAATCAAAAAGAAGCTGTTAGTTTAACTGTGCTTGGATTGCACTCATTACAACATCGTGGCCAAGAATCTGCTGGCATAGTAAGTTTCAAAAATAATGCCCTCTATCATCACAAAGGCGCTGGATTAGTCAATGATGTGTTCAAAGGAATTTCCATAGAAGGAAACATAGCCATAGGTCATGTTCGTTATTCAACTACGGGAGATCAGCGATATGAAAATATCCAACCCTTAATAGCTAATACTAGTCTTGGCAAAATATCCATTGCTCATAATGGCAATATCACCAATAGTAAAATACTAAAAAAAGAACTTGCTAATCATGATCAAATATTCCAATCAACAACAGATACGGAATTTATTTTAAGTCTATTATCTCTTAATAATAAAGATACGATTGAACAAAGATTTGTTGACTTTTCGTCAAAACTTGAGGGAGCATATTCATTACTGATTATAAAAAATAACAAATTAATTGGTGTAAGAGACCCTTATGGTTTTAGACCATTAGTAATTGGAAAATATAATAAATCTTTCATTATAACTTCGGAAACTTGTGCCTTGGATATTATTGGAGCAAAATACGTAAGAGACATAGAGCCTGGAGAAATAGTTTCTATATCTGAAAAAGGTATAGAAAGTAGAAAAATCAATTCAAAAAATAAACAGGAAAAATTTTGCGTTTTTGAATTTATTTACTTTATGAGACCAAATAGTATCTTTCAAAATAAAAGTGTATCTAATATTAGAGAAAAAATTGGTAGTGAATTAGCAAAAGAAAACGGCGTAGAAGCTGATGTTGTTATACCTGTTCCTGATAGCGGAATTCATGCTGCCATTGGATATTCCGAAACTTCAAAAATACCATTTAAACAAGGAATTATCAGAAGTCATTATATGGGAAGAACTTTCATCGAACCCAAAATCAACATTAGAAACCTTAATGTAAATATGAAGTTAAGCATAAATAAATTCTATATCAAAAACAAAAAAATTATTCTTATCGACGATAGTATTGTGAGAGGAACAAATATGAAGAAAATCGTTGGTATGCTAAAAGATGGCGGAGCAAAAGAAATTCACGTGAGAATCGCAAGCCCTCCTTTTATTAGCCCTTGTTATTATGGAATCGATACTCCAACAAAACAAGAATTAGTTGCTTCTAAAAAAAGTTTAAAATATCTAACGAAATATTTTAATTGTGATACCTTAAAATATATTAGTATTGAGGGTTTATACAAAGCATTCTACAACGGACAAATATTAAAAGGAGAGAAACATTACTGTGACTCCTGTTTTACAGAAGAGTATTTTTTTTCTAAACATACAAACAATTTAAGAAATAAAAATCATTGATGAGAGTTCTTGTTATCGGCAATGGAGGAAGAGAACACGCTTTGTGCGTATTTATAAGTAAATCCCCTATTTGTGATAAATTATTTTGTATTCCCGGTAGTGATGTAATTCAGGAAATGGCCCAGTGCTATAAAATTGATCCAATGAATAACGATGATATTCTTAATTTTTGCAAAGAACATAAGATTAACTTTGTTGTAGTGGGACCCGAATTGCCCCTAAGTAATGGAATTGTTGATAAATTAAGTGAAGAAAAAATTACAGTTTTTGGTCCTAATAAAACTTCATCACAGCTTGAGTCTTCAAAAATTTTTATGAAAAATATATGTAAAAAACATAATATTCCTACTGCAAAGTACTTCGCTTTTGATAATGAAAAAGAAGCACTGAATTTTCTAGATAAGGTTGATTTTCCAACCGTCATTAAAGCCGATGGTTTAGCTGCTGGAAAAGGCGTAGTTATTGTCAAAAGTAAAAACGAAGCCACAGAAACTATAAAAAATATTATGTCAAAAAGAATATTTGGCGCCTCAGGAAAAAATATTATAATCGAAGAATTCTTAGAAGGTGAAGAAATTAGTTTTTTTGCGCTGGTAGATACCAATGGATTTATTCTACCACTAACTACAGCACAGGATCATAAAAAAATTGGCGAGGGGGATACAGGTCTTAATACAGGGGGCATGGGAGCCTATAGTCCCGTACCTTTCATCAAGCAAAGCCAAATCAATGATTTTGTCACAAAATTTGTAAAACCTATAATCAACAACCTAAAATATAATAATATTTTCTTTTCTGGTGTTTTCTACGCTGGCCTAATCCTTACAAAAGATGGGCCAAAGTTACTCGAAATTAATGTCAGATTTGGGGATCCTGAAGTTCAAGCAGTTTTGCCTAGATTAAAGACAGATTTATTAGATTTGTTGCTAGCATCTAGCAAAGGAAAGTTAGATCAATTGAAGCCTCCTGAATGGGACAATAATTTCTGCATGAACGTAGTTATTGCTTCTAAAGGTTACCCTGAATCATATAAAAAAAATACTATTATTAATGGTCTAAATAAAATTACGACTAATAAATCACACTATATTTTTCATTCAAGCACGAAAAAAAATGAAAATCATTGGCTAGCTACCGGAGGACGAGTATTATCAATAAGTGCGCTGGGATCAACATTGAAAGAAGCTAGAAATAAAGCCTATAATGTAATAAATAAAATAGATTGGAAAAATGGATACTTTAGAAAAGACATTGGTTGGAAACATTTAACATGAGTAACAAAAAAAATCCGATAGTGAGCATTATTATGGGTAGTCAATCTGATTGGGAATCTGTAAAACCTGCTAGTAAAATTTTAGAAGAATTTTCAATCCCACATGAGTGTAAAATTATTTCTGCTCATAGAACCCCAGATCGTCATAAAACATTTGCAACAAAAGCCAAAAAAAGAGGTATAAAAGTCATTTTGGCTGCCGCTGGTGGCGCAGCACATCTTGCGGGTGTTACCGCAGCACACACGCCACTTCCAGTATTGGGTATACCTATGGAAAGTAAATTGTCTGGATTGGACAGTCTTTTGTCTACTGTACAAATGCCATCAGGTGTTCCAGTAGCGACTTTTGCTATAGGCGACTCGGGATCAAAAAATGCTGCCCTTTTCGCAATTAGAATTATTGCTTTAGAAGATAGTTTGGTTGCTAGTAAACTTAATCAATATATAAAAAAAATGGAAAAAGCGGTACCTGAAAAACCAAAAAAATAAAAAAGTCACTGAATATTTATGAATGAAAAAGAAAAAATTTATGAGGGAAAGGCTAAAATTCTTTACAAAGGGCCAGAAAAAAATACTGCAATTCAGTATTTTAAAGATCACGCAACAGCTTTCAATAACTTAAAAAAATCTACTATTGAAGGAAAAGGAATTTTTAACAACAAAATATCAGAGCATATTTTTAAAAAACTTAATCAAATTGGTATTAAAACTCACTTCATAAAAAGATTGGATGAACGTGAACAATTAATATACATGGCAGAAATAATTCCTTTAGAATTTATTGTTAGAAATATTGCTACCGGTTCTCTAACAAAAAAATTAGGAATCGCTGATGGTACCGTGCTATCAAAACCGCTGCTCGAATATAGTTACAAGAATGATGAACTGGGAGACCCACTTGTTGCAAGAGAGCATATTACTGAATTTAATTGGGCCTTATCAACTGAATTGGACTTAATCAATAATCACTGTCTAAAAATAAATAGTTTTATGCAAGAAATGTTTAAAAATGTGGGAATTAAACTTGTAGATTTTAAACTAGAATTTGGAAGAGCTAGCATTAATGGAAAAAAAGAAATTTTATTAGCTGATGAAATAAGTCCTGATACTTGTAGATTATGGGATATGGTAAGCGAAAAAAAATTAGATAAAGATAGATTTAGAAAAGATTTGGGAAATGTAATTGAGGCTTACCAAGAAGTTGCAGCCAGACTCGGAATTGGTAGATAAATCTCTAAAAAACAACCTTTTTGATAAAGTTTTTAAAAAAAACAACCTATATACTAATGCTTTAATTGATTAATCTTGTCTTTGATTTGAAGCTTTAATTTTTTTAATTCTCTTAAATTTTTCCAAGAATCAGAAGCTCTATCATTTAGTCTTTTTTTTGTTGCTTTTCTTATTATATTTTCTATTTTTTTATGTTCTTTTTTAAGTTCTTTTAGATTTGACATCTAAATTAATGATAAAATATTTATTTATCTAAATATATAAAATTCTAATCACTTTATTGTTGTATCAAAAAAATGTTTGTTTAAATTTATTGTTCACTTATAACTGTAGCATGCTGGGCTTTTGTATCTTAATATCGCCTTTTCACAATCTATGGGTGATAGTATGATCAACTTTTAATTATGATCTCTTCTTTTGGAAACTTTACGCTCTGGATAGCTCTTAGTTTAGCAATATTACAATTATTAATCTCTATGAAAAAAAGCAATCTTTTGACGATTAAATTCAATAGATTTGCTGTCAAAGGTTTTTTGTTATGCACTTTAATTTCCTTCTTTTCACTAATATATTGTTATGTAGTTTCTGATTTTAGTGTTCTGAATGTATTTCAGAATTCACACACCTCCAAGCCCTTGCTTTATAAATTTACAGCTGTGTGGGGTAACCATGAAGGATCTATGCTGCTGTGGATACTGGTATTAGCTATTTTTAATTATTATATATTGAGATTATATACTCAAAACAATTTCATTTTTATTTCAAAAACTTTAGAAACCCAAGCAATAATTAATATTGGATTTTTACTATTTATCATTTTTACATCAAATCCGTTTGAAAGAACATTGCAAATTCATGATAATGGATTAGGTTTTAATCCTATTCTACAAGATCCAGCTTTGGCCATTCATCCTCCTCTCTTGTATGTGGGATATGTAGGTTTCTCTGCTGCTTTTTCATTTGCTGTAGCCGCAATGAATTTAAAAGAAGAGGAAAATATTTATTGGTATTACTATATGAAACCATTCGTTATAGCGGCATGGACTTTTTTAACTATTGGCATCGCTTTTGGTTCACTGTGGGCATACTACGAGTTAGGTTGGGGAGGATGGTGGTTTTGGGATCCAGTTGAAAATGCTTCTTTCATGCCATGGCTACTCGGTACAGCTTTAATACATTCTCTTATCGTAGTAGAGAAAAAAAAATCACTAAAATCATGGGCTTTACTTTTAGCCATAGTCACATTTTTATTTAGCATAGTTGGAACATTTCTTGTCAGATCTGGAATACTAACAAGTGTTCACAGTTTCGCTTTAGATCCGGCCAGAGGTATATATATTCTCACATTTATTGCATTGCTTGGAGGGTATTCGCTAACTCTTTATGGTATAAAATCAAAAAATTTTTTGAACAAAAATTACTTTTCTTTCTTTAGTAGAGAAGGTTCTATTTTAGTAAACAACACAATTATAATAATAGCCTGTGCTACAATATTTTTAGGAACGTTATATCCTTTGCTGATTGAAATTTTTTCTAATAACAAAATATCAGTTGGCGAACCTTATTTTAATTCTACTGTTGTTCCGATTATGATGCCGGCAATTTTAATTATGGGTGTCGGACCCTTAATGTCATGGAACAAAACTGACATTAAAAAAGTTTTTCTAAGAACTTACCCTAGTCTGTTACTTACTATTATAGTCACTTGTGTATTCTTTTATATATACCGATCTTATAATATGCTTGGTTTGTTGGGAATAATTTTATCTCTTTGGATAATTTTTAACATTCTGATCACCTCTATTAATCAATTTAGAAGCAAATATAAAAAGAAGCAATTCATCAAAGAAGACATACCTAAACTTTCTATAGGCATGGCAATGTCTCATCTTGGTTTTGGATTACTAATTATTGGAATTACAGGTTCAAGTATTTGGCAAAATGAAAAAATAATTAAAATGAAGATAAATGCCAATACCACTATTCAGAATTATAATATCGTATTTAATGAAATAAGTGACATTCAAGGACCCAATTATTTGGCAATACAAGGAAATTTCTTAGTGTATGACGCCAAAAAAAATATTGTTACTAAATTAAAACCTGAAACGAGGTACTATCCCGTTACAAATAACACAACAACAGAGGCATCGATACATACCAATCTTCTTAGAGATTTGTATATTGTCCTGGGGAAAGGAAATATAAATGAAGGTTGGATTGTTAGAATTTATTATAATCCCCTTGTAATTTGGATTTGGATAGGAGCTTCGATTATTTTTTTAGGAGGATTATTTTCTATGAAAAATCATTTAACAAAAGTTAAACGAATAATTTTATGAAAAAAAAATTATCAATATTTCCTTCTATTTTATTTTTCCTCATTTTACTTAGTTTCTTTTACTTGTTAATTTCTGATCGCAATCCATCAAAGTTACCATCGACTTTTATTGATAAGCCAGTACCCATATTTAAGGCAAAAACATTGATTGACAATAAAACATTTATTTCAACAGAAGAATTTGGTCAAGAAACTACTTTAGTAAATTTTTTTGCGACATGGTGTAAGCCTTGTGTTGAAGAACTTGTATTTCTAAAAAAACTAGCAAGCAAGAATGAATTAAAAATAATAGGTGTTAATTATAAAGATAATTCTAACAAGACAGTAAAGTGGTTGAAAGAATTAGGAAATCCCTATTCAAAAATTTTAATTGATTCAAATGCCCTGATAGGAATTGATTGGGGCGTCTATGGAATTCCCGAAACTTTTATTGTGAATTCAAAGGGTATTATTAAATATCGACTAATAGGACCTATCACAGAAAAAAATTATGATGAATTTTATGTAAAAATCAAAGAAAGCGAAAAATAGTGACTAAAACATTATTATCTATTATTTTTATTTTTATATTAACACATATTTCTCCGACGATCACAAAAGCCGTTGATCCGGATGAATTTTTGCAAGATCCAAAACTAGAACTGAGAGCTCGAAAAATTTCAAAAAATATTCGTTGTTTGGTTTGTCAAAACCAGTCTATTGATGAATCTTCTGCTGCTCTAGCTAAAGATTTGCGTATTTTAATAAGAAACAAAATAAAAGGCGGATATACCAATGATGAAATATATATTTTTTTAACGGACAGATATGGAGATTTTATTCTTCTTAAACCTTCTTTTAAATTCAGCACATCTGCTCTTTGGTCTTTACCATTTATTTTTTTGATATTTGGTATTTTTGTAATCTTTCAGCATAATAAGAAATCTAATAAAATCATAAAATAAATATAATTATTTTTTATTTTTTATTTTATTCATTTTAAATTTAATTATCTCCGTTTTATATTTCATTAAAAAAATGATCAGTAAATAAATTACCATACCTACGAGCATAATGACTAAAGGTACAAGCATGGAATAATGAATTGTGGGCGCCGAACTAAGTGTTATGCTTGAAGGTTGATGGAGAGTGCTCCACCAATCAACAGAATACTTAATAACTGGTAAATTAAATAATCCAATAATCGCAATTATTGAGGATATTTTATTTGCTTTATTAAAACTGCTTACAAATTTCCAAACAAAAATATAACCAAAATAAAATAAAAGCAAAATAACCATAGATGTCAATCTTGCATCCCATGCCCACCAAGTTCCCCAGGTAGGCTTTCCCCAAAGTGAACCTGTAACAATTGAGATTAATGTAAAAGTACATCCTACGGCCGCTAAGCTTTTCGCCATTAAAGAAATAAATTTTATTTTAAAAACTAAATTCAAAATTGATGCAATTCCAATAATTCCAAAACACGCAAGTGATATGAAAGATGAAGGAACATGTACGTACATAATTCTAACCGAATCTCCTTGGATATAGTCTGGCGGAGATATATACAGTGAATATATCAGCCCTAAAAACATAATTAAAATTAAATAAACTAATAAAGAGTTTAATAAATTATTGCTTAAGGAAAGAATTTTGTTTGGAAAAAAATTTTTAAACATAAAAATATACTACATTCAAATTAAATTATTTAAAGCATACCTAATAATAAATATTTAGTTGTTAGATTTCTCCAAAGCTTTTGCGACCTCTGGAGGCATATAATTTTCATCATGCTTGGCTAAAATCTTTTCTGCTATAAAATACTTTTTGTCTTTTAATTCACCTTCTGCAATAACTCCTTTTCCTTCTGAAAATAAATTGGGTATCAATCCACTATATGAAACTATAATTTCTTTTTTAAAGTCAGTAATAATAAACTTCACAGAATTTTGCTCTTTGATTATCGAATCCATTTTAACTAATCCACCAACCCTAATTGTTTTGTTGAAAGAAATATTTTGTTTATTATAAATTTCACTTGGGGTAAAAAAATAAACTATATTTTCTTCTAAGGACTTAAAAATAAGAAAAATAGTTACCACAGACAATAGTAATATAAGTGCAAGAAATATTGCTCTCTTTTTAGCCTTCTTGCCTAACATACAGCTAAAATGGTAACTTAATTCGTCTGATGAATTGGACTAGCAGACAAAACTTCTTTGTGTTTTGCAGTTTCAATTTTTATACTTTGTGTTTTATTAAACTCTTTTGAAAAAATCTTTTCTTGTTTCAAAAGTTCATTTCTAGTTTTCACATAAAGAACAATGAAGCTTACAAAAGTAAATATAAACGCTGGCCAAACAAATTGACCATAGCCACCTAAATTTAAAAAATCTAAATTCATTCAAATGTAATATCTTAAAAATCCTATAAAAAAACAATAGTTAAATTGTCACAATTTTCTTAATGTTTGCTTTTTTTCGTCTTGAATTTTTTCTATTAAATGAACCGCATTAAACAATGAGTCTGTGGTAAAATCAGGATTTCTTGGTTTTTCCTCATTATAATTATAATCTATAAAGATTGTTTTGCATCCAGCACTTTTGCCTGCCTCTATATCCCTCCATCTATCACCAACTAAATAACTATTTTTTAAATCAATGTTCCATTTTTTGCCAGCATCTAATAATAAACCGGGTTTAGGTTTTCGACATTTGCAATTGTCATGGTCATCATGGTAGCAAACAAATATATCATCTAATTTTATTTCATCTTTTATGTAATCGTTCATCTTTATTATAGTTTTTTTTTCAATTTTTCCTCTTAAAGCATCAGGTTGATTAGTAACGATCAAAGAAACAAAATTCATTTTACTAAGTAGTTTTATTGATTCTTTGACTCCCGGTAAAATTTTAAATTCAGAAAATGAAAATGGTGCAAATGGTAAACCGTTTTTGACAATAGCTTTATTAATCACTCCATCGCGATCTAAAAACACTGCTTTATTCATTTAATTTCAAAATATTAAAGTTTTTTTCTTATTTTAGCATGTTTGGTAGCATAAATAAAAAAATTATAAATAAGATAATGCTTTATTTAAAACAGTTTCAACTCCTATTGTGTTTGGATCAAAAGTAGAATCGTGACTTATATTTTTAATTGATACACTTTCAGGCGTGATTTGATATTGATTTCTGCTGTATTCTGAATAAGCGCTGGGAGTGTCCAGCAATAAAATTAGACTAGGTTTTCCGCATTGAGAAGCTATATGCTGTCCAAAACTATCATTTCCAATATACATATCCACGCCAGAAATAATTGAAACTATTTCTTTTATGTTTTTATCTGACAATGATATTGCGTTCTTCTCTCCAACTTGATTTACAATTTCATCTACAATTTTCTTTTCTTCGGCACCACCTAAAATAAAAAAATAACATTCTTTCCTTTTCTGCAATTCATTAATAAGTTTAATATAATTTGAAGAGCCCCACTTAGTAGTTGGGCCTGAAGATCCTGCCCCGATAATTATGTTTTTTCTAGTCTTGTTCAAATAGGTGCTAGCTATCTTTTTGTTGCTATTACCAATAAATAAAGAAGTTTCTGTGGAACAATTTTCGATATTTAGATTTTTTTCAACAAATTTTTTCGCTTCATTAACAAGATGAAGATTTTTTTTTTTAAAAAAAGGATAGGAAAAAATATTTTCTATACCAGCGAGTTTAGCAGCAATAAAAAACCTCAAGCTAGGGTAAAAAATAAAAAAATTATTAAATTTATGTTCTTTGAAAATTTTTGCTAAATTGTATATATCCACCAATCTTTTATAGTATTTATCCAAATAAGTTACTTTTTTAATTAAAGGATCATCATCTACCACATCTTTAAAATTATGAGATAGGGTAACTATTTCTACGGGTCCAAAAGCTTTTGCTATTTCATGGCAATAACATAAATGAAGTATATTAGTTCCAAGACCTTTATAACTTAAAAAGACTCCGGTATTCATATTTAATTTACAAGTATTATCTTAAATGAGACTAATGGACAAATCTTGTTATTGCATCAATTGACGGACTCTCTTCCTTTATACTTTAAGAGCAAAATTATAAGCAAATTATGTGATGAAATATTAATATCTTTTTTTCTTAAAATACTAGGTAAAAACAACCGATGATGCCTAATATTAAAACTCCCAAAAACAACGCATTAAAAACGAGTGCTGCGCTATGCTTCTCTTTCATCTATGTTATTTTCTCAATAAGCTGTTTTGCTATTTTTTTAGATTTTCCTAAATATCTAACTTTTGTAATAGCTGGCATATTGGAAAGATCATTGCCAACTATTACGAAACCAATCATTCCCATAGTTTTATGAGGAGTGCACCAATAAGCATAAATTCCCGGAATGGTAAATTTATACTCTGTGTCTAAACTTATTTTAGATTTAAATTTATCAACACCTTCGGGCACAGCTCCTTTGATAAATTCAACGTTATGACCTGGATTTGTAGATTTCCAGAAAACAGTATCGCCAATATCAACTCTCACAATTTTCTTTGAATAGACCATGAATTCTTTTTCAAATTTGTTCAACATCTCAACGGTCACATCCGCTGCTCGAACAAAACCGGTTCCTATCATTAATAAAAAGTAAGTGGCTAACAATGTTAAAATATATCGCATTAAATTAATCAGCTTTTATCAAAGAGCTCCCACAAAATTTATATAAGACAATATTGCTACTCCACCAAATACTAGCGATATTCCACTACAAAATTTTCTAACTTTTCTATTGAATACAACTGACATAGCGGCGCAAGCTACGCATGATACGTAGGTCATTGCAAATATCATTTGCGAGGTCATTATTTAGATGGTATTTGCCTGGGAGAAAAAAAAAATGATTCAAATCAATTGAATATCAATTTGATATAAATCAACACCCATTCCTCTGACGAAACATAAGACGCCGGAATGGGGTGATTGAATGGGAGTTTGAGTGTTACTTCGAGATATATTAACTGATTGAATAATTATAGATTTGATGTAGATCAAATAAAATTTTTTATTAACAAATGATTATAATAATAATCTATTGATTTTAGAGGATGTCATGTCACATCCATGAGTTAAGGAAGACCATATCCATCTAACGTCAAGGTTGTCAAACCACATATTTAATAATTAATGACAGAGATTTGATAGTCTAGCTTTATCAAGAAGGTAAATTTGTTTTGAATTTAAAACCTTAATTAATTTCGAAGTTTTCAATTTTGTAATTTCTCGACTTACTGTTTCTAAAGTTAAACCTAAATAATCAGCAATATCTTGCCTTGTCATCGGTAAGCTCACAGGATTATCTTGCCAGCCAATTCTAGATCTTTGTTGTGATATATTAATAACAAATTGAGCCATACGTTCATTTGCATTTAATTTTCCTAACACTCCTATTCGATCTTGAGCAAGCATTAATTCATGTGATATCATGTTTAATAACTCTTTTGCCAATTCCATATGTTTTTCTAAATAAGAGTCCAACAATTCTTTTTTAAAAACACAAACTTTAGTTTTGCCGATAGATTCTGCTGAATAATTATATTTCTTTTTATTATAGGAGCCAAAGAAATCTCCAGGATAAAGAAATCCAATAATCTGAATTCTCCCATCAGATAAAAGTTGATAGATTTTAATATTACCTTCGGTAATGTTATACAGGCTGTCCGAATTTTCGTTCTGTAAGAATATATTCTGTTTATTTGTATAGAATTTTTCTGTTGATATATTTGTAAATCCTTTAAGCTTATCTTCTCCTAAGGCACGACAAAATGAGTAAGACCTTATCCTGCATAGGGCGCATCTTTGGTGTATTTCTTCATTATTTATACGTAGTGAAACAGGCATAATTTGAGTAAATCTTATCATAAATCAAATCTTATGAACAATTGATATAGGTCAATTCTAATATTATGTCGAAAAAGTTATATATATCAGCATGAAAGATGACGAAAATAACTCAACTTGGAATGGATTGCATGTAGGCCAATTTGAAAATGATGATCTTGATAAACTAATACCTTTAATGAGCCAAGAATTTAAAGATTGGGACACAAATCAAATAAAATCATATTTATCTCTTGCTGCATCGACAAAAAATAATTTTGCTGGTGCGCTTGTAGCTAAAAATAAAGCTGGATACTATGTAGGAGTCCTTATTTATACTTTGCAACAAATCGATGCTAAATATGTTGAAAATTCTAAACCTAATAAAAATGATAACGGAATCGATGTACTTGTTGTGGAACATCTTATTGCATCAAGTCTTATACTCCAAAAACATGTGTTTATGTCACTGGTTGATTCGGCCCTGAAAGTTGCGGAAAAACATTCTTGCAACTTTGTTGAACTCCCAAAGTTTGACTCTAAACATTACGAACTCATACAGAAAAAATATAAAAATCAAATTTCTGATTCAACAGATTATAGGACTTACTTGAAATTAAATAAATCCACAGACAAACAGATAGTACTTTAATTTCGAATCCTTTTTCTTGATAAGATTTTGCTCTAATTTTTGTGAGTTTGTTAAATGCGCTAAATTAGCTAACGCTTTTCTTAAAGAAATATTAAAAATTAATTGTTTATCTATTCCAATTCAATGGTGCTTGGTGGTTTTGATGTAACATCATAAACCACCCTGTTTATTCCATTAACAGAATTAATAATTTTATTTGACACTTTTTGTATAAAAGTTTTATTAAAAGAAAAAAAATCAGCTGTCATACCATCTTCGGAAGTAACGGCTCTCAACAAACACGTATATTCATATGTTCTACTATCACCCATGACTCCAACGGTTCTTACTGGCAATAATGCGGCATAGGCTTGCCAAATTTTATTATAAAGATTTGATTTTTTTAACTCGTTAATGAATATGAAATCAGCCTTTTTTAAAATATCAATTTTTTCTTTTGTAATTTTTCCAATAATTCTTATAGCGAGTCCAGGGCCAGGAAATGGATGTCTTAAAAGAATGGATTTAGGTAATGATAATTGTAAGCCAAGTCTTCTGACTTCATCCTTAAATAAAGCATTAAGAGGCTCAACTAAAGCAAGATTCATCTTTTTGGGTAAGCCACCAACATTGTGATGAGACTTAATTTTAGAAGATGTACTGCCTGTCACAGTTCTGCTTTCAATTAAATCTGGATATAAGGTTCCTTGAGCCAAAAACTTCATATTTCTCACTTTTTTTGCGTATTTTTCAAATAATTGAATAAAAAGTTTTCCAATAATTTTTCTTTTACTTTCTGGATTAGTAACTTTATTTAGTTTTTTTAAAAACAACTTAGAAGCGTTGACGTAAATTAACTTGAGTTTTAATTTTTTTCTAAAAATCTTTAAAACCTCCTGTTCTTCGTTTTGTCTTAATAATCCTGTATTAATAAAAATACACGTTAATTGATTTCCAATAGCTCTCTTTAATAATAATGCTACAACACTACTATCAACACCACCAGATAAGGCACAAATTACTTTATTCTTGTTAACTTTTTTTCTAATAGCAGAAATCATGATTGCCTTTTGTCTTTTTAAATTCCATCTTTTTTTTATTTTGCAGATGTTAAGTACAAAATTTCGGATTAAAATTTTACCATTTATTGTATGGCTAACTTCAGGATGAAATTGTATTCCGTAATATTTTTTCTTTTCGTTAGATATAATTGCAAATTTTGAATTATCACTTGAGGCTATCTTTTTAAAATCCGGTGGAATTTTGTAGACAATGTCTTGGTGACTCATCCATACTTGGTTACTTCTGTGTTTGAAGAAGTTCTTGGTAATGGGACTCTTTAATATACTTTTAACAAAAGCTTTTCCAAATTCTCTTGTTTTAGAGACTTTTACCCTTCCCCCGAATTTTTTTGCTAAAATTTGATGACCATAACAAATGCCAAGAATAGGTAAATTTAGACCTAAAATACGATTATTTAAACTTGAGGAATTTTTATTCGTTATAGTTAATGGGCCTCCTGAGAGAATAATGCCTTTAATCGACTTATTCTTTTTTAATCTTCTGATTTGATTTGAATTAATAATTTCTGAATAAACTCCTAGTTCTCTAACTTTTCTCGCTATTAATTGAGTGAATTGAGAACCATAATCAATTATAATTATTTTCTCTAAAAAGTTATTGTGATTCATTGTTTTTTATGTGATCAACATTATGAACCATGCTCTCATAAAATCCTGCTTTTGTAATTTTAACGAATTCGCCTTTTTTTTGTAAATCTTTTATTGTTTTTGCTCCTAAATAACCCATAGAAGATTTCAATCCCCCAACTAAGTTATGTATAGTTTTTTTTACTGTTCCCTTAAATTTAACCATGCCTTCCACTCCCTCGGGAACATATTTTGAAACGTTTTTAAACTTTTTTTGATAATATCTATCTGCAGATCCAACTGCCATTGCTCCAACAGAACCCATTCCTCTAAATTTTTTATAAAGCTTGCCTTTGTATTTAACAATTTTACCAGGACTTTCTATTGTTCCTGAAAATAACGATCCTATCATGACAGCATCTGCTCCCGCTGCTATTGCCTTTGCTAAATCTCCCGAAAATTTTATACCTCCATCTGAAACTATTTTTGTTTTATAATTCTTTAAAGCTTTCTTAACATCAAGCACTGCACTTAATTGGGGAACACCAATTCCAGCTACCAGTCGTGTTGTGCAAATAGAGCCAGGGCCAATCCCAACTTTAACGATATCAACTCCACTATCAGCCAGAAATTTTGCAGCTTTACCGGTTGCAATATTTCCGGCACAAAGAGTACAGTTCTTTAATTTTTTATTAATTTTTTTAATCATATTTAAAACTTTTTGTGTGTGCCCATGAGCAGTATCTATTACAATTAAATCTGTATTAACTCTAAATAGTTCTTCAGCTCTTTCTAGATCTCTTGGATTTACTCCGATAGCTGCCCCTACTAAACAATTATTTTTTTTAACTTTTTTGACTTCTTTTACTTGTTCTTCAATAGATAGGTTTCTGTGGACAATTCCAATGCCACCAGATTTTGAAATTGCTATAGCCATTTTGGACTCGGTCACTGTATCCATAGCAGATGACATTAAAGGTATTTGTAAATTCAAATTATCTGATAGTTTGCTGGCTGTTACAGCCTCTGAGGGTAGTACAGATGAATATTGCGGAACCAACGTTACATCGTCAAATGTGAACGAATCTTTAATGACACCCATATTTAACTATATATATTTTTTAAAAAAATCCAACCCTAGTTTTAAAGAATTATAACACATGATATAGGTTGAGCCCGCGTGTAAATCAGTAGGAATTTTTCTTGATCTTGGTCAATGTGAAATTCTTCAAGTTGGTAATTGTTTAATAGTACCTTTAACTCACAACCAAGAATCGCTAGAAACTTTATCAGATATAATTTAGTTTTAACAAATGTCAATTCGATACGCACAATAAACATGAAGGGTTGAATTTATAGTGCGTATCAAATTAACATTCCTTTTTTTTGAATTTTTGCTTTAATTTTTACCTTAATTTGATCTAATGCAATTTTATTTCGAATATTTGTAATTTCTCTTTGTGCTTTGTAATATTTTTCACTTTGTTTTGTATTTTTTGTTTCATCTATCTGTAATTCTTTTAATCGATCGTGATAATAATCTTCGCACTTAAATAGATCAATCCAAACTAATTTTTCTTTCTTCTCTATATCGCTGTGTTCGAAAAAACCCAGTTCTATTTTGCATTTTCTGCAATTAAAAATTTTTTTTACTGTCCAGTCGGTTAAACTTTTAAATGCATTTTCATAGGTAACTCCATTCACCCTAAACACGTTAAAACCTTCACACCGCGGACATTTTCTAACTCTTGGTAGCAAAACTATTTCCCCCTGCGACATAGTGTACAATAATATGCTATCATCTCAACTATCAGTAAACCCAAAATGGGTAAAAAATTGTTTCATTTGACCCAAAATGGTTATATTTTAAATCTATGGTTTTGAAAAACATCGTTCCCGCAAATGAAATGGCTTTTACTAGAGCATCCTATTATTGGATAATGATGACGATTGATCACTTTCATAAAACTAAAGAAATGCTAAATATCGACTATGAGAGTTATATAATTATACAAACAGTTGTTAGTCATTTTTTGAACAATGTAAATAAAGAAGAAGAAGCTGATTGGAGAAAAATGTGGGAATTAACAAACAGTAAAAAAGCAAAAGATAACTTCTCTAAACCAAAACTTATTATCTCAAGTATTTCATTGATTACGGGGTTGCCTAAAGAAACGGTTAGAAGAAAAATATTAAAATTATATAAAAAAAAAATCTTAGTTTTAAGTAAAAAAAAAGGTCTTCAATTGGGAGAAAAATTTGAAGGATTTCACAAAAAATTTTCGCAGTATACCACCATAAAGACAAGTGAAATGCTAAACAAATGGGAAAAAATTGGAGCTTTGGAGTTCATACTTAATGTTGATAGACAACAAATTCCATCAGCAGTAAAATCTGTTGATAAAACTCTGAAATCTACAATGAAAAATTTAACAGAAAAAACAATCTAAAATCTTCGGACAAGCTTCACGCAATATATTTAATATTTCAATCTGGTTTAAAAAATTCTTTTTCCCCAATGATTTTGTTTTTTTCAAGCATATCAAAATATGGAGATTTAAGATCTTCAAACGCTTCTTGCCAAGTACCTTGCGTTGATGCTTTAGAATATTCAGTTGATCTTCCTTCAAAAAAGTTCATGTGTTCCACAGCATTCAATATTGAGTCCAACCATACCAAAGGATTCTTATCAACTTTATAGAGAGGATCCAAATTCAATTGAGTTAATCGTCGATTGGCAATCCAACGGATGTACTGTTTCACTTCTTCAGATTTTAAATTTTCCAAAGGGCCCTGCTCAAAAGCCAAATCAATCATTGCATCTTCCTGAGCAACAGCAATCTTGCATGCTTTATAAATTTCGTCCTTTAACTTAGTCGTCCAGACTTCCGGGTTTTCCTTCATTAGTTCATTGAATAACCGGATCATAGAATTGCAGTGGAGTGTTTCGTCCCGCACCGACCAGGTAATTATCTGTCCCATACCCTTCATTTTGTTGTGTCGTGGAAAGTTCAAAAGAATCGCAAAGCTTGCAAACAGTTGCACACCTTCAGTAAATGCACTGCAGATCGCAACCGTCTTAGCAATGTTATGAAGTGTATCCGATTTGCACCCTTGCAAGTAATCGTATTTATCTCTCATGGCCTTGATCTTTAAAAATTCTGAATATTCTGTTTCAGGTAAACCCACCGTATCCAATAAATGAGCGTACGCCGCCATGTGTACCGTCTCCATAGCTGAAAAAACTGAGAGCATCATCTTGACTTCGGTCGGCTTAAAGACGTTCATACAATGACCCATATAGTAGTTATTAACTTCTACATCTGCTTGGGTAAAGAATCTAAATATTTGCATAAGTAAATTTTTTTCGGATGGCGTTATATTTTTTTGCCAATCACGTACATCATCACTCATAGGAACTTCTTCTGGCAACCAGTGTATACGTTGCTGAGTTAACCAGGCGTCATAACACCAGGGATATCTGAACGGTTTATAAACAGGATCACCTGCAAGTAAGCCAACTTTTTTCATAATAACATTTTAATTTTTGTTTAACGAATCACTCTGTTTGACTATAACTTATTGACAACTGGTTATTATTGATCTTGCTCAAAGAAGAATATTTAATAATTTGAATCAAAAAATTTTCTATAAATTAAACCCTCTAATATAATTTTTCAATTATTAGGAGCCAGTTCATTAATGCTTTTCCAATCCTTTGTTACAAAATTTATAATTAAATTTTTTCTGATACCCTGGATATTTTGCTTTGGAACACCATGCCATGTATCTTCTCCAGCCATAAACATAAGGCCCATATTAGATTTATAAGGTGCTTTAGAATGAAAACTTAAATCTCGGTTGTATATTGTGGTTCCCCATTCACTTGAACCTGGATCTTTTGAAAGATAAATAAGAAATGTTACTAATTTTTCCTTAATATCAAGGTGAGGCTCAAGCCAGAAATCTCCAGTATCAAGTGTATATTCAATTCTTAATTTTCCTTTTGTTAAATCTCTTCCACATATATTTGAAAGTTTTGAAATTATAGATGGATGATTAAAAACATTGGCAACATTTTTAGCAACAGAATGCTTGTTGCAGCATTCTTTATTTAAAAATATTCTTGTTTGATTTTGACTTTCTCTTTTGCCGGTATGTTTTTCTATTTTTGGCACTGGTAATGGTAATTTTAAAAGCTCATCGATGGTTTCTTCTGATAAAACGCCATCAAATAACCAGTGCTTAAATGGTTCGTGATTAGATGCAAATTTTCTTAAATTCTCACTAACTTTTCTTAATAACAAGAATCCATCTGAATTTTTGTCAATCTTTTGCAATGAACTATCTTCCATAAGGTTATAAACCGATAAGATAAAAAAAGTATAAATTCACTGATTTAGATCAGTAATTGAATGAATTTATTTTTTGTCGCATCTGACTTGCGTCAAAACTTTAGCAAAAAATGTTTTTTTTAAACCAAAGTTTTAATACTTGCTCATTTTGGGTCAAATGTCACATTTGATTTGAATCAAGTATTTAAGAAATTTGATTCGATAGAATCAAGGTCTATGAAATATTTTCAAAATCTCCAGTGGCTTAACGATCTTCCATCTCAATATTTACCCGTATTACTCATAAGCTTATTAATAATAATTGTCCTCACAATTGTAGCTTTGATAGCAGGGAAAAAAAATATGGACGTTAAATAAATTTAATATAAGGAAAGTATTATGAAAAATGGTCGTAACGGCAGTAAATGGTTTAATGTCAGCAAAGACTCTCGATCTTGGGAAGAATTTTATAGAAAAAGATGGAACTATGATTACAGCGTTCGAACCGGTCATGGTGTTAACTGTGGAATGGCATGTAGTTGGGAAGTTTTTGTAAAAGACGGACTTATCTGTTGGGAACTTCAAAAAACTGACTATCCACAAATTGATCCTGATATTCCAAATATTGAACCACGTGGCTGCCAAAGAGGTGCTACTGCTTCATGGTATCCCTACAGTCCTTTAAGACCGAAGTATCCATATGTACGTAAAGTACTATGGGATTTTTATATTGAAGAGCGAAAAAATGGTAAAGATCCAGTAGAAGCTTACGCAAGTATCGTTGAGGACGAAGAAAGATCAAAGAAATATAAATCTGCAAGAGGCAAATCAGGTTGGAAAAGAGTTAGTTGGGACGAGTCAACCGAGCTAGTTGCGG
>Ga0208641_1000301_pt1 | contig 32199 bp, 61 predicted proteins | sample ETN02SmetaG_2_FD_185789 | JGI IMG/M metagenome (GOLD analysis project Ga0208641, IMG submission 185789) | Marine microbial and viral communities from oxygen minimum zone, Eastern Pacific Ocean - ETNP2014F10-02SV253 (SPAdes) (version 2) | ecosystem: Environmental > Aquatic > Marine > Oceanic ... | reverse complement strand
TGTCATAATATAAATATATCAATAAATTCAGTTAATCCAATGTATATTTTACTGGTCGATCCTCTGGATGTTTTGGTTCATCTTGATTATCCCATTCTTCTTGTGCTTCTTCAACCTTACCATCAACAATTGCTTGTGCTTCGGCTTTGGTTTTAGAAACATTAGGATATTTACCTGACCAAGCTGTTGCTTTAGCATTATCAGATGTAATCCAAACATCACCGGGATGTCCTTGAAATACTGGCATATCATCTCTGTCTTGATGAGTGAAAAAGTCTTTGCCTGTATTTTCAATTACCCAATATTTATTTGCCATAGTTTTCCTCCTTAAAATTTTTAACTGTTAGTTAATGTCCTTGCTGTTAATGCTTCTGTATATTCTTCTGTTGATGGATCACTATTACCAGTTGCTGTATTTCCTGTAACTGTAAATGCTGCAGATCCTGTTCCTGCTCCACTATGCCTATATCTTGTTTCTGATAATGCACCTCCTGTTGTCCATGTCGTTCCATTATATGTTTCAGAAACTGCATAATATGTTGCACCACTATTACCTCCATATTTTAATCCATCTGTTTGTGTTCCAGCACCAACTGTTTGTTCTGCTGCTGTATTACAATCATTAACTGCTGTCCAAGCAGTTCCATTATATTCAGAAGTAGATGCTGATACTGCAGAACCAGTATGTCCTGCAACAATAAATGCTGCTGTTAATATTCCACCAAATGCAGCAAATGTAGCATTTCTTCCTAAAGCACCACCACTAGCCCAATTAGTGCCGTCATATTCTTCGGTCGTTGTTATATAACTTGAACCACTATATCCTGCTGTTATAAGTGCTGCTGTTTGAGTTCCACAACCCAATCCAATTTGTCTTCTTACACCAGATAAATCTCCAGCAACATCAGTCCAATTTGTTCCATTATATTCTTCTGTTTCTGCAACTGTGCTTCCTGTGTTTCCACCATAAGACACTCCTGCTGTTAATGTTCCACAAGCACCCAGTTCTCCACGACCTGTATTTAAAGCATTTACACTTGACCAATCTGTTCCATCATACTCTTCTGTAACAGTAGAACTTGTGCCACCTCCTGCTTTAACACCTGCTGTTTGTGTGCCAAATGCACAAGAATATGTTATTCCTGTATTGCAATCATTAACTGCTGACCAAGCACCTACAGTTCTTGCAACTTTCAAGACATTAGAAGTGCTGTTATACCATAATAATCCTTCTGTTAAGGTTGGATCAGATGATAAAATTTCTACACCACCAGATGGTGCTGTTATTGAACCACTACTATATCCTGTATTATTTCCTATTTTTCCACTCATAATTAACTGTCCGTTACTGTCCTTGTTGCTGAACCATTATAATATTTTAATAAACTTGTTGTTGAGTTAAACCATATTTGTCCTGTTGTTGGACTTCCAGGATCAGATGAAAGTATTTCTATACCTGCTGAAGCTGCAGCTACTACTCCTGATTGTCTTCCTGAATTATCTGTTGTTGATCCACTCATAATTTTTTCCTAACTGTCTGTTACTGTCCTTGCTGTTACTGATTGTGCTAATTCTTCTGTGCTAGTAGACCTTGTATATGAACCATCAGTATAACCACCAAATACTACTCCTAAAGATGTTGTTCCTGCTCCTCCTGCTTGGGATCTTGCTGTGCTTAAACTGGCATGACCAGTAGACCAAGCTGTACCATTATAAGAATCAACAGCACTAACTACTGTTGCTCCTGAATCTGTTGCACCACCACACGAAACTGTATCAGTCAAAGTTCCGAGCACACTTGTCATTTGTTTTGCTGTTCCTAAAGCACCACCTGCACTCCAAGTAGAACCATTATACTCTTCACAACTTGATAATGGGGCACTTACATACCCACCTACCGAAAGTCCTGCTGTTTGTGTTCCACTTCCATTTGAACCATATCTTGCTGTTCCTAAATTACCACCAACATCTGTCCAGCTAGTTCCATTATATTCTTCAACTTCATCAACTGTTCCAGTAGTATATCCCCCAAAAGAAAGTCCTGCTGTTTGAGTACCTAACCCTCCTAAACTTTCTCTTGCTGTGTTCATAGCATTTCCTGTTGTCCATGAGGCACCATTATATTCTTCACTTACAGCTTGATTTCCCATTAACCAACACCTCCAAATTTAAGACCTGCAGTTTGAGTTCCACAACCTGCCGTATTTTTTACTGCTTGGTTAGCATCTCCAACACTCGTTGTTGTCCATGCAGTTCCATTATATTCTTCACATTCTGCTGTTGCTGAACCACTATTACCACATACTGATAAAGTAGCACCTTGTGTTCCCATAGCTGCCATATATCTTACAGCAGTTCCTAGTGTTCCTCCAGAACTCCATGCTCCTATATTTCTATAAACCTTTAATGTTCCAGAAGTTGTATTGAACCATACTGTACCTGCAGATGCTGATGGATCGTCAGAACGAATTTCTGCTCCACCTGATGGTTCTGCAATTACACCAGATTGTCTATCTGTATTATCGCCTACTATACCACTCATTTTTATATCCTATAATGTTTGATCTAAATAGCTTATAACAACATCAACATTTGCTGAACTTGCAGTTTGACCTGAAAGAACATCTGCTGCTTCTAAAACAAGTTTAGATGTATGTTCAAATGTTGCATTTGCAGCAAGTGCTTGATCTGAATAAATTTCATAATCATTAACTCCAGCATCATCTCTGATGTATAAATCAAAAGTTTCTGCTGCTCCTGCTGTTTCTGTAATCGTGATACTTAATATTGTGTAAGTATGACCACTAGCTACTGTAAGTAAATCTACTTCACTATTTGACATAGCTGCATTTAGTTTTACTTTTAAAACTTCACTCGCCATTGTTTATTTCCTCCATAATTTAAAATCCCATTACTAATGCTTTACCTGTTGAAGATATACTATCTCCCCAAGTTCCTGCATTAGCTAATGAACCTCCTGCATTTATTGTTAATGCCGAACCTGATAATACATTAAATGAATTTGCAGTAAATGTAAAATCATCTGCTCCACTTATTTCAACATCTATTTGGTCATCTGTTGAAGCATGTAGAGAAGTATTAGCATTAGCATCTAAAGTTAATTTTCCACCATCTAAATCATAAGCTCCACTCATTGATACAGTTGAATCTAACCAATTAACTGTATTTGCACTATGGTCTATTGTGCATAATGAAATGCTGTCAGATCCATCATAATATTTCAGAGTGGGTGTTCCTGCTGATGATGTATCTAACCATAACGAACCTGCAACTAAATTGCCTGGTGCTGAACTTCCAGAATTTAATGTATTTACAGCACCTAATATATTATTAAGTTCTGTTCTAAAATCTGGAAATGATTGGTTCGCCAAAGAATAATCTGATACTTGGCTCATTTTTTACCTCCTAAAGTATATTTGTTTGTTAATAATAATTTTTCAATTTCTTTAATTTTTTTCTTCATTTTTTTATTGTCCTTTTTTAATTTTATAACTTTATAACAATCTTGACAAGTCATTTAGTTAATGCTAAAATTCTGTTGTTTTTCACACTTAAATAATATCTTATCGTTATAATTTTTGTCAATAGTTATTGGTAATATTTCTGGTTTATAATCTTTGGAAATTTTTGCATGAACAATCCATTGACGAGCTTGTTCTTCAGTTTCAAAGTTTCCCCTAAATCCATAGGATAGATTATTACAGCACTCACAAGGTGCAGTTAATTTAACTAAATATCTAATTTTTGTCATTAATAACCTCTTGCTAAATAATTAATTGTTCCAGTTTTACCTGCAGCAGATGAATTATAAATATTACAAGTAAACCCTGTCGCTGATATACTACTTAATGTAAAATAATCTCCAGTAGCACTACTTTGAATAGTTATTGCTACCATTGGTGTAACTTTAAAACCACTATTAGGAAATGTTATTGCAGTTCCACTAGAACCAATACTTTTATCTTTTTCAGATACTATTTTATCTACCATATCTATTTCAACTGATAATGCAGAAACCTCTGGACTTGCATCTCCATTAGATGTCATTACTAATTTAAACTTTAAATACCTCGCTGTAACATCTGAAGAAGCCAATGCTTTTTGAAAATCTGAATAACTTGAATTATCATCTGAATAAGCAAAATATAAAATACTTGTGCAACTACTAACTGCATCTCCATCAAATGAACCTGACCTACTATCGAAAAAAGAATCTGCTACATTATCAAATAGATTTGTTCTGTCTGTAACTGTTTGTGAAATAGTAGGAAACAATCTGCTTGTTACTACTGCTCCTAAATCAACTACACTATCAAATAAATAAGTTCCCTCTGTTTCAACTGTTCCACTTGCTCCACCTGAATCAAAGAATATTTCTGCATCATCTATGAATCCTTTAACAGCAACATCATCAACATGCGAAGCTGCACTTGTGCTATTTGCACCTCTTGTGCAACCTGTTAAAGTGTTAGTAGATTTTCCTGTATAAGTTATTTGTTCTGATCCAATTAATATTGTTCCTGCTCCATCTGGAAAATTACCAGCATCAGTTAAGGTTACAGAAGTTACACTATTATTAATTGCACCATCTAAAGTTGTTACTAATAAATCATCAAAATTTGTAGTTGAACTTAAAATTAATTCATCTGGTGTTGTAGCTGTATCAATTACACAATTTGTCTTTGTTCCTGTAAAACCACTATGTTGAGTGGTTGTTGTTACTAAATTTAAACCTGTTAGAGAAGCAATCGTAGATATTGCAATAGTTTCTGCAATACTATAATTACCCATTTTATCAACTGCCTTAATTAAATACGAACCCACTCTTGCTGGGACAGTAGTAGAAGTTCCAGGTCTTGAAACTTTTTCTATTAAGACAACACTATTAAACCAATCTGCTCCACTTGTCGCGGTAGAATATCTAATTTCATAAAATGCCAAATCCAAATCAGTTACAGGGTCCCATGATAAATATGCTTTTTCCCCAATAATATTACATGCAAAATTTGTTACTGTTGATGGTGGATCTAATTCTCCTACAACTGTATATGATGTTGTAGTAAAACCACTATAAACACCAACATAATTTCTAGCTCTCGCCCTTATGTCGTAAGTGCTGCCCTCTTTTAATTGATGTGTTGTAAAGGTTGTTTGTCTGCCCTCTCCTAATAATATATATGTGCTATCACTAGACAATTTATAAGTTACTTCAAAGAATTGCGAATAAGGATCAGTTGAAGCAATAGTGATTGTTGTAGCTGGAACAACTTGTCCATCATAGAAACTTGCTAATGTGTCAGATACAGCTATTGTGTCTGGTGCTGTAACACTAAAGCTACTTGGTAATGTAGTATTTGGTGCTGCATCTGTTGTCGTTTCATCATCTGCAGAAGTCCAAGAATAAACTGAACTTGCTTCTTCCTGTAATCTTAAATCAATACCTCCATCATTAGATAAATTCCATTCTAATACTTTAAATTCTTTTGCTGTCCACCCTAAATCTGATAGTGTCAAAGATATGGTGTCTCCCACCGATACCTCCATAGCACTCATATTGCAGGGTAAATCCACACTTATTGCTTGTCTTGATTTGTTTAAATGTAATCTTGCAATCCTTTGGGCAGCTACTCGAGAACTGGTAAAAGGTAACTCTATATCTCTTATAATTCTTTCACTACCATCTGCTGTTTCGTAGGTAGAGTTTGTTTGCAACTCAAATTCTGAACTATGATATTGATTATTTGAATCTTGGAATGTCCCCTTGATTGCATTGTAGAGTTCTTTTTTACTTGGTTTTGTTCTTACTTGAACTTCTCCTCGTAGATTATCTTCTGTAAATGTTTTAACAGAAGAAGTTGCTGCACCTGTAAATAATTTATACTTTCCTTGCTCATAGACAAGCAGTCCGACACAAGATGTTAAAAGCTGTGCAATAATATCCATTGGAGTTTTTCCAAGGTCAACCATACCACCACATTCATATCTACTAGATGTAGTAGTATCTTTATTAGTGATTGTTTCATCACAAACATTTGCTGCTGCATCAAAACTTGTTGTATCTACTTCGTCATCAGATAAATTTAATCCATAATCTGAAGTCAAATAATGTCTAATAATTACAGCAGGGTTTTTACTAAAAGTTATCTTTTGAAATTTGTGAGTTTCTGAAGGCGAAGAGGTTATATTAACTGCTGTTCCTGCTTCTGCATTTGCTAATGAAGTTGCTAATTTAAAAGTATTAGCATCTACTTTTATAACATAATAAGTTGTTCCTGATGTAAGCCCACCGATATTACTATTTCCTGCATTATTATAAATCCAACCATCACCGGTTGAAAACGAATGGCTAGAGATAGTAAAAATTTCTGTTGAAGTATTTATAACTGTGTTTGCTGCAAAGGTAGTGTATCTAGTGTCCAAACATCTCATTCCCTGTGCTTGAACTCTTACATTTGGTATTCCTGTTGGAAATGTATCTTGATTGTATTCTAGGCGAAGATAACAATAACTGACACCTTTCCCAATATGATTTGAACCCCAATTAGTAATTTCACTTACAGCATCTGAATCTGCTGTTTGAGTTGATTTACCTAATGCTGTTTTTATTCTAACCTTGCCATTGTAATTGCCAGTATTAACTACATTACTTCCATCTAAATCAGTTGATAAAGTAATTGCTGTATCGTTTAAATAAACTTTATCTATACTATTTATTCCATATCCATAATCAGTATGAGATATTGGAATTACTAAATGTAAATACTTATTATCTGTTCCACTTGTATCTGCAAAAATTATTGGTCCTGATGTAAGTGTTTCTCCATACATTACTGACCTATGAGCAACAGTAGAACGAACCATTGTTTTTCTTGTTTCGTTTTCTTCTTCAAATGCAGGGCTTGGTAATGTTGGTTTTCTTTTTCCAGCAACTGCATTAAATGCTGATTGAACAGCAAGAGTAACAGCTAATTTTGCAACAAAAGTCCAGGGGTTAAAACTAAATCCTATACCAGCTAATGATGGATCGGCTATAACATTTTTTAGCCCAAACATAGCAACTGATTTTACTACTCCACCCATTATTCAATCCTCCAAACTCTTTCAATTATATCTTTATCAAATTCTACTAAACCACCCTCTTTACCTACAAACACAGGTTTGTTATTTAATCCAATAATACCCATTACTGTTTTGTTTTTATCTTTCATAATACAAACATCTCCTCTTTGGGCATAATCTGGACTTATTTCTTTAAATTTATTATCTTTGCAAATCTTTTCTATGGCATTAATATACTTGCCTTTGCCTAATTCTTTTATTCGTTTAGCCACACCTTTTAAGTCTTTGTATTTACCAAACAATTTACTTTTTAATTTAGTTCCAATTTGGCTATCAACAGCACTTACAGTAAAGATGGCACAATCTAAAGTTCCATATTTAAAAGGTTTATTTTGAACTTTACTTAAATATGCTGCTAATTTAGTTATGTCTTTTGTCCCCATACCAACTCCTTTTCTACTGTTTGCACAACAAATTCACAAAATTCATCAGTAGAATATAAGTTTCTTTGATCCTCGTTGGTATATCGTCTAATTCTTGCTCTTTCCCAATCTACTAATTTTGATTCTATTGAAACAGATACACTTGCAGTTTTTCCTATTTGAATATCCATAGCATCTATTCTTCCTGCAAATATAACCATTGGATCAGCTACTAATACTCTACTAGCATTTAAAAATCCTATATATAGTTTTGCTGTTCTGCCAGAATAATCTTCTGATAAAGCATTACTAATATGAGTAGTTGGAACTCCAGTAAGCATACATTGTATTCCTGATGCTTTTAAATCAGCACTTTCATTTATTACTGATACACTTCCAAATTGTCCAACACCAGTAAATGTTTCATCACTACTATCCCCATCAAAATCCCATGCTATATCTTGGTCTGAAGAATTAACTGTTACATCTCCACCATCAAGGTCTAGGAATAAGAACAAAACAGGTCTAAAGACTTCTGCTGTTGTTTCATTTTTATTTGCTGTTGCTATTGTTCGTGTCATAGTTTATAATTCTCCCATAGGTAACATTATGTTATTTATATGTTTTATTAATTTATTCAAATACTGAGAGAGTAGTTTTGAATATACTCGGCACTACTCTCTCTTTTTTAATTTATCTTTTATCTGGATTTGCTCCATGTGGTCCTGTATGACCAGGTAACTTACCACTTTTTTTAATAGTCATAATATCTTTAATTAGTCTTTTTATTTTTTTTAATCTTATCATATCCATATTTTATCGGAACTCCTTTTAATATTTCTTTCGTTTTATTAGGATAATTAGGATATAAATACATGTGAAATCTACTATTTGTGCATGATGCTACTTTCCAATCATAATCAAAATCAAATTTCTTTATCTGTTCTATCGTTTGTTTTGGTTGATCATCAATACATTCTTTCATAGAGTTGTATTCCTTTTCAATCTTAATAAATTTTACATTACTTGGTTGTTCAAGTCCATATTGTGAAATATGAACAAACATTATTAGCATAAACCACTTCATGCTACCTCCTTTTTCTGTTTCTTCTTCGTCTTGCTTTTCTTTGTTTAGAACCTCGTTTTCTTCTACCTTTACCTTTATTTTGCCATTTCATTATGAAGTAAAAGCTTCTATTCCTGAGAATGTTAAACCATAGTTTTCTATACTCGTTTGATCCCACATTGTCTGGTTATCATCAACTAACATCATAACTGCTGTGCAAGACGATATTGTTAATGCTGCATTGTTAGATGGACTTGCTCTTAAAGCAGGTTCAAAATTAATTGTTAAATCTCCACTACCATCAGATGTTTCATCTGCTGTGACCATTTTGAGTTCGTTGTTGACCACAAAATAGTCTCCCTTTTTTAAAACTAAAGTACTTGCACTCCAACCGTCTGTCACAAGAGCAGTTCCAGTTTGACTGCCACCATTAACTAATGGTGTGCCAGTAGGTGTTCCTCTATTACCTTTTAATTTATGTAATGGGTCCCAAGCATTAAATCTATTCTCACTTCCTTGTAATGAAATAAGAAATGCCAGAAATTCTCCTGCTTCTGCATGTGTCATTGGTGGATAAGTATATGTAGCTGTCCATCTTGCTCCACTCATAGCTGTTGTTTGAACTGCTCCACTTAATGGACTTACAAAACTTCTTGTGTTTGTTACTAATCCAAATCTTGCTGATTTTGGACTTATTGTTGTTGGCATTGCATAAGTTGTCATTTATTTTTCCTTTATGAGTTTTGTGAAACTGCTCCCATTGCTTGTGCCATTTGACCACCTCTTGATCGTTCTTCAAGCACAGCTTCTACACTTGCTTTTTTAATCATTGGCATTAATTGTATAATTTCTGCTCTTACTGTTTGTTGAACACCAGTAGATACATTAATATTTTGAACTACATTTGTTCCTCCACCTAGTTGATGATTAGGAACTACACTACCAGATGAACCTGGAACAAATAACTCTGGTCCAGCTTCTCCTACTATATGTGGTTTTCCTCCTGCAACTGAACCACCAAATTGTTTGCCTGGAAATAAAGCTCCTACTCCAGCAGAAAGTGTGTCTGATAAAAATGTTCCGACTGGTTCAGTAATAGTTTTTCTTAACATTATTCTCAATAAATCTTTGTATATACCTTGTAGAATATCTCTAAATTTCTTACCCTCTACTACTGCATCTTCAAAAGCAGATGTAAATGTTAAACCTAATTCTTTACCAATATCTCTGGCTCTTTCTTCTGCTTCTGTTAATTCATCTGTTGCTTTAATTGCTTCTTCATATTCATCTGTTACTCTACCAATCCATTTAACTTGTTCTGCAAAACTTAATGATTGAAATGCTGCATTTTCTGTTAAAAGTTTTAATGATTCATCTCTTACTTGGAGAGCTTTTTCTTCAGTAGTTAATAATTTATCTGTTATTTTTTTTAAGTCTGTTGTTGCTTCTGTAATATCTTTAACTTTTTTTACTTCCTTTTCTCCAGTTAAAGGTGGTAACACAGTTTCTGCTTTAGGTGCAATTTCTTCTAATTCTTCTATCTCATCTTTAAATACACCAAATGTTTCTTGTATTTTGCCTTTAAGTTTATCCCAAAACACTATTACACCAGTTGCAGTTAATAAAATAATATTCTTTTTTGTTAAAGCATTTAGCTTACCCATAGCAAGACTTGCTGCACCAATCGCTGTTGCCATATTATAAAACATAGAACTAATTTTTAATACAACCAATGCTTTTAAAGTAAGTAAGAGTGCATCACTATGTTGATGTAAAAATTTTACAGCATCTCCAGTTCCAGCAACTGCTTTTCCTAATGTTTCTCCTATTTTTCTTGCTATTTCATCTACCTGTTCTCCATTGTCAGCAAGAAAATTATTCAAATCGCCAAATTGTCTTTTCAACTCTGGGAATAAACCTGCATCTAATAATACTCTTTTAAAATTAAATACTTTATCTCCAATCATTGAGAGTGTTCCCTCAAATGTTTTAGCTAATTCTTCAGTTGTTTTTCCATATTGTCCACCCTCCCCAAATACTCGGTCAAATGCTTTTCTTGTTTCTTCAATAGAAACTGTTGCACCTGCTTTAAACCCAAGCATTGCTTTTACACCTCTATCTCTAAAAAGATCAGCAGCAGATATACCAGCAGACAATGATCTTTGGACTTGTTCGGCAGTTGTTCTAAAATCTAGTCCTGTTGCAGCAGCAACATTACCAGTAATTTCCATTATATGTGCTAATTCATCTGCATTATTAGTAACTACTGCAAGATTTCCAGCACCTTGTTGTATTTGTTCTAATGAAAAAGGAACTTTACTAGCAAATTCTGCCATCTTATCAAATGCTCTTGCTCCCTCTTCAGCAGAACCAAATAAGAACTTTAATCTTACTTGTAAACTTTCAATGGATTTACCAGTATTAATAAGGTTTCTTGCAAGTAAACCAAACCCAATACCTGCCATTGCAGTTTTTACATTAAATAAACTTCTCTTTAATCCATCAAATCTTTTTCTTGAACTATTAACTGCTTTAGCTGTTTTATCTCGTGCTAAAATGTCAATGTTCATTCTTTGTGTAGCTGCCATTATTTTTTATTTCCTTTTTCTGTTTTAACTTCAAAATAAGCAATCCATTGTATTAATTCCTCAACAGACATCTTCCCAACTTCTGTTAAAGACATACCTAGCTGTTCTGCTACAAACATCACAGCAAATTGCTCATGGTCTTTTTTTAATTTTTTTTTTCTGACTGTAAATCAGTCTTCGGTGTAGTTATCTCATTTGCTATTCGTGCCACTATGTCGGCATCTGCCTTTTGCATCAAGACAGGTTTATCGTCCATTGTGAATAGTTGATTACCCTTTTCATCTTGTGCTTTCATAATAACAATATCTGCTAATGCTCCTACATCAGAAACATTAGCCCTATTAAACACTCTTTGTTTTTCTGTAAGGGTAAAGGGAGTTACATATATAGTTAATGCTCCTCCATCTTTACCTTTCCATTCTGGCACTTCTATTTTTCTTATTGTATGTTCGTTAAATTGATTAACGACACTATCAATCGCTTTCCAGTCTTTTTTATTATTCATGAATAATAATATATGTTATGAATTGAATCGTGTCAATTAAACAGTTCCTCTTGTCAGTGCACCAGTCATTGTTGCACTAAAAGTTGCTTCAATAATACCATCTGTTGGAACAGATACTGATTGCCCAGTAATAATATAAGTTCCACTAAAATAGTAGTCGGCACTATCTGCACCCTCTGGATATAAATTAAGGGTAACTTGATTTCCCTCTGCTATTGCAATTTGTCCATTAGTGTCAGTTTCGTCCCACCAACATTCCACAGAAACTGTTGCTCCTTTTTTACCTACTGCATAGGTTCTTGAAGTGTCTGTAAGAGCTGTATCTTCTAAAATTTCAGCAGATGTATCTAGTGTAAAACTTCTTACTTCTGCACAAGTATTAGAACCTACTTTAACTAGTCCTGCACTTCCTGTATGTGTCGCCATCTATTTATCCTCCTTTTTAGATTTTTTAGGTTTTTCAGCATTTGCTGTGTAACCTAATGTTTCAAAATATTCAACATCACTATCCCAAACTTCAATTTCATCTTTTCCATTTGGCATAATTAGTTTCACTCGTTCTGCCATATTTACCTCCTATTATGGTGTGCCTTTATCATAATGATAAAGGATTCTTATGGTCATTCGAATACCCCCATAGGGGTAAATCGCACCCTCGTCAGTAGATACTTCTACAACTTGGGTATCTAAAGCATTACCTGCTCTAGTTCTGTCAGATTCTAAAGCTGTTTCTATCCCAGCTATTAGTTCATTTCTTAAAGTGTCAATGTTAGATGTTGTTCCTTTAACAAACCCAACTATGACATAATCAATAGTTCCCTCTCTATCTGCCGAGAGTGATCTATCTTCTCTAATCTCTGTTCCACTTTGTATAAATGCACAAGGGAATTGAGAGTTAGACAATTCATCTTCGCTAAATGGTTCTCTTGTTATTTTTTTTAATTCAGGAGAACTCATTGCATCTAAAACTGTTATTATATTTCCTGCTATATCTTCTCGTTCACTCATAAATGAAATCTCTTTCTAAATTCGTTACTAAATATATTTGTTATTGCTTTTTGTTGTTTATCGGATAATGCAAAAAAAGGTCTTGGTTTAGAAATCTTACCACCTCTCCTCATTCCAAAATGTTGATATGCTGCATATCTTTGTGGTTCTCCAAGAAAAAATAATTTTGCTGTTCTTGCATCTGCTTTTGTTGTTAAACTTGACCACATCTTACTGGTTAATGTTAAATCCACTTTACCTGTATATTTACCACCTTTAAACTTTATATATGCTTCAGAATATGGTGCTAGTGGTTTCATAAAAGCATCTAAAGATTTCTCTTGTGTTCTTTGTTTAATACCTGCTTTAGCAAACTCTGCTGCTTTACCTAATGCTGCCCTAGTTGCTCTTGGTCTTTTTCGCATTAGATTTTTAATCTTCTTTGATATTAACTTTGCATTAGTTCTAATTGTTATTTCCATGTTAAGGTAACTATCCAAAAGAATACAACAATTAATACTGCTAAAAATATATATGCTCCCCAATCCATTATCTTACTAACCTCAATGTATGTAGTGGTTCTTTTTCAACATTAGTTATAGAGCTGTCATCATCTGCATCATATTCTACTCCATCTCTTAATATTGCAGTCCATTCTGCATCATATTCATTTCTATAATATTTCATTTTCATTTGAAACTTATCTTCTTGTCCATCTGGATTCCATTTAGATAATGATGGAAATAGATACCAACCTAATACTCTATAAATACAAAGTTTATTAAATTGGCTTTCAGTTAATTTATCCGAATCCATCTCTTGTGTTCCTAGATAGGAAATATCTTTTACTCTATCTGACTGGTATTTAGCCCACCACTCATTTCTTAATTGTCGTTTAATATCATTTTCTGCTTTAGTTATCCAACCATAGGTTGTTACATTTGCTGAACTAATCCCATAGTTATATATTTCAGGCAGAATTTCTGATATGTTTGCTACTGTGCAAAAAGCCATTTTATTCTCCTATATAATAATGTTATTTTTTACTTACTTTTTTTTTTCTTCTTTTTGGTTTTACTTCTGTTTTTGGTTTTGGTTTGTTTTTAACACTACCATCAACAACAGTCCAACCAAAATGTTTTAATAATGATGGATTATTTTCTGCCCAAGCAGCAGCTCTTTTAATAATCTTACCATTTTTTTTCTTTATATTTACAAATTTAGTCGGATCATAAATTTCTTTAACAGTCATATTAACCTCCTTTGTTAAAAAAAAAAGTGGGCAGATATTCCACCCACTTTAATAGTTATCTATTACTCAATAGATGAATCGGCTTCAACTTCAACTCCATAGGAATCGTAAATTTCGCCTTCACCCCAAACTGCAGTAGCTACGATTTCTGTTCCTCGTAAACTTGCATCTCTTTGGGTTTCGATTTTAATGTCTTGCTTCATTGCTAGACCTATTGCACTAGGATGGAAAGCTCCACATTTATAATCTCCAGTTGTTCCTGAATTAGAAACATTAGATGATTCATAAACATTCAATCCTCCTACTGAACCAATAAAGCCAGTTCCCATTATACTATTTTGTAATCTTGCATCTGCAGGATTTACAAAAGAGTTAGTCGCATTCGCTTTTAAATCATAAGCTACTGTTGGCGGCAATACTAAAGCACACTCGTTAATTGGTAGATTTTGATTTCTTAATGTAGCAGCAACTTCAAATACTGTTGCCGCAGTTAAAGCAGTATTATCTGCTCCTTTGCCTGTGCTGAATCCATCAAATAAAGCGATAAGATCTTGGTCTAATCTTTTGGCAATCGCATTACCAAATAATTTACCAATGTCAGCTGCAACATTCCTAGATGCTGTTGATGCACCAAGGTCTGTTAATGTTGTCATTACTCCATGTTCAGATGCTGTAAAAGTTGCTTCTGTTGGATTGACTGCTGTGTTAGATAAGTCAGTTGCTTCTGCAACAGCAGCAGCACTTACTGCAGCATAAATAGGCACAGAGATTTCTTTACCTTGACCTGTGATGTTGTAATTAGTTACTAGGTTTCTTAAAACACTAGCTTCTTGTGCAACAAAAAGGGCTTCAGCAACGATTTCTGTGTATAGCTCACCCAATGTTGAGCTTGTCGTTTCGTCAGCCATATAAACCTCCTAAGTTTATTTATTTATAATTAATTTTAATGATTACCCTGTTTTGACATCTATTCGTGAACTTCTTTTAGACCTATGTTCTTTATTATATTTATCTCTAAAGTCTGGGTCTCTCATTTTATCAGCGAGTTCATCACTACTCATATTTAAGATGTCGAAAGGACTGGTTTTACCTCCACCAATTTTTCCCTCACTTCCAGAACCAGATTGACCTGCCTTTTGGAAATGTGGATTATTTGTAAGGAACTCTTTAACAGCATAATCTACTGATAAAGGTTTACCATCTGCATTATATCGTTTTTGATTGTTGGCATCTATTATTTCTATATCGCTATCTTTTGTTAATTTCACAGATGGTTTAACTAATGTCTTAACCTGTTCTGGATTGATAGCATTATGCTTTGAAGCAGCATTTACTATTGCCTCATCAACTTTCGTATTATGCAGTTGTGATTCTAAAGAAGAAATTATTTCATCTTTTTTTTCTACTGTTTCATTAAGAACTTTCTCAAAATTGCCTTTTTCTATTTCCCTTTTTTTTTCAGCTTCATCTTGAGATTCCTTTGCTTTTATAAGGTCGTCAATGTCATGACCAGCTAATTTATCTTCCCATTTGTTTCTTTCTTGATGTACTCTTTTATGAACTACACCCTCCACATCTTTTTGAGAAAATTTAAGAGCTGACTTCTCTTCCTTTACTTCAGCTTTGGTTTCTTTTGTTTCAGTCGTTTTTTTTACAGTTTTAGGTTCTTCAACCATGATTACCTCCTATGAGTAAATATGTTATATAATTAATTCCCCTTTATTATCAAGGAAACTCTCTGCTATTGGTTGCCAATGATGTCGGCAATTATAGCCACCTCTAACAATAAAAGGATCACCTGAAGATTTACCAGACCAACTGGCAGCACTCCAAATCTTTCTAATCTCTGTTTCTGTATATGTCTTTCCTATTCTTCTTTTACAGAACTCTCTGCTTGTAGTTATTATATTACCTGTATATCTCCATTTGTCAAAACCATACTCTTTTGATTTAGCAATATTAACTTGGGCATGAAACTGCATTACAGAATCATGTGCTATTTGTTTTGCATATCTTTGTAAACTTTGTCCTGTTCTATCACTCCCATATATAGCATGTAATTTTTCTATTGCTTTCTTACCAGCTCTTGAACCTGGATCAGCATTAGCAATACTTACTAATTTATTTATTGCTGCATCATCACTCTTCATATACACACCATTTATCTGTTGTCTAATATTTTTAACAACTTCTTTAAATGGTCTATTAATTAATGAAGCATTATAAATTTCTTGTGATATAGCTTCTTGTATTGTATTCCCTGCTTCTTTAAACTGGTTAAAATATAACTTCTGTAATCTAGCAGCAGTATCTGCATCTGCTTGTGTTAATGATTTAAACTTTCTAGCAATAGGGTATTTATCTAAATCTTTTACTATTCTATCTACTATTGTTTTGTAATCTCTAATGTTTCTATCAGATGCTACTAAATAAGTTTTCTCTATAAGTTGTTTAACATTAGCTCTTAATCCAATGGCAACTTTTGTATTAAACAAATTACCATCTTTTTGGGGTAGAGTGCTTATAGATGCAATAATCTCATCTTCTAAATCCTCTAAAGACTTAATCATTTTTGCTCTATGGCTATCTATTTTTTTATCAAGGAAGTTTTGAGTTCTTGCACCTTGTTTGTCTAACCACTTTGCTGCCATTTATTATTCCTCTTCTTCTACTACTTCTTCTGCTGGAGTTTCTACTTTCTCTGCTTCAAACTCCCCTATTGATACAGCTTGTTCATCTATTTGTGTATTAATTTCATGTAATACTTCTTCATCTTGAACAACAGCACCAGCAATTAACTTATCTACTTCTTTGTTAAATGTTTCTGATTTAACACTTGCTAATTTAGCTTTTTGGAAGAAATCTAAATCTCCAGCATAATCTCTTATGTCAAAATTATTTGGATATTCTATATCCCCATCAAAAACTATGTCCTGCCAATCAGCATATAAATCCCAAACTTGTTCTTCAGCTAATTGTAGTAAATCTGCCTGTTCTGACAGTTTGCTGTTCAACATGTTGAATTCTGTGCGAAGTGCAATTCCAGATGTAGGTGTTTCTCTTATTGTTCTAACAGCTCCTAAATGTGAAATCCTATCAATAGCACTAACTTTTTCTTTAATACTATTCATTACACTATCCAAACTTGCTCCACTTGGTTGTAATTGATAAGGTTTTAAATTAGGGTCTAAATCATCAGGCAACAACACAACACTACCTGCTCCAGCACTAGCTTCTACACTATCTGTCTTAACTAATGATGGGTGGTTTGTTAATCGTATTAATTGTTCAATTTCACTTAATTCATTATAGATTGACTGCTGTAACTCTGCGACATCAACTAATGACGAAAGTCCTATATACCTAGATGGTGATCTTTGATTGTAAAGAATTACAGCAGGAATCTTACCCAATTTGTTAGGCAATTCTTCCAAAGTAACAGATTCTCCTTTATCTGGTAACAAACATAAACTAATAAGGTCTTTTTTCCATACACGATATATAGTTCCCTCTTTATTTATATCTTCTCTAACAACAACTTCTGTTAAATCATATTTTCCATTAGGCAATCTTTCATAATCCCAGTTAGTTACATTTTCAGGTGTAACTATACTTACATAAGGTCTTATATCCTCTTTTAATTCTTCTGCTCTTGTTCCAACATTTGTGGTTGGTTTATCTACAAATAACCAGCAATTACCATAAATCATTGAATAGGTAGAAGCATCTTTCATAAGTGTGTCTAATCCTCTACCATCTAAATCTGCATCTCTCATAAATGCTTGGACTGCTTCATCTTGGGCAAAATTACCTAAATCTCTTTTCGGTGGTTGCCTAAATAAAAAGCTGCTATACACCTGAACTACATTTCTACAATGATTGTCTAAAGGTGTTGAATCTAATCTTAAATCATATTCGTTATCTAATTCCAGGTTATATTGGTGTAAATAATTTCCTAGTTTGTATTCTTTTCCTCCATAATAACTTCTTACTAGAAACTCCCATTGTTGGGTTAGCTTCTTATAATTATCATGGACTGTTTCTAAATATTCTCTGTCATAAGCCATTGTTTAACTCCATCTCCTTGGTTGTTCAAAATTTACTATATTTTTTACTGGGAATAAGTATTCTACTGCATATCCTAAAGCATCATTCATGTGGTCATAACCACTATCTTTATCTGGAACACTTGATTCTTGTTTGTATAATTGTCTTTCTAATGAATGAATAGTTCTCTTACATCTTGGATCAATATACAATAATACTTCTCCATCACTATTTTGCAGCCTTGAATTAACTGCATTTATTCTATCCCTTATTTCAGGGTGTCTATACTTACATTTTACTGAAAATCCAGCATTTTGTAATATACTTAAATCTGTCCTCCCTCCTGCACTTGTTCTTCTTTGCCTACAAGCAGGATCAGGATAGATAATAATTCTTTTGTTCTCGTATCTATTCTTAATTTCCTCTGCTATTTCATCAGTATTGGAAGTGTGTAATACTATTTCATTTACTACTTTAACTGTTGATCCATCAGTCTGGAATATAACAGCACATAGAGGCGAAATATTAAAATCCATTCCAATATGTAATGTTCCCTCTGTAATATTACATCTAACAACATGTTTCTCTCTATCAAAGTTGTAATACACTTGTCCAGAGTAGGTAACAAAGCTGCCTAAAAATTCTTGTTTAAATGTTCTATCATCTAAATCTTGTTTTGCCTGTTCTACTTCTTCTTTAGTAACTTGCCCACCATCAACTGTTTTAAATCTCCAACTCTTCCATTCTTTTTGTGTTGTGTCTTTGCCTCTGTTAAATAACTCATAACTCCAGCTAGATTGTCCTCTTGGTGTGCCTACGAACAAAGCATGTCCTTTTGTGTCTGCCAATGTTGGTCGCAGCACTTCAAACCAAGCAGCTTCTTTAATATCTGCAAACTCGTCTAATACAACAAAGTTTAATCCTACTCCTCTTAAACTATCGTAGTTATCAGCACCTTTTAATATTATTTTACTTTTGTTACGAAGTGTTACACATAGTTCTTGTTCGTTTGTTTCCTCTATCCAGTTTACTTTTATTAGTTTATCTTTTAATTCATTCCATACTATCTGTTTGCACATTCTATAAGTTGGTGCAACATACCATACATTTTGTTTTGGTTTTATAGCAAATCTAGCTAACTCTCTTATTGCTAGGAAAGTCTTACCAAATCGCCTACCAGTAACTAGCACTCTAAATCTGCTATTACATTCTGCTACTTCTTTTTGGTGTTTAGTGAGTGGCATTTACTTCATTACCCCAACAATCCCAACCATCTACTTTTTCTCTAGCAAATAATTCTATTCGTGGTAAATCTCCACATAGTTCTACAATTCTATCTCTTACACAATCAGGTTTTCTTGAATGTTCTCTTGGTCGTTCAATAATAGTTTTACTAATACTTTTATTAATTCTTTTTGGTTTTCCTTTTGTTGCTAATAAACAATATTCTGTTGAACCTCTTGTCCAATAACCCAATCCCATTTTAGGTTTGTTTTGTTTTGTTATTTTTACCCAAACAAAACCCATAGTTTTAAAAGTAAAATTCCAACTTTTAATTACATCAAATGCTTTATCTAATAATGGATCTACACACCAAATAAATAAAATACAATTATTTGCTGATATTTCATTAACTGGTAAAGCACAAATATCTTTTAATTTTATTGTATTATAATGATTTATAGGTGCTTTTACTGTTCCTTTACCACTCCAATTAGAAAAGTGCCAAGCTGGATCAGCATAAATAATATTATATTTCTTATTTGGAAATGGTATCATTTACACATTTAACATTAAATACAATAAGCATATTGTTAATACTGTTATTGCAATATATTCCTTAAATTTATTTTCTGGCATTTTTATCCCTATTAAAATTTCTCCATCTTTTTGCCCATAACCAGTTACCAAACTTATTATGTATCTTTGATACCCAATTCCAGAACCAATTATGGTAAAATTTGTTCATAATTAATCAATCCAAGGCAATGGTTTAGCTTCTTCGCTAGTTTCTACCCTTTCTTTCATACCTAAATATTGTTTTGAAAGCCATATCTGCATAACAGCATTTCCCTCTAATGCTTTAGTATACATGGCTCTTCTTAAACTAATTTTGCCTTTACTTTTACCTTTTGTAATATTTGTTGCAAATCTCCTTGATATAGTGCTTTTATTTACACCAAACCAATTTGCTATTTCCTCTAATGTGCATTGCATTGCTGCTAATTTATCTAATTGTTCTGTATCTATCTTTGCTTTTGGTCTGCCTTTTTCTTTCATATTTTACCTCCTTAAAGTATGAGTTACTTTTACCGAAATTAATCGTTGATTTTAATGGCTTTTTTACCTGTGTAATTTTGCCATCTTTCTATAATTACATCACAATATGTAGGGTCTAATTCCATACCATAACATATTCTATTTAATTTTTCACAAGCTATTAGTGTAGTTCCAGAGCCTAAAAAAGTATCTATTACATTATTATTAGTCGAAGAATAATTTTTAATTATATCAAAAATCAAATCCAATGGCTTAGGGCAAGTGTGTCCCAAATCCTTTAATTCTTTAGTAATTTTTAAGTTATGTTCAAAAAGATCTATATTTCTCTCCCTCTTCCATTTATCACCAAAAAATAAAATTGGTTCATAAACACTAAACTGTGAAATAGATGAGTTTGTCATTCCGTTTCTTTTTATCCATATTCCTGTGTGTTTGGGTTTTGGATATATATGTGTGTTAGCCCAACCAGATGTTACCACTACATTATTACAAATATCTAATAATAAATTTAAAAAATTATTACAGAAATCCTTATATTCATCTTTCTTTAAATTATCTGAATGTTGATTATAATTATAATTAACATTATAGGGTGGATCGACAAAAGCTAAATGTATTTTATTTTTATTAATTAATTTTATTAAACTTTTTTTATTAACAGCATCCCCACATAACAATCTATGCTTACCCAACTGCCATATATCGCCTAATTTACATATTGCTTCTTTTGGTTCTGGTATTGCATCATCTTCAGTTAGTCCTGTTTTCTCATCTGCAATTAATTTACTTAATTCTACTTCATCAAATCCAGTTAAGTCTAAATTAATATTTTCATCATTTAACAAACTTAACTCTAATTCTAATAATTTTTTGTCCCAATTACTTTCTTGTCCAGACCTATTGTCCATTAAACGATATGCTTTTGCCTGATTATCACTTAAATTCTTTGCTACAACTACTGGAACTTCTTTTAGTTTTAATTGTTTAGCTGCCTCCAGGCGAGTGTGTCCTGCAATAATAATGTTGTTTTTGTCTACTACTATGGGTTGTTGAAACCCAAACTCTTTAATACTTAATGTTACTTTTTCAATAGCTGCTTTAGATATATCTCTAGGGTTATTATTATATGGTTTTACTTTACCTATCTTTACTTTTTCTATTTTCATGTTCTATTGTAAGCAATCTTCTATGTAATCTGTTTATATACCAAGATGCTTTTCCTATGTCTTCAGTAGCAGCAGCTCCTTTTTTCTTGCCAAATCGCAAAAGATACTTTAAAATATTACCCTTTAAATATCCTATATATTCCTGATCCGATAAAGATTTATCAATAATATCTATAACTTCTTCTTTCCCAGCAGTATAATGGCTTGGATTATTTACCATATCTTCGCTTTTTGTATGTATATGACTTACCTTTTCCACTTTTTAATCCTGTTCTATATTCTTTTGTTAATGTTAATATACTTTTTTTAGCATATCTATAATTTTTTCCCATTATTTTTTTTTCTTTCTTTTCTTCTTTGGTTTAAAAAATGGTTTGTAATCTTTTTTTTTTCCTAACATATTGTTTTGTCCTCATGTAAAAACAGCTCTCCTGGTATGAGAGCTGCAGTTTTCTTTTATATATTTTTTTTAAAGGGAAGCTAAAATGAAAAAATCATCCTTATAGATGTCCTTAAATTTAGCCATTGGAAATACAATTCTTCCAATATAATCTATAATATAACAATTATGTTATATTAAAACAAGCATTTTATGTTGATTTTTTTAAAAAAATGGTTAATTATTAAATTTATTTTAATAGGAGGACTTCTATGTTAGATGATATAGAAAATACTATTACTATGTTTCTTGATGATGACGATGATGGAAATGGTAATGGTAATGGAGATAATGGCGATTCTGATGATGATGATGATGATTCAGATGATACTGCAGAAAGTGATTAAAGAAAAGGGAGTTTAAAAACTCCCTTTTTTACATATTTGAATAAAACAAAATACCATTATACCAAATACAATACATTGGGCTAACATAGCCATTACCATTTATCATACTCCTTTTTAGTTATTAAATTCTTATCTAGGCACTCTTGTGCTTCCTGTGGTCCAAAACTGGTAGATCTAACACCTAATTTAATCTTAGCTGCTATTTCCTTTAATAGATCAATTCTAGGCATTATTTTAGGCATTTCTATGCCCTCCCAAGCCCTATATTTCAAAACTCGGCATATATGCTTATGGTATTGTTTGTCCTCTATGCTGTTTGTATATATGTTTACTAAACCTGCAAGGGTGGATTGTGTTTTAGCATCATATTTTTTATATTCGTTAAATGCTTCCATTTTTGATGATTTACCCCTGAAACTTAGCTTTTTCCAAAACCTTTCAAAAGAATCAGTATATATACTTCTTTCTTCTTTCTTCTTTCTTCTTATAATGTGCTCGTTTATTGTTCGTTTATTGTCCGATAATTGTTCGGTTTGAATACCATTACCTTGAAAAAGGTCATATTTTACAATGGTTATAATGGTTCTATTATTGTTCGTTTTTAGTATCATTTTCTGTTCGTTTATTGTTCGCTTTAAAAACCTTATAACCTTAGACCTTTTCCAACCAAATAATGTAGCTAAAGATTCCTGGGTGGTGTTAATTACACCTCTTTTACCCTCTTTGTAATCAGCTAAAAGCAATAAACAGATCCATGCAGATAACTCACACAAAGGTTTTTTGTATTTGCCCTCTGACAAATCTGTCAATATAGTGCGATATAATTTAATATAACCACTCATTTTCGTTTACTTAATATTTTCTGCAATCTTGAATTAAACTGGATTTCTTCCATAAGTTGTTTAACTAAGATAATTTTTGGCATTTTAAGGAGATGTCCCGACACATCTTCCTTATATTGGTATTTCCTCATCTTGAGTTTCAACACTTTTTTGTGCTGCCTCAGGTTGTTTAGGAATATTACCATTCCCCTGTTTAGGAATCCACCTTTCAGATATTTTAAAGTAGAACTTATACTTTTTAAAAAAAGCTCTCATCTTATCAGTCCATTCTACTTTTTCGCCATCTGCTGTATTAATCCACATTGCTACATCTTTTTCTTCCCCATTAATATTAATGGGTTTTATGGATTTAAAAGGTGGTGTTCCAGGTTTACTATCATCTTTAAAAAAAGCATTGTTTGGATAGATAGTTCCTTTGATTGGTTCATCGGACATTTTTTACCTCCTTATATTTTTTAACAATTATATCAGGATTACCAGCAAATTGATTAACTGGTAATTTAGTATTGGCAGCAGGTTTTACACTAATTTTATTAAAATCAGGCGATTCTTGGTCAGAATAAGCCCTGCCTGTTAAACCAAAAAAGGCAATACAGATCCTGCCTTTAGCCCTAACTTCTGCCATATTAGCTCTATTCTTAAATTGAATATCGCCATTTAGATTTTCTGCAACTGCTTCTCCAACAGAAGTGTAAGTTCTGTTATTGTGTTTTGCAGTTTGAGAAACTATGTAAACTGGTCCTTTTGGTAAATTTATAACTTGTGGTTTTAAATCTACAAAATCTAAACCAGCTTCAATCGCTGCTCGGATCAAGGTGTTTGATGCTATTATTATTTGATTGCCTTTAGTCCAAACATCAGTTTCTTTTAACTTAAATGTAGGCACTTTTTTCTTGATTATAGAAACTACTTCTTTAAGATTGTTTTCCATAATTTTGCTCCCCTTTCTTTAAATATATTAGAGTGGAACTTCTCACTACACATATCATCAAATTTTACTGAATGAATAAGCTCATTACAGTCTTTAAATTGCGATAAATCTTGTTCTATTTTAGCAAATCTATCAATAACTTGAAGTGCTAAATCGTTAGTTTCATGTGAAACAATCGTTTTTAAATATGGAACTGGCACACCATACAATAAACAAGCATGATAATTTTTATATCGTGGTATTAAATTATATAAAGATATTTGTTGATCGTGTTCGTGCCAAGGTTTTCCACTTTTTAAATCAATAATTCTGGAATCTGTTACATAATCAAGAATCATTTTAACAGGCATCTCTAATTTACCAATCTCACACATAAAAGCTTGTTGCTGTTTTTTAATGTTTAATTTTTTTAATAAATGCCAGTTAGCAATATTAGGTATAAATTCATCTAATAATCTACCTATTGCTGCTTCACATTCTTTATTACTAAATTCATTTAAAATGCCATATTCTAAATCTATTTTTTGACAATATTTTTTAACTGCTTCCTTAGTGTTGTTAATATCATTACCATCATATAATTTTATAAATGCTACTTCTGCAGCATGACCACATACACCTAATGGGTGTGGAACTATTTTTCCATATTTATTCTCATATTGTTCTTTAAAAACCCTCTTAAAAACAAAATCCCCTATGGTTTTTGTAGAATAAGAGTGATTTTTTAATAATAATTTAATACCTTTTTTAATCATATTAACCTCCAAATATAATTATCATTAATATTACAAAACAAATTACTGATCCAAAAAACAAGAAAGTAGCAGGTATCATAAACCACCAGTTATTGTTTTCTTCTTGTCTATCGCACCACTTACAGAAGTCTTTAAACATCTTCATACTTTCTTTCCTCCTTTTCTTTTTGTTTTTTTTCTCTTTTATATTCTTTTTCTTCTATCTTTAGTTGTTTTAGTTTAACTTTAGCATCTCTAATTATTTTAGCCAAAACTCTATTTGGTAAACTATCCAAGATAGAAAAAAAGTTATTTATTAAAGAACTTGGATGTAAAATCTGAGCATTCCTTTCTAATCTAACATCTAAGGTTCCTAGGTCAGTATCCAAATTTTTAACTTTTTCAATCAACTTTTGTTTTTGTGTTAAAGGTTCATTCATTTTTTTACACCTCCTTTTTTAATATGCTGCATTATATACTTCAACTCCACTATTCTTTAAACATCTTTGTATAAAGATAGCATCTGAATGATTGGATCTACGAAAAGGACCAATCCAGACATAGTTTGATACTGTTGAAAACAAACCATATTCTTCTTTAGCTTTCATTTCACAAAATGCTTTTCTTTCATCAGCATAAGTGCTGGAACATTCTATTAATGTAGATTTATCTAAACCTTTATCTACACAAGAAGTCATAGTGGATTTGCTATCTATTTTAGCATCATAAGCACAAGAGCTTAAAAGTATTGCACTAGCTATTATTAGTTTTTTCATTGTTTCTCCTTTCATTTTTTAATACTTACTTTCATCTAAACCCTCTCCTGGTTTTTCTGTTTTATTAAATTGCTTGACCAGTTTTTTTCTATTATCTATTAAATAATTAATAGTTATGCCAAGTTGTTTTATCTGACCAAGCAATCCCATTTGTTTAGAAAACTTTTTCATATTAAACCAATTTATTAATTACATTAATAAAATCCTTGTCCACTTGTTTTTTGGACAATTCAACAAGAATTGTTTTAGTGTGTTCTGGAGCTAGTTTTGCAATAGTTTTAACACCATTAATCTTACAACCTTTAACTTCAGGCACAGCTTCTGTAAATTCCTTTAAGAATTTCTTAAAGCACTCTACCACACTAACACTTGTCATAACCTTTTGTCTTCCCTCTAAATAAAATGTAACGATCATATTTATACCTATTTAATGTTTATAAATAATATCAAATAACTCATACTTATGAATATAAACTATGCTGCAAACAGGTCAAGTATTAATTTATATTATTTTATGTTGTTGATATATATTATATATTGGTTATATTAAAGATATTGCATTTTTATACAAAGTGTGTCATTATTGCAACACATTATGGTTAGTAAATTAAAAGCAAAAGGATATAGAAATGAGATTAGAGTGAGAGATGAATTAAGAAAATATGGTCTTGAAGTTGTTAGACAACCATTATCAGGTGGATTAATTAGTTTTCCACACGATTTGTGTATTAGGAATTTTAAGCTATATGTTGAGGTAAAATCAAGAAAAGGTAATGCTGGTTTTAAACAATTAAATAAATGGAAAGGTTCAGCAGATATATTAGCTTTACCTCAGGAACATGATGTTACATTATGTGTTGTAGATATTAATTTTATAGCAGATTTGTTATGTTATAGAAAGGAATTGGAAAATGAAAAAAGAAATACAAAAGATAGCTGATCGTATGGGAGATGCTTATGGTTTTCCATTAGTTAATGCAAATGCTATTCTTGGTAAGAGTAGAGAAAAAAATATTGTTCATATTAGAAAAATATTATTAGCTGTTTTGGAAGATACAACAAAATATTCCAGAACTGAAATTGCAGCAAGATTTAACAGAACTTACCAACAAATATTTAATCTAATTAAAGATGGTAGAAAAAAAAATGAACTTGCAATTAATGCTATTAAAGGAGATTTAGATTTAAAGGATTTTGTAGATGAGCAAAGTAAGCACATATCAACCAACTGATAGACAAGAGATGCGAGATGCCTTACGAGCTGAGATGGTTCAGGCATTAAAAAAATCATTCAAATATGATAAATACGAAAAGATTTTATTTTCTAAATTATTTATAAAATACAGGCAAAAAACCAGGCAGGATGGAAAATCACTATCCATAGATGAAACCAAATCTTTAGCTTATAATGATATGGAATATAAAGATTTTATTGATAATGCTGTTATAGCAAAAGGAGAATATTTAGAGCTAAAAGAAAGATATGAAAATTTTAAAGATGATATGAAAGCCGAGGGTATTGAAAAATACATGGAAAGTAAAGTTTTGAACGATACTGTATAAGAAATCAAGCAGAAATAGCCCACCAGTAAGCGAAAACCACTTATCCTATGGTTGGGATAGGTCTAAATTTACCACTTATCCACAACCTATTGTATTAGCAATATAAACATATACAATATATTGATAATATGAGTAAAAAAACACTTACTAAAATACGAATAAAATATAAATTTGATCCTTATAAGGAAGACCAACGAGAATATGAATTTAGATTAAAGAATGTTCAAAAGGCAGGAAGTTATAAAAAATACAATATTGCAACTGATCCTATTACTTGGTTAGCTAGTAGAAAATATATTACAGAGGAACAACATAATGCAGGGGAATACTTTTCTAAACTTTGTTATAATGCCCAAGTAGGAAGATTAAAGTCATGTTTGGACATCAATCTTTATAAGACACCTGGATTTCACGACAAGATGACTTCGCAGCTAGATGCTGTAAATAAGTTAAATAGAATACATGCTAGATTGGGAGATAAAACTGCTCATTTATTATGGTTGATTTGCTATGCTGGATATAGCATTAAAGACATTAAATTAATGTATAATTATAAACAAACTTATGCAGGGGAAAGGATTAGGGAAAGTTTGCAAGAACTTGCAGACCTGTTGTCAAAAAAGTTTTAGTGTATAGTCTTTTCTATACCAAAATATCTCTTGTCTTTAAATCCTATAATTTTATAGGTGGTTCTGATTCTGACTTCATCGCCTGGAGATTTCATTTCTTTAATTTGTTTTTCTACTGTTTTTGAATAATGAAAGACAGGGTAATAGTCCCAAATTTTAAACACTATTGTTTTAGGCATTTCTGTTTCCATTCCTAAATAACTAGAGCTTATCATTAAATCAACTATTGCTTCTTGTAATATTAAAGGGTTTTGTAATAATTTTTTTCTCTTTTCCATTTAAAATAATTCCTCACATGAATTGCAAACATCACAACACAAAGAATTAATAATCCATACATACCGAGGATATAACAAAAGTAAGTCCAATAAATTTGTGCTAACATACCAAAAACTGGTGCTTTCATAGATTTGTTGCCATATAGATATACTGATACTATTGCAAGTAAACTCGCAATGACTTCTAATACTAATTTTTCCATTATTTTTTCCTGTTGCTATTTGGTTTTAAAATTTTTGTTCCTTGCCATTTAGGACCTATATTATGTTTTTTACAAAGTAGTCTTAAAGCATCATGGAACAACCAATTAATAGATTCTCTAATTGGCTCTGTTTTTTTAGGACCAATCCTATAATGTTTATCTATTAAATCTTTTATATAAACTAAATCCTCGCCACAAACATATACTCTTATTGGCTTATCAAATTTAGAATGTTTTATTATATGTATCATTTACATATCTCGCTTTCATTTAAAACTCTTTTAATTTCACAATCCCTTTGCATTAACATAGAAATAGCATGATCTGCATTAGTTTTTCCTGTTATATTATAAGTTACAATATTTGATGATAAAGATGCAATTCCAATATTAGAACAACCACTAAGAACAAGTAATGATAATATTAATAGTTTATTCATTTTTTAACATATCCTTATGGAACATTCCTTTTACAATTCTTTGTTGATTCATGTAATCTTTAGGCAGACACATATATTTTGACCTATCTTTTTTAAATAATAGTTCTGCCTTACTGATACATTCATTCACATCTTTGTAAGTATCTACATAATAAAAGTCCATTTTTAACCATGCTAATAAGATAAACTCCATTAGTTACAGTTTGCTCTCCATATCTCATTGTGTGTGAATATATCTTGTGCAAGGTCATCTGATATGACTAGAATGTCATCACTAGATAAATAAATTGGTTCAAAATAACACTCATTTTTTCCAATGTTTTGACAAGCGTTTACGAATAAAATCACTAGACTTATTACGAATATCCCTAGTAATCTTACGAGCATTGTCTGATGCCTTTTTCTGCACTTTTGCAGCCACAAGTTTTTGTTTCTTGCTTCCATATTTTATCGCTAAATAAATAATCCCTACAAGCAAAAACCCTATTAGGATTAATAGAGTAATTATAAAAGAAATCATTATTCATCTTCCTCTGGTCTTAATTCTTTGGCTTTCCAAACATTAAGTGCTGCCCAATCTGCAAATTTGTTGATTATCGCAACAATTTTATTATCAACAACAGATGGTGTAACTGCTGCCCAAGCTGATGCCACAGCAATGATTGATGTAACCACACCCCAATAAGTTGAGATTAAGCTCATTATACTTTCCATAATTTCCTCCTTAATAAATCTTTTATTATATAACCCATAATGGTTGCAGGTTTATTCCCATAATCTCTAGGGCTTTCATCCCACATATCGTTTAAACATTTTTCCATATTTTTACATCTTGACAATCTACTCGTCAAGTAATTTCCCAAATCCTCTGCCAAATTGCGAAGCTCCTGACCTGTCTTGCTACTTGGAATAATTTTAACTCTTACTACTTTACCTTTATTGAAACTGAAAATTACATGGTGCTTTCTGTCCTTGTACCACATTGTGTTTACTTCACTTTCTAATCTCCAATTTTCATACATTTTATTTATTATATCAAAAAAACCCACCCAGTCAAAGACTGCCCAGCAATAAAGCTACACCCAAATTTTTTTAAATTCGTATCTTTCCTGTCCATCTGCCATGTTTATCTAATATCATTGGAATAATTTGTGGTATAGAATCAATGACAATTCCACAACCTAACAATGGTCTTTTGACAAATGTTCTCTGGTATTTAAAAGCATCAGATTTTGGATTTAAAGTTGTTCCTACACACATTGCCCAATATAATTGGGTTGGCGATGAAGCATAACTTAGTTGCATCTGTGTGTGGAAGTGTCCACAGGCAAAGCAACAATTTAATCCCATAGCAGATTGTAAAATATTTGCTTTAAAATTATGTGTAACAAATAAATCTTGTCCACTTGGTAATGGAATTAATAACTTTTGATGCCATTTCCAGTCAGCAGTTATATTTAATAATTGGTTAAATCCTTTAATAAAATCAGATGGAATACCCATGTTTTCACTTTTTCTTTGTAATCTTAAATCGTGATTACCATAGGTAATATCTAATTTTGGGAATAATTTTTCAAATTCTTTTATCGCTTCTCTTGTTTTAGTTAATTCTAATACAGGACTATCTATGTTTGGATCTATATTTCTATTTACTTGTAAGCTAGAAAAATCACACAAATCCCCAACATGACAACAATATGTTGGTTTAAGTTTATTTATTATTGCAGAATAAAAAGCTATTGTATCTTCATGATGATTGGGCAAATGACTATCACTACAAATTAAAATCCTACTATAATTAACAGATTTTTTAAACATAAAAAAACTCCTATTTAATTTTTACTGGTCCTACATGTTGATATGGGATATAAAGTCCATTTACAAAGCCACAAATTTTACTTGTTTTTCCAACATAAAGAGTTGGTTTTACTGGAATCCACTTTCCATCTCTGTAAATTTTTCTCATTGAATCTTCAGGTTTGGCTTTTTCTCCATAACGAGTTTTTCTCCCCATTATTTAAACCATGTCGCCCAGAACGAATTAAGCCCTGACATAGCAATAGATAAGATAATTAATATACCAATAGCAAATCCAGTTCCTTTATTAAGTCTTGATTCTAAATGATTAATTTTACTAGACATTTTTTTCATATCTTCTCTTAATTGATCGACACTTTGTTTTAGACGACCTTCTTCAAATGAGCTAAGCCCACTATCTTTTCTTTTCATATTTATTCCTTATTATTGTAAATTTTGTTGCATTAACTTGATCTATCCAACCATTTTTGGTTCTTCTAACTGTTACTTCTTCAGGCAGGTAAAATAAATCTTTTATTTCCTTATTTGTTGTTAATAATTTTCCTTTTAAAAAGTGTTTCTTATTGCCTATCTGTGTAATTACACAGGGTATAGTTTTTATTCCGAGTTCTTTACAAATTACCATTCTGTTATTTCCAACAATAACCTTTAGTTTTCCATCTGTATTTTTCAAGAACAATGGATCTAATAGTCCTTTTTCTTGTATCGATCTTTTTAACAAATCGTGAAACTTTTGTTCTGTTCCATCTATAAATTCTGGTCGTGTCAGATATTCAATTTTATTAAATGGTACTTCAGTAAATATGGTATTAATCATTGTAAATTTACTGTTTTGTAACTATTCATTATTTCTCTAAACTTATCCCTGTTTTCATCAGGAACAATTACTATATCAAACTCTTTAAATCCTAATTCACAACCTGCAAGAAAACGATTGTTACCTACACATACTTTATATTTATCTCCATCTTTAACACAAATCAAAGGATTAACTTGACCAATCTTTTTCAAACTGTTTAATACTTTTTTATAAAAGTTACCTTGCTTTTGGTTTGTTGGATTTTGTTCTAATTTTTTATTTCTTAGATATAGTTTTTCTCTCGGTATTTTCATTAGGTATAGAAACCCCACCTGTTTCATTACTTAACTTATCTCCACGATTTAATCGTTGTAAAGTTTGTAATGGTCCTAATACATTTATAACTTCTGCTTGTGAACTTCCAGGTGTTAATGTATTAGCTCTATTAATTAAATTTTGTTCATAGCTTTTTGCTTGATGGTCGTTTACATCTTTAGTATTAAAGCTACCATCATCTAATTCTTTTTTTAATCTTGACCAATGTTCTATCTCTCTTACTCTATCTTTAGCAACAGATTCATGTTGTGCTTTTATCCACCTGCATTCATCAATATCAATTTGTAATTCTTGTTTTTTAAACTCATCAGTTTCTGTTTCAAGTTTCTTTTGTTTCTTCTTTAATTTTACTAAGTTTCTTCTGTATTCAAAAGATAATGTGTGTAAATTTTCAATAAATACTCCTTGTTCTCTTACACATTGCCAATATTTACTTGCTTTAGTTGGGTGTTTACCATCATTTAAAACAGAAAACCTCATCTCAGTTTCTGTTCTAAACATTTGTCTTTTTGCCATAGTATCATTGAGTTCATTTTTTATTTTATTAATGAACCCATTATCCTTAGTTGGTAGCATAGGATAATTAACATGTGTTAATTTTGTCATAATATAAATATATCAATAAATTCAGTTAATCCAATGTATATTTTACTGGTCGATCCTCTGGATGTT